>Ga0070752_1003017_pt1 | contig 10494 bp, 8 predicted proteins | sample VirMetDEL_Aug_30_FD_77440 | JGI IMG/M metagenome (GOLD analysis project Ga0070752, IMG submission 77440) | Aqueous microbial communities from the Delaware River and Bay under freshwater to marine salinity gradient to study organic matter... | ecosystem: Environmental > Aquatic > Marine > Coastal ... | reverse complement strand
CGCGGTTCTGGGACGAAATCCGCGAGCACCGTGCCACCATCACCAACTTCCTCGGTGCGATGTCGAGCTTTCTCTGGAGCTGTCCGCCCGCGCCGACCGATGCCGACAACCACCTGCGCCTGGTGAGCATGGCGCCCACGCCCAAGTACGCGGCCGAGTTCGAGAAGCGCTTCGCCCTCAAGGCCATGAACAACTACGGCCTGTCGGACTTCGCCATGGTGACCGCATTCACCGAGCACGAGCCGTTGGAAAAGCTGGGTTCGATCGGCAAGCCGCGCCGGGGCTTTCGGGTGCGGATCGTCGACGAGGACGACTTCGAGGTGGCCCCGGGCGAAGTGGGTGAGATCGTGCTGCAGAGCGACGACCCCTGGCGAGCGGCCACCGGCTATTACAAGATGCCCGAAGCCACGCTGGCAGCTCACCGCAACCAATGGTTCCACACCGGCGACCGGGGCCGCTGCGATGCCGAGGGGTACTTCTGGTTCGTTGACCGCAAGAAGGATTGCATCCGCCGCCGAGGCGAGAACATTTCCGCTTTCGAGGTGGAGCAGATCATCGCCACCCATCCAGCGGTGTCGCATGCGGCAGTGGTGCCGGTGGTCACGGACACCAACGACGAGGAAGTGGGTGCGGTGGTGGTCCGCAGAGAGGGCAGTGCGTTGAGCGAGCGCGAGCTCATCGAACATTGCCAGCGCAACATGGCCTATTTCATGGTGCCGCGCTACATCCAGTTCCGCGAGGAACTTCCCACCACCGTGAACCAGAAAGTGGAAAAGTTCAGGTTGCGCCAGGAGCTCGAGCGCGAGCTTTCTTCGGCGTGGGACCGCGAGGCGGCCGGCGTGCAGCTACAGCGCTAGCGCCAGCCGCTGAGGCCGGCTTGCCCGGCGGGAGGCCGCGCGCCTTGACCATGTAGCCCTGGTGCAGCTTGGTCAGGGCCGAGACCATTTCCTTCACGGCCTTCTCGGCATCGCGCTTGCGCAGGTGTTCCAGCAACCGCTTGCGCGAGGGCAGGGTGTAGGTCTGGTCCTCGGTGGGGCCGATGGCCTTCACGAACTGGCGCAGGATCTCCACGATGCCCTCGGTGGTGGCGAGCAGGATGGGGTTGTGCGTGGCTTTGGCCAGCAGCACGTGGAAGGCCTGGTGGTACTTGGTGCGTTCCTCGAAGCTGCCCGCCTTGTGCATCTCCTCTGCCATGGCCACGTTGCGCTCGAGTTCGGCCAGGTCTTCGGCGGTCATGTTCTCGCAGGCCATGCGGATCACTGCCGAGCTGATCGAGATGCGCGCCGCCGTGAGGTGGTCGGGTGTGATCGCACCCAGGAAGTACAGGTCGCGCATGCCGTTGACCACCGCATTGGAACTGCCCGGCAACACGAAAGCGCCACCGGCCGAGCCCAGCTTGAGTTCGATCAGGCCGCTCAACTCCAGTGCCCGAAGGGCCTCGCGCATGGTGTTGCGGCTCACGCCGAACATCTGGGCCAGGTCGCGCTCCGGGGGCAGCTTGTCGCCCGGACGCAGCTTGCCTTCGGAAATGTTGCGTCGCAACTGGCTGGCCACTTCCTGGTAGATGCGCTGCGGGCTGATCGGCTGGATGCCGAAGCTGGTGGAGGGGGGCGAAGTTTTCATGGTCGCAATCGTAGTGGCAAAGGATGGTTGATGGGTAGGTGGCCTCTATTGCATCAATGGTTGGTCCAATGATATATTGACGAAATGTTGGATGCCATTCTTTCGCAAGCCGTCAACGGTCTCGTCCTGGGGTTCCTGTTCGTCCTGATCTCTATCGGGCTGTCGATCGTGTTCGGGCTCCTGGGCATCGTGAATGTGGCGCACGGCGCATTCTTTGCCCTGGGCGCTTACTTCGCTCTGACACTGCAGCGCGAGTTTGGCTGGGCAGCGGTGCTCCTCGCGCCCATCGGCGTGGGACTGGTGGGTATCGTGGTCGAGCGGGTTCTGGTGCGTCGTCTCTACGGCAGAGACCCGCTGATGACGCTGGTGCTCACCTTCGCGCTCTCGCTCTTCATCGAGGCCGTCATTCGCACCACCTGGGGATCGAGTGCACAACCCCTGTCGCCGCCTGAGGTGTTCTCAGGGTTCATCGAGTACGGCCCCATCCTCACCACCACCTACCGCGTGGCGGTGCTCTTCATCACCGTGGCCATCCTGCTGTTGCTGTGGGCCTTCCTGTCACTCACGCCCTATGGGCGCATCCTGCGAGCGGGCAGTCGCGACCCGCAGATGGTGGGCATGCTGGGCATCAACCTGCCGTTGGTGCTCACCGGTGCGTTCGGGGTGGGCTGCATGCTGGCCGGTGCGGCCGGTGTGCTGGCCGCACCGTTGTGGTCGGTCACGCCCAGCATGTCGGCGCAGGCCATCATGCCGGCCTTCGTGATCGTGACCATTGGAGGCCTGGGCTCTTACGGCGGCGCCGTGGTCGCCGGCCTGCTGGTGGGCCTGGTCACGGCCATGAGCACGCAGTTCTTCCCGCAGGCCGCCGGTGTGGCGATGTACCTGCTGATGGCGGCCATCCTGCTGGTGCGTCCGCGAGGCCTCTTTGGCGAGCACTGGGAACACTTTTCATGAAGCGTCTGTTCAAACACCCCGTGGCCCAGGTGGCGGCCGCGCTGGTGGTGCTCAGCCTGCTGACCCTGGTGACCACGCTGCCGCTGGGGCGGGTCACGCAGATCGCCATCTACGTCCTCTACGCCGCCGGCATCGGCCTGCTGGTGGGTTACCTGGGCCTGGTGCCCTTTGGCGGCTCGGTCTTCTTTGGCGTGGCCGGCTATGCGGCCGCGCTCTCGCTGTTGCACTGGTTCGGCGACGTGAACGAATTCGTCGGTCTGGCTTTCGCCGTGGTCTTCACCGCGCTGGTGGCCCTGCCGGTGGGTGCGCTCATCCTGCGAAGGCGAGGCCTCTATTTCTCGCTGCTGAGCCTGGCCTGCGCACAGATCGCCTACGAGATTGCCTACAAATGGACCGACCTCACCGGTGGCGAAAACGGCCTTCAGCGCGTGCCCCGGCCGGTGCTCGAATCGGCCTTGGCCTTTCATGTTTTCGTCGTGGTCACGGTGCTGGTCACGCTGTGGCTCATGTGGCGCCTGGCGCACTCGCCGCTGGGGCGCCTGTTTCAGGCCATCCGAGACAACGAGCAGCGCTCGTCCAGCCTGGGCTACGACGTGCAGCGCGTCAAGCTCGCCGGTTTCGTTCTTTCGGCGGCCATCACCGCACTGGCCGGCGGCATGCTCACGCTGTTCATGCGCGGCGTCTACGCCAACCCGCTGAGCTGGGAGCACGCGGCCGACGCGCTGCTCATGACGGTGCTCGGTGGCATGCACCACTTCGTCGGTGCGCTGTGGGGCGCCGTCGTCTTCATCGTGCTGGAGGACCAGCTCAGCGCGCTGATCAACAACTGGTGGCTGCTGTTCGCGCCCTTGATCATGCTGGTGGTGCTGGTGGCGCCCGAGGGCATCCACGGCTTGCTGCGCCGCGTCTTCGGGCGCAAGGGCTGGACGCTGGTGCGTGAAGGCATACCAGGGCGGCCCGCCCACATCACGCCTTACGCGCCAGCCCCTGCGTCCATTCCTGTCGGTGGCGAGCCGCTGCTCAGCGTGCGCGGCCTCACCAAGAAGTTCGGCTCGCTCACGGTGGCGGCCGGCTACGATTTCGATGTGCACGCGGGCACCCTGCACAGCTTCATCGGCCCCAACGGCGCGGGCAAGACCACCTTCTTCAACATGCTCAGTGGCGTGCTGCCGGCCGACGCGGGTGTGGTGCGTTTCCTGGGCCAGGACATCACCCGCCTGCCGATGCACAAGCGCATCCGCCTCGGGCTGGCGCGTTCGTTCCAGATCGTCAGCGTGTTCACCCATCTCACCGCGTTCGAGAACGTGCGCCTCGCGGTGCAGGCCACGCGGCCTGCGGCACACGCCGTCTGGCGCGACGCCCACACCTGCGAAGAGGTGAACGCACGCACCTGGTCTGTGCTGGAGGCGGTGGGCCTGGCCGAGCGCGCGGCCGAGCTCTGCACCGACCTCTCGCACGGCGAACGCCGTCTGCTGGAGATCGGCATCACCCTGGCCACCGAGGCGCGCCTGCTGTTGCTGGACGAACCACTGGCCGGTCTGGGTGAGGCCGATCGCGAACGCGTGGCCGGATTGATCCAGGCGCTGGCGCGCTCGCACGGCGTGGTGCTGATCGAACACGACATAGACCGCGTGCTCGCGCTTTCCGACCGCATCACCGTACTGCACCAGGGCCGCCTGATTGCCGATGGCAAACCGGCCGAGGTGGCCGCCAACCCCGAGGTGGTGCGGGCCTACCTGGGCAGCTCGCCCGAGGTACGCGGCTTGGCCGCGGCCGCGCGCGCTCCCCGAACGGCCACCCCTGTTCTGCTGCAGGCCAGTGGTCTGGCTGCCGGCTACGGCGGCGGGCGCATCCTCGACGGCATCGACTTGCGCGTGCACGAGGGCGAAGCGGTGGCCTTGCTCGGTCGCAACGGCGTGGGCAAGACCACCCTGTTGCGCGCGCTCTACGGCATGCTGCCTGCCGATGAGGGCCGCATCGTCTGGTCCGGGCAAGAGATCCAGAACCTGCGTCCTTTCGAGATCAACCGCCTGGGCATCGCCATGGTGCCGGAGGGCAGGCGCCTGTTCCCCAACCTCACGGTGCAGGACAACCTGCTGATTGCGCTGCGAAAAGGCGGCATGTCGCTGGACGAGGTGTACGAGCTCTTTCCGCGCCTGGCCACCGTGCGCAAGTCGCGCGCAGAGAACATCTCGGGTGGCGAGCGGCAGATGGTGGCGATCGCTCGCTCGCTGCTCGTACCCAGCCGCCTGATTCTGCTCGACGAACCCTTCGAAGGCCTGGCCCCGGCCGTGGTCAACGAGGTGATGGCCGCGGTGCAGAAACTGCGCGGGCGCGTGGCCATGGTGCTGGTGGAACACCATGCCGAGCAGGTGCTCCCCATCGTTGACAGCGCGGTGGTGCTGGTCAATGGCAAGGTGGCTTTCGAGGGCGACGCCACCACGCTGGCCAACGACCACGCACTGCAGGCGCGGCTCCTGGGGCTGGTGGAGCCCGTGCAGGCCGAAACCGTCTGACGATCTTTCCCGCAAGCCTTCCCTTTCATTTCAAAGGAGACAACCATGACACGTGATTCGCACTTCTCCGCAGGACGCCGCCGGCTTCTGCAAACCGCCGGTGCCGGCGCGGCGTTTCTGGGGGCACCTGCGCTGGTGTTCTCGCAGGCCAATGCGCCGATCAAGCTGGGCAGCCTGCTGCCCCGCCAGGGTCCGTTCGCACTGCAGGGCGAAGCGGCCTCACTCGGCATCAAGATCGCGCTCGACCAGGCGAACAACCAGGTGCTGGGTCGCCCCATTCAGCTGGTGGCCTATGACGAGCCCAATCCGTTGGGTGCGCAACAGAACATGCAGAAGCTCGTTCAGGAAGACAAGGTCAGCGCGGTGATTGGCGGCAGCAACAGCGCCACGGGCCTGGCCATCGCCTCGGCAGCGGCCAACGGCAAGATGCCCACCATCATCAGTGCGGCGCTGGCGCGTGAGATCACGGGCAAGAACTGCAACCGCTACGTGTTCCGCAACAACGCGCCGCCGCCCGTGTACGCCAAGCTGGTGGCGCGCCAGTTGTTGCCCATCGGCAAGCGCTGGTACTTCCTGGTGGGTGCCTACGCCTATGGCCAGGAGGCCTACCAGATGCTGAAGAAGGAACTGGAAGCGGCGGGCGGCACCGATCTCGGCGTGGACTCGGCGGCGGTGGGCACCACCGACTTCAGCTCCATCATCCTGAAGATCCGTCAGGCGCGGCCGGACGCCGTGGCGCTGGGCATCGCGGGCACCGACCTCACCGCCTTCCTCAAGCAGTACAACGAATTCGGCCTGCGCGGGCGCATCCCGCTGGCCAGCCTCACCGTGGCGGACGAGGATATCTGGTCGCAGAACGGCCTGTCCGGCATCATGGGCAAGTACTGGCACTTCAACAACCCCGCCAACGGGCCGGCAGAGCGCGCCTTCAACGAAGCGGTCCGCAAGATCAAGGGCACGCCGGCCTCGGCCAGCATGGCCCAGGGCTGGGTGTGCATGAACATGATCCTGGCGGCGATCACGAAGGAGAAGTCCACCGACGCGGCGGCCATCGTGCGGGGGCTCGAAACGGTCCGGCCTGCCAACGTGCCGGGCTACTTCCGCGAATGGGATCACCAGTTCATCACGCGCCTGCCGGTGGCCAGGGTTCGCGACAACGTCACCGACCGCTACGACGCGCTGGAGATCCTCAACACCGACATGAAGATGGCCGACTTCGAGGCGCTCTACGGCACGAAGGAAGAAATCGGTTGTTCGATGGGCGGGCTCTGAGGGCATGCTGAAGCTGCAGGGCCAGGTGGCCATCGTCACCGGCGCGGCGCGTGGCCTGGGCCGCGCCTACGCGCTGCGCCTGGCCGCGCTCGGGGCCGACGTGGTGGTGGCCGACATCGACCTGGCGTCGTCGCTCGAGTTCGGCGAGGAACTCACGTCGGCCACCGTGTCCGACGAGGTGCGCGCTCTCGGGCGGCGCAGCATCGGCGTGCAGGGCGACCTCACGCAGCGCGAAGCCGCACGCGCGCTGGTGGCCCAGGCGCTGGCCGATTTCGGTCGCATCGACATCCTGGTCAACAACGCGGGCGGCGCCTTTTCGCCGGTGGAACGCAGCGCCGCTTCGAAGTTCACCGATGAGGACATGGCGCAGATGTTCGGCGTGAACTACCACAGCGCGGTGCTGTGCTGCCAGGAAGTGGCGCCCACCATGCGCGCGCAACAAAGTGGGGTGATCGTGAATGTGGCCACCATGGTGGCGCTCGACGCGGCCAAGTCGGGCGCCAACCTCACGCCTTATTCGGTGGCCAAGGCGGCGGTGCTGCACTACACGCGCCATCTGGCCAGCGAACTCGGCCCCGATGGCATCCGCGTGAACTGCCTCTCGCCCGGCGGCATGCTGACCCAGCGCATCCGCAAACAGTCGGAGGGCCGAAACATGCACACGGAGAAAGAGATGCGCCGCATTCCGCTGCGCCGTTTCGGTGATGTGGAAGATTGCGCCAACGTGCTGGAGTTTCTGGTCACGCCGCTGTCGGGCTACGTTACGGGCCAATGCATCTCGGTCTGTGGCGGCGCCGTGCTGACCCCTTCTTGAGCGCGGGCCTCACCAGCCAGAAAAATTCAGCATGAGTCCCGGCCGGTCCCAGGCCATGGCGACCAGCTCGCCCCGGTGCGCCAGCGTGATGTACGCGGTCTTCAGATCCGCACCGCCAAAGCAGATGTTGGTGGTGTGGCCATCGGGCATGGGCACGTGGCGGACGTTCCCGCCGTCGGGCGAGACCACCGTGATGCCGCCCCGGATCAGCGTGGCGCAGCAGACCGTGCCGTCGGCGCACACCGCCATCGAGTCCAGCATCTGCAAGCCGGGCAGGCCCACCACCAGGCGGCCGCCGTTGGGTGAGGGGCGCGGTTGGCGGGCCACTTCGCCCGGGCCCGTGATGTCGAAGGCCCAGAGTCGGCCGGTCTCTGTCTCGGCCACGTACAAGGTCTTCTCGTCGGGCGAGAGGCCCACGCCATTGGGTTTTGAAATGGGGAAGATCACCTCGCGGATCAGGCTGCCGTCGGTGCGTGCGTAGTACACGCCACCCCGGTCCATGTCGCGCGCGCGGGTCTTGCCCAGATCGGTGAACCAGAACCCGCCTTCGCGGTCGAACACGAGGTCGTTGGGCCCGCACAGCTTGTGGGGGCCGATGCGGGTGTAAAGCACCTCGACCTCGCCGGTGTCCAGATCGACGCGCTCGATGCGGCCGCCCTGGTAGTCGGCGCTCGGTCCCACGACATGGCGCTTGCCGTCCTCGATGTGCCAGGCGAAGCCGCCGTTGTTGCACACATAGACCTTGCCGTCGGGCCCGATCGCCGCGCCATTGGGGCCGTCGCCGAGCTCGGCCACCGTCTGCTTGCGGCCATCGGCCTGCACGCGGGTGAGCCGCCCGTTGGCGACTTCAACCACGAGCACACTGCCATCGGGCAGGGCGACCGGGCCTTCGGGGAAGTCGAGTCCGCTTGTGATGACGCGGATGTCTGGCGTGCTCATCGCTGTCCGTCGTTAACAGAGACGGCCTCTTTCGTCAGACCGCCCAGGCGCGAATGCACCCGTCCCCCTGTCCCCATGACCAGCGCAAACAGGATTTCTCGTGGACGCGGCGCGTCCTGGATGCCGATCTCCATGCTGTTGAAGTGGCTGCGCACATACGAAGCATGGATGTAGTGCACGGGCACCATCACGCGGTAGCCAGCACTGGCCACCGCCTTCACCGCTGGCACCATGGCCTTGGGCTCGCCGAGCACCGTGCGCATGGCCCAGCCACCCGCTTCGTGCCACACGGCCCCGTGTTCCATCTCGCCGTCGATGCCCACGATGGCGGCTTTGCTGTAGACCTCGATCTTCTCGCGCCCGCCCAGTGTGTCAACGAGTTCGTTGGCCAGCAGCGTGCCCAGCGAACGCAGTTCCTGCATGAAGGGCATGAGGTCGGGCTCGTAGCGTCCGGCGTAGGGGTTGTGAATCACCGCGCAACTGGCGGCCATGCGCAGAGGCTGGTCGGTCGGTGGCCCGCCTTCGTGGAAGATGGTTTCCACCGTGAGGGAGCGTTTGCGGATCTGGATGAGTGACATGAGTGGGGGTTCCTTGGATGAAGGGTTCAGGCGTCGATGCCGCTGCGGCGTTCGAGAAGGCGCAGGATGGCGGTGTTGTCCACACCCACCTCCAGCTCGTCCACCGCCTGTTGCCAGAGGTCGGCGCAAAGATTCATCTGCGGTGTGGCCACGCCGGTGGCCTGTTGCAGGCCGCGTGCGGTGGCCAGGTCCTTGGCCTGCAGGCCCAGGGCGAAGCCGCCATTGAATTCGCGCGAGATCATGAACTGGCGCAGCTTGGTCTCGGTGGCGACGTTGCGGCCGCTGGACGCGTTCAGCACCTCGGCAAGGATGTCCAGATCCAGGCCCATGCCGCGGGCCACGAGCAGGGCCTCGCTGGTGGCCAGAAGGCCGGCGGCATAGACGTAATTGTTCAGCGCCTTCATGGCGTGGGCAGAACCCACCTCGCCAGTGCGGATGAGCTGGCTGCCCATGGTCTGCAGCACCGCGCGCACGCGCTCGTAGGCCGCATCGGGGCCACCCACCATGATGGAGAGCGTGCCCGAGCGCGCCTTGGCGACCGAGCCGGAGACCGGTGCATCGAGCAGGGCCACGCCGGCCTCTGCGAGGCGTTGCGACAGTTCGCGCGTGCGCACCGGATGGGAAGAGCCCATGTCCACCACAACCGTCGGCGCCTTCAACACCGAACACAAGCCCGGTTTCTGCGGATCGCCCAGCACCACGGCTTCGGTGATGGCACTGTTGGGCAGCATGGTGATCACCACGTCACAGTCGGTGAGCTCGTTGAGCGAGGCCACAGCCTGCAGGCCTTGTCCCCAGGCCGGGTGGGCGCGCAGCAGATCGGTGCGCGTGGCGGACTGATCGTGCACGCGCACCTCCATGCCGGCGGATGCCGCGAGGTGTTCCACCATGGGCAGGCCCATCATGCCCAGCCCCACAAAACCCACCCGTGTCTTTTCCACCATCAAATGCTCCTGTTCATCAACGCTCGAGCACGATGCCGCTGCGTTCCCGATCCCACACCGACCCCAGCGAGGCTTCCATGGCCTCCTTGAGTCGGAACTTCTCCACCTTCTGGTTGACCGTGACCGGCAACTCGGCGAGCAACTGCACATAGCGCGGCACCATGAAGTAAGACATGTTGCGCGCGCAGTGCTCAACCAGTTCGGCCTCGCTCAACGTGTGGCCCTCGCGCAGCACCACGCTGGCGCCCACCTCCTCGTCGCCGTCCGGCGTCTTCACCGGGAACACCGCCACGTTGGCCACGGCATCGAAACGGGCCATCACCTGTTCGACCTCGTAGGCCGATATGTTCTCGCCGCGCCGACGGATGCAGTCCTTCTTGCGGTCGACGAACCAGAAATAGCCGTCGGCATCGCAGCGCGCCCGGTCACCGGTGTGAAACCACTGGTTGCGATGGGCAGCCAGGGTGGCCTCGGGCATCTTGTAGTAGCCGGTGGTGGCGCGCCAGGGTTCGTGCGAGCGGATCACGAGTTCGCCCACCACATTGGGCGGGCATTCGAAATCATCGTCGTCCACCACGCGCAGCTCGAAGTCGCGCCGCGCCTTGCCGATGGAGCCGAGCTTGCTGGCGGGTGCGCCGGGCACAAAGGCGCTGACGGTGCCGAAATCGGACAGGCCGTAGTTGCTCATGGCCTTCAGCGCAAAGCGCTTCTCGAAGGCCGAGACAAATCCGGGCATGGGCGACATGCTCACGAGGCGCAGGCGGTTGTCCGTGTCGTCGGGCCGGGGTGGCTGGCTCCAGAGGAAGTTGGACATGGCGCCAAGGAAGTTGGTGATGGTCGCGCCGGAACGGCGG
>Ga0070752_1003014_pt1 | contig 10501 bp, 12 predicted proteins | sample VirMetDEL_Aug_30_FD_77440 | JGI IMG/M metagenome (GOLD analysis project Ga0070752, IMG submission 77440) | Aqueous microbial communities from the Delaware River and Bay under freshwater to marine salinity gradient to study organic matter... | ecosystem: Environmental > Aquatic > Marine > Coastal... | reverse complement strand
TACTTTTATACAGGTATCATTACCAAGACCGTCTGATATCAACTTGGTCGTAGCAGTGATAGCTGTGTTATCCGTTGTTTTAATCAGTCCATCGTAGGTATTCTGGATCTGAGTTCCTGTTAATGTAGTTCCCATTATATTATATTATATTATTAAGCTAATGCTGTTGTTATGTTGCCTGAGTTATCCACGGCTATTCTGTATGAGTTTAATCCATCTGGAGTCTTGACTATTAGGCCGCAACCTGCTACGCAGCTCTCGTATTCACAAGATGTCACCACGTTAGCTCTAGCAGCTGTAACGTTATATCCTAAAGCTACTGAGTTAGTTGCAGTAGAACATGAAAGACCACCTAAAGCTACAGAACCATTATTAGTAGCACATGTAAATGCACCTAATGCAAGACTACAATTATTAGCTGCGTAAGAGTCAACTCCTATAGCCATTTTATTAGCACCGTTACCAGCACCTATTGTACCACAGCCTATAACAATATCACATCTACCGTATGCATCTGTATCAAAACCAAGAGCTATTGCATAGCATGCATTAGTTGATGATTTGGCTGCAGCACCTATATTAATAGATGCTGTAGCAGTATCTCTTGAAGTAGCATAACATCCTATACTAATACTACAAGGAGAACCTTCAATGCCTGGTATTCCAAAAACTCTATTTGCAACACAACCTATAGCTATAGCATTATCAGCACCTGAATGTATACAAGCACTAAGTCCAATAGAAATTGCAGCACTCGATTTTGTTTTTGCGCCGTATCCTATAGCAATTGTAGTGCTAGCAGTTGAACAAGCATCTTCTCCTATAACAACATTGACACTTTCTGAAGTATTAGCACGATTACCAATAACTACATTTCTATGAGCCCATGTAGAAGAAGGTGTAATAAAAGCACTATCACCTATAACTACGTTACTACAGTTATTGTATGTAGCTATTGCATTAGATATAAAAGCACCGCATCCTATTATTATTGAATTAAATGAGTCTGTACCAACACAAACACCTCGCCCAATTGCTGTTGAGCAATTAGAAAAACTACTAGCAAATTGACCTAAAACTGCAGATGAATTTGCAGATGGTCCTACACAAGTAAAAGCTCCAACTGCTGTGGCTCCACTACTAAGTACATCAGAAGCAGCTCCAATACTTATTGAGCAACTACATCTTGCGTTACTTGATGTGCCGATGCCTATTGCGTCACTACCTCCACTCAGCGCTGTTGACCCTATAGATATAGAGCAGGTAGCTGTTGAAGCTGTGTTATTACCTAAGGCAATCGAATTACGTCCTGTATTACTAGTGGCAAATCCTATACCTATAGTATATGAATTTAAACCAGTGCTTCCATCACCGATATTGATAGATCTTTCGCAGCAATTGTAAGCTGCATTACCTATGGCGATCGAACAGCTTTGCAATGCAGTTGCTGTAATGCCTATATCGCTGACCATAGAGTTAGTACCAGCGCCTGGTACCAAACCTGCAGTAGCACCGCTTATACCGATTACAGTAGCACCAGAGAAGTCCTGTGTGCCTCCATAACAAATAGTAGAAGTACCTATGTTGATAGGCACATCATTACCAACACCATCTGTCATAGGTTTAGGTGTAACTGTAAGAGCTGCGTTATCACAAGTCTTAATTACACCTGGATAGGTATTACAGATTCGTCTATTAAATAATGATAATCCCATTAATCCCAAGTCTGTGTTTCTGCCTCCCAGTTATTAGCAGCAGTATTCCATACTAATGGAGGCGGCGGCGTTGGTCCTGTTCCAGTACCAGCTTGCCAAAATATTGTATTTGCTACTATAAACCACATTACCAGCCAGTGTATACGTCTCCTGCGCTAACAGCAGAAATTTGTTTCATTCTGATTGGCACCCAACCTGCTGGAAAGCTTACAGTTAATGATGAAGCACCTTCCCATGGAATGAATGTTAAGCTAGCTGCTGCAGTTAAGTATGCTGTTTTTGGATAATCAAAATCAGTCGCGGCTGGTGTATGACGCTCAAAGTTACCTACTAATGCATTATCCCATCTATTTGAGATAGCCTGTACGTATGAGCTTTCGTTTGCACTTGATGATAAAGCCATAATTATTTAGTTTGTTTCTTGTTATTGTTAAATATTGATTTACCCTCTTCTGTTCGTGACAGGAAGGCTTCAACCTTTTGTAGGTTTAACTCGGTCTTTTTATTGATCTTACGCTCCTGCTCCTGCATCTGGTCCGTTAATTTCACTTGGATCTCCATAGTACCCACATCCTCCTTGTTTTGGTAAGACAATACCGTGGAAGTAATCGGGTTGCTTGTCAGGGTACATCCCATCGGGACCAGGATTACTGTAAGCAGGAAAGTCCGATACGTTGTCGCGAAGATATTCTCGCGTCCTTTCTCTGTAGAATTCTGCTGTATCTTGTACACTTTGTCTGATATATTTCATTTGATCGAGACTAGCAGCTATAGCAGTTTCTGAGTCAGGTTGCATTAACGACTTGTTAAAGATCTTGTAAGTTAGGCTAGGTAGAGCTTGATAAAGCGCGTAATTAGCCAGAGTAGGAGCAATGTAGTTGTCCAAAAGAGTCTGATCAGGAACTGTGAGTGTTGCTGCAACAATGCGATCCTTAAGTATATTGTAATACCTAGTACCAAGCATGCCTTGTATATAGATGTCTTGAGCCTCAAGTACATGAGGCATAAGATCTTGCGGCTCGACATTCTCATGAACTGATGTCAGCTTCTTTAGTCTTCCTTCTGATATAAAAAGTACGTCAGCCATTAGTCTGTTCTATTGTTGTTTCTTGACCTGAGTCGTCTACAATTTCTTTCTTGTAGATTATCTGGTTCGGTTTGATTTCTAATTTTACGTTCATACCGAAACCTCTCAAGATGTACTCGAACTTCTTAGTTAGTACTTCTTGTATAGGTTCGATGACCGTACCCATAAAGTGTGCGTATGCCACTTCTATCTCTTCAGCGTTGTTAGAGAAGCCACTTGCATCCTTAATTCCCAACAAAAGGGGACTGGACACCCTATGACTAGTTAATATGCGGCTTGATATGCGCTGCTCTAAAACTATATAATAGTCGTCCGATGACGGGTCAACCGTTTGTATTTGAGGTGCTCTATCAGGGCCATCTGAGAAACTTAAAAATAGCTTACCTGCATTTTCTGCACCTGAAAAACTGCGCTCTAAATCTCGGTAAATCATCTGTCTTTCTTCAGGATTTGCTAAACCATTAGGTAGATTTATGAACATTCCCGGTAGCATCCCGTTCGAAATATTAGCGTTGTGGAATACAGAGATACGTGAGTCTAACTCTATATCGTTGACTGCGCCCATATAGGATGGAAGGGGGTAGACATCATTGCCAGGTGAGTATTCGTAACAGTAATAGATTTGAGACGCGCTGTCACCTTTAGTGTCGGTGGGATTATACTTTAGGTATTCTACTGGCTTGTACTTTCGTGTGTTAGCCCAGTTGCTTGAAAAATAGTAATGCGTCACTTCGTCATTTTCATCTTGTTTACCAGAGCGTATATTATTGAATGGCAGATGGTATATCTCTGCTATTCTGTCCCCAGCTCTGTTCCATATAACGTTAAGTGAGAAACCACCAAATATAAGATAATCGATAGTGGCCTTTGCGAACACCTCATCCAAGGTCTCATTCTGAGTGTTTACAATAGCATCGCCGTATGCGATGATGCCTTCCCCACAAACTCCATCCTTTTTTGCTTTTATAGCTGTGTTGTGTATAGCTGATGACTGATACAACTCAATCATCTTTTGAGGCCATAGGTTGTCTTCGCCATATGCGATCCAATCCTTGCCTCTAACTTCCTTAAATGTAGGCAAAGGAATCGCCTCAAACTTTACAGCATTGAATAATTTCATGATCTATAGTATACGTATTGTTCGTTGTCCTCATTAGGTGACACATACTGTTCTGGATAACTCTCGGTAAATTGTGTTTTGACTTTAGCAGGATACTTAGCTAACTCTACATACACTCTACTTGGTGGTGCACCCTCAAAATAAGCCATATAGTAGCCATTACCATCTTGGTCTATGACATCTGCTATAGGACCACCTGTAAAGTCGTATGTAAAGACAGAGTATCTAGTAGTACCAGTAAGTCTAGTTAGGTTTATGTCACCAATTGTATTCTCTATACCCTTATTGTTGTACATACTAACGAGTCTAAGTCTATAAAGGTCGTAAGTCGGTAAATTACCATCTACGTATATTGTACCGCTTGTTACGCTAAAATCAAAAACCATGCGAGTTGTTGTCTGTTTACAGAATTAGATATATTTATCTTGCTTTTTGTATGCGAAAAAAGGGGACCGAAGTCCCCTTTTCTGCTGTATGTTAGGTCCAAGATTACGATTCTGCAACCGTTACCTCGTACATTGGCTCGGGTGCTAGACCCGTTAGTTCTATGGAGAATCCGTTTCTATCGCCGAACGCGGTACCGCTTTCTGCAGTAGAAGAGGTAGCGACAGCTCCTCGATCGTTTCCGATCATCCAGAACTTTCCATTGTTATCTTTTACGATAACTAGTAGTTTAGAGTTTTGAGCAAGTAGCTTCAACTGTTGCAGCTTTGTTGCCTCTAACTTGTTAAAGATTAGATTAGCAACATTGCTGAAGAACACAGTACCATTCTCATCAGAGAAAGTTCCAGTCTCAGTCATGTTCGCTGTTTGGCGAACTTGATCGAACAAGAACATATCAGCTGATAGAGTAGTGATAGATGTAGCACCAACTGTTATAGCACTTACTACACCCGCTGCTTCTGTTACGACAATATCTTGACCCGTAGCATCTAGGATGTACGCATATTCAATACCGCCGGCGTTGTCGCGGCAATCGGTCCCGACGCCGCTAGTTAGTACACATGGCATTATAGTTAAGTGTTTTTTTTAGTTGGTTTATTATAGTGTGTTCTCAGAGAATGCGTCAACTTCCGTTACCGCAACACCAATCTTCCAGCGCATGATAGCTCTCATCTCGTCGTTATCTTGCGAGTAAAATAGCTTGAACTGTTCGAAATCCCCGGTTAAATCTGTACCCATGAAGATCATTTGTGATGGTCCACAGAACGCATAATCTCTACCTGAAAGGCCTGAGTTCTCGACTACACGTACGTTAGTACCTGGTACAAAGATATCGTCATCTGGTGAGATGTGGAAGTAGTTCTGCTGAGTGATAGCTAGAGCTAATGATCTCTTGTAAGCTGGTGAAACAACCATGATTAGATCATCTCTATTGATTGACTTTTCAGGAAGCGCTTCATATAAAGATTGCGCCTGGGAAATCGCGTTATTAGCGGTCCAGGCAGCTGGAACAACAGTTGTTTGAGCAACTGCACCGTTAGCAACTTGTACGATATTTTCTAGACCGTTGACAGCACCGTCACCTTGTGTAAGGAAGTCCTCATTCCACTTAGTTAGACGCTCAACAAAATAGTTAGCTGTAAGTTCCTCATATGGAATGCTTTCGTTACCAGCCATTTGGCCAGCAGCAAGAGCTTGTCCTAAGAAGTACTCCTGTAGAGAAGTAGCACACATAGCCTGGTTGTACTTTTTAGGTACAAGGGTCATGTCTACTTGTGTGATGTCGGTGTTATTACCAGTTCCATCGAATCCGCAAGTTAAACCGTCTGCGGTAACGAAGTCACCTGACAAGAGTGGGATCTTGACATCGGTGCCTTTTAAGCCTGCACGTACATTTACATACTGTGCTAAATCTGTCTGTAGGACGACGCGTGAAATTAATTCAAAACTTAGCTCGTCCGTATACTTAGTGATTGTGGTTAAATCGTAAGCCATAATTAAAAGTTATTTGATTAAGAGTTTTTTCTAATCTGCTGTAGCATTGCGAAACGAGCTTCATGCTTCTGCTGCTCGCTTTGCTTGTAGTCTTGCAAATTGTTTGTTATTTTCTTTGTGGCAGGTGCCTGTGAGAATGTGTTGAATTCAGACTTCAAGCTAGCGATCTCGTTGCGGAGTGCATCAATCTGATCTAAAGCTGGCTTTAATGTATCAACGATTGAGTTTACAAACTCTTCAGAGAATTCAGCAGATGCCTCTTCGACAACCACCTCTTCCTCTACAGGTGCCTCTTCGGCAACCTTTTCTTCAATTGATACAATAACTCCACCTTCAGTGGTCACGATCATGCCGTCAGTAGTTTCGTGGGCGCCATCTGGCGCTGGTACGTCACCTTCTTCGGTAACAACGACGATGGATTTACCAACTTCGAAGTCTCCGTCGACTCTGACAATAGTTCCGTCTACAAGGGCAGCTTCGGCGAATTCAACAGTCTCAATAGTTGGCTCAGGAATAGCAGGAGCAGTCTCCTCGTTAAGCCCTAGCATCAACTTGATCTTGTTAATTGCTTCTTGTGCGTTCATAGTATTAGAATTTATTTGCGTTATTGCTATATTAGATATAAATATCAGTTATCTGACATTTTGTCTCTTTTTAGGTTACTGTAGATCTTGGCTATGTTTAATACTATAGCTGTAAACAACATAAGTATCGTTAATGTTGTCTCTAGATCTAACACTACTGTACCTAATGCACCTAGGTTAATTACGTTTACTGACTCGTCACTGAACATCTTTTAGGATTCTCTTTATGTTATTTAACACTTTATCATCCTCGTTTAGTTGAGGTTGTGGCTTGAGTCTTTCCAAGAAGTTGCCAGCGAGTGAGAAACCTCTGAGCTCGCCAGACTTGATCTTCTGCCAGTCTTCATCGTTGTTGATTCGGTATGAGGCATACCAAGTTCCAGGAGGTAGTGCAAATCCGTATGTGGACGACTTATCCCTAACCATATCTTCAGAGATCCAAGTTTCAAGCAGAGTATTCTCTGTCTTGACTTGTCCGTCATGCTCGACGTCAGTGTTATTGTGCTTTGAGTTAGCCAAGAACTTCTCAGCCATCTTGCGAATAGTCTTTCTAGTAAAGTAAACATAGAAAGGATTGCCTTGTTCATCGCGACGTAAGATCATTTTGTTAGGTACCATGATTGGTCCTGTTGCTATTCTTTTATCCTCGTCCAATGCGAACTGTGCTGAGTAGTAACCATGTTTAGGCATATCGTAAGGTGCTACGCCAGCGTTGCCGCTAGCAGGACCGTTAGATATAATGATCTGGCGACCGTTTGAGTTCTTAAATACTTGTACCTCTTCCCACCAGTGTTTGCACATGGGACCCCCTTTGTATGACCACTTAGAATAAGATGCTCCGCCATCTCCATGGCCGAAAGGCTTGTTAAGGTTAACCATCTTGATGATGTCCTCACGCTTAAACAGTCTGTTAAGATCCATAAGTGCTCTGCAGAACTTACGCTGCGGTGTTGGTCCAGTATATCTATAACGTGTAACAGCTGGCTCGTCACGATTTATTCTTAGGCCTTTAAGTATATCTAGAGCTCCTATACCTTTGAGCACATCGCCAATTGTATTAAACTCAGTAGCACTAAGATCCAGTATAATATCTTCTGCCATAATGGGCTCTCCGGCTTCTCGTGCAAAAGCCAAGATCTGTTCTTGCTCTTCTTCTGTTGCATACTGTGACTTCTTCTTCTTTTTCTTTGCTAGTTCTTCTTCACCTTCCCAGTATTGATAGCAAACCGCTAACCTCTGTTCTTGATCAGGAAACTCTGCGTCAAGCTCAGACATACATCTGCCTATAAACTCATCTTCTGATTCACCTGCTGTAGGCTCTACAAACTCTTCTGATTGGAATGCTAGAAAGTCAACTTCGATAGCAGGAGATTCTACTAAAGATATTGTGTCGACTCCAAGTTCTTCGAACAACTCTTGGTCCATGTCATCGATATCGATGCCTAGTTCTACTATTTTGTCTATCTTTTCGTTCATAATGTTGCTAAATTATCTATTTGTGCGTTGGCTTCTTGTGCTGAAGTTACCTCAGTTGCAACGACGTATGCTCTAATTGGTGCTTGATTCCCTCCACCTGGTGTTATTGCAGCTCCAGGATCTTGTAAACCTGCAAGTTGTGAGTTTTGTGCATCGATTGCTGCAGTAGGATCAAAGGTTGGCGCAGCCGGTGGACCAGGAGGAGCAGTAGTACCTCCACCACCACCACCTTGGAATTTGGTTCTTGCAATAGCTGCAATCTGTGCAGCACCAGCTACAGCTGCGATACCAGCTTCAACAAACTGTGCACCTGTAGCCAACTTGACGGCGTTACCACCAGCTGTAAGAGCTGCAGTGACAGCAAGACCAGTATTGATAGCTGCTTGTGATATACCGATAGCTTTCTGTACTTTAAAGTTCTTTTCTGCGTTAGCCTCGTCAGTTTTAGAGAATAGCGTAGCCAAATCACTAAGTACTGAGAATGCTGTGTCTGCGATTTCTTGTCTCTTCTCAGCTTCTTCTTTGGCCAACTTAATGGCCTCTTCAGTACTGGTCTTGTTTAGGTTAAATCTCTGTTTGGCAAATTCATCTCTTATAAGTTGCTTTTGATCTTCAGTAGCTCCAACTGCATCGAGTTCTGCAAGTAGTGTTTGCTCAGCCAAGTCAAGTGCAGCTAGTGCTGCCTCTTTCTCGTTCTCGATATTCTCTATCTGTAAGCCACGAATAGTATCGTTAATAAACTTCTTACGATCTAATTCTTCTTGGTCTAGTTCTCTGTTAAGCTGTGAGCTCTCAAGTCTAACAATCTGAGCCTCTTGCTCACGTGCGATACGCTCAGCAGTTGCAGCTGCTAACTCAGCTTCGAGTGCTCTACGATCCTCGTCGTTCGATGCAATTTCTAGCTGTAGCCTTACTTTGTTCTCTAATGCTTTGGCTTCAATCAGTGCGTTTTGGGCTAACTGCTCGTTTGCAGCATTGACTTTATCAAGTGCCTCCTTTCGTTCGTCATACGAGCGCGTGGTGTCTTCTGAGATCTTCTTTTGTTCTTCTAACTCCTTAGTTAGCTCAGCATTTTGTACAATTAATTGATTTTGTAGTGCTGCGAACCTATTAGCTGCATCGATACTGGCATTAGAAGCTTTGATAGCTGCTTGGCTTTCTTTTACTATATCTTTAACTACACCAGCTATAACATTAGCTGCAGCTACAAATGGCTCAGCTACTTCTTGAGCTGCTTCATCAATAACCATTTTAGTATTTTCAATCTCTTTGTTGATTTCTTCTAACTGCATTCTAAGTTGATCTGCCTCTTCTGAGTCACCTGTAAAATCATTCCATGCAATACGAGCCTCAAGTATTCTAGACTGCATCTTCTGCAGTAGCAATATAAAGTTATTCTTAATGTAGTCACCTAAAGAACCAAACCAATCGCCAAGTCTTTGGACACCAGCTCTTAAATCTTCGACAGCTTGTTGTGGATTAGTAAAGACACCGACTAGATTATCAATCAAAAACTCTACAACTAATTGTACCTTCTCGAACACAACGCCGAGTACAGCCATAGTGCCTTGTAGTATTTTAGCACCGGTATCAGTCTTGGTAAACTGTTCTACTAACTTGGCAACTACTGCAACTAAAAGACCAATACCAGATGCTTTGATCGCAGTACCGATACCTTTAAATGCGGTTTTACCTGCACGACCTATAGCCTTTAGGCCTTTAGACAACTTACTGCCACCACCTCCAGTAGCTGCGATGTCCTTTTTAGCACTCTCAGCTGCGTCGCCAGCATCCTTGAAGCCTGAAGCTAACTCTTCTGTAGCTTTAGTCAGATCATCAAGGTTCTTGATCGCGGTCTGAGTGCCGTTAATACTTATGAATATTTCCTTTTCGGTAGCCATATCTTTAAATATAGATTATACGTTATCTGACTTGCCAGACGTCGTCTTCGTCATTATAGTTTTCTGGTGCAGTATTCCACGGCGTATCTTGCGATGGATCATCTGGTGGAATTACAATATCAAGATTAACTGCACGTTCAATTTTGATTAAGTCTACTTTAACCAATGCGTCTTGGCCAATTGGTGCATCGTATATCTTCTCAACATAATAATATGTGTCTTTGATAAAGATGAGGTCATCAAAGCTAAACTCTCTTAGATCCTCTGACGATATTTCTACATAAACTGTAACTCTACGACCCCACTTACTGTAAAGGCTTTCGATATACTGTGACCAGTACTCTTGGTAAGCTGACTGGCCTAATAGTGGATTAAAACCCGTATATTCATACGCATAACCTGTTTCGATCTGCCAGTTTAAGTTTAAATCAGCAATAGTATTAGGAAAGTTCTCATAGAAACTAACCATTGGATAATCAGTGTATGTGTTGTTTAGTTCATCATACCAAACACTACTTAGATTAGTGTCTTGAAGCCCATTATAGAATAAGAGTCTAGTGTGAGGAGACATAGGTATCTTTTGTAATATGTAGTTTGGATTACTACCTGGTTCGACTGCATAAATCTGTGGTATAATAAAAGATTCACCATTACTATAACCACCTGGATTAATTTGAGTA
>Ga0070752_1003010_pt1 | contig 10514 bp, 7 predicted proteins | sample VirMetDEL_Aug_30_FD_77440 | JGI IMG/M metagenome (GOLD analysis project Ga0070752, IMG submission 77440) | Aqueous microbial communities from the Delaware River and Bay under freshwater to marine salinity gradient to study organic matter... | ecosystem: Environmental > Aquatic > Marine > Coastal ... | reverse complement strand
GGAGAAGCGCCGGCTCAATGCCGTGGCGCTGCCGCCCGCCTATACCGATGCATGGTTCTGCCCGGCCCCCAATGGCCACATCCTCGCGACCGGTATCGACGCCAAGGGGCGCAAACAATATCGGTACCACCCGCAGTTCCGGGCTGCCCGGGAGGGCGAGAAATTCGACAGCTGCATCACATTCGGCAATCTCCTCCCGCTCGTGCGCAAGCGGGTGGAGGACGATCTGCGGGGCAACAAGCTGACCCGCAACCGCGCCATCGCCAGCGTGGTCCGCCTGCTCGATCTGGGCGCGGTGCGCGTCGGCAATGAGGGCTATGCCAGGACGAACAAGAGTTTCGGTGCCACCACGCTGCGCAACCGCCATGCCGAACTGACCGGCAAGACCCTGCGGCTGCGCTACAAGGGCAAGGGCGGCAAGCTGCGCGAAGTCACCCTGTCCGATGGCAGCCTCGCCCGGGTGGTGCGCAAGATGCAGGACCTCCCCGGCCAGAACCTGTTCAAATACATCGATGACGACGGCGAGCAGCATGCGGTCGGTTCGAGCGACGTGAACGCCTATTTGCGCGAGGTCATGGGGCAGGATTTCAGCGCCAAGAACTTCCGCACCTGGCACGCCAGCGTCAAGGCGCTGACCTGCCTGCACCAGGCCGAGGGTACGATCCCGATGAAGGAACTGCTGGAGTGCGTTTCCGACCATCTCGGCAACACGCCCGCCGTGGCGCGCAAGAGCTATATTCACCCGGTGTTGTTCGGATTGCTCGACGGGCAGGAAGGCTGGCGCAAGGAGCTCCGGCTGCCGCGCGCGACGCGCTGGCTGACCCGCGAGGAGCGCGCGCTGATCGAGCTCTTGCAGGAATGTCCGAAAGCCGAGGATCTGCTGGCCGCCTGAGGCGTGAGCGTGGCAAGCCTCTTCCGCTTTTTGATTTAACGCAGTAAATGGACCGGACCGATGGTGCGGAGCCGTCGAGCGTCCGTCTATGCATCACGGTAGCGGCGGGCATCTGTACTCCGCCGGAAGACTGCCATCATGCACCGGCTTGCCAATTTCGATGTCAGCCGCCAGTTCCTTGCCCGGCGCAGCAAGGTGGCAGCGCAGATCGTGTTCGGCGGAATGTGTGCGGCTGCCATGATCGGGGTGCGCTCGTTGATCGACGTCTGGGCTCCGGTATCGGGCCCCTTCGCGCTGATTTACCCCACCGTCCTGCTTGCCACGCTGTACGGCCATTGGCGTGCCGGAGTGGTCGCGCTGGCAGTCACGTTCTGCTGGGCGTGGTTCTTCATCCTCCCGCCGGCGAGATCTTTCCTGTTCGCCGACCCCACCGATCCGGTGCGTGTGTTGCTGAATGCCGCCAGCGCGGTGGTGGTCGTGGTGTTCGCCGAGGCATTCCGCCGCGCCGCCCAGGCGACGCTATCCGAAATCCGCGAACGTGCCGACCGGCGGCTGACGTTGCTGGCGGAGCTCGAGCATCGCACGAAGAACAATTTCGCGCTGGTCGCCAGCATGCTCGAACTTCAGAAACGGCGCATCCCGCAGTCCGAACTGCACGCACCGCTCGACGATGCGGTGGGACGGGTACGGACCTTCGCCGACGCCTATTCGGCGCTGGCGCTCGAACAGTCGGACGAGCCGAATGTCTCGATCAAGCCCTATCTCGAATTTCTGCTCAACCGGATCGAGGCATCAGCTTTGCCGCCTTCGGTCCGCCTGTTCCGCGAGATCGACGAGGCGACGCTTACGCCCGAAGAGGCGGTAGCGATCGGCCTCTATCTCAACGAAGCCGTGGCGAATGCCTGCAAATACGCATTCCCCGAACAGAGACCGGGGACGATCGCAGTGTTCTTCAACGAGCGCGGTGGAAGCTGGCGTTTCACCATCGAAGACAACGGGATAGGCGCAGAAGCTGCGACCGATCCCGGCGGCGGGCTGGGGAGTCAATTGCTTGCGGCCTTCGCCACTCAGGCGCAAGCGACCCACCACGCCGGGCCGATCCTCAACGGCTATCGCACCGAAATGCGGCGCGAGGACCAGAGCGAACTTGCCTAGGGTAGCCTAAAAGGATACCGCCCGCGAATGCACTTGGCCGGTTTCAAGTTGCGCCGCTGGCGCGAAACGCATGACCCGCCCCTGAGCGCGGACCAGTTCGGCGCGCGCTATGGCCTTCCCAATCCGTGGCCCAGCCGCACCGTCTACGGCTGGGAAGCCAAGGGCAAGATTGCCCGCGCCTCGGTCCAGAAACGCTTGGCTGAGCTGGGCGTTTGCCAGCCAGCGGACTGGCTCGAACCGGCACCCGCATCTGGATATCCCCACCCGAAAGGCCCAGCCCGCATGAGTGGCAGCGACACGCATTCCTTCTACGATCTTCACACGCATGGTTTTGTCCGCGTGGCGACCAGCACGCCCAAGGTGCGCACGGCGGATATCGCGTATAATGCGGCAGGCATTCTGGAGACTGCCCGCCAGGCGCACGCGCAGCATGTCGACGTGCTGCTCTATCCCGAACTCGCGCTTTCTTCCTATGCCATCGACGATTTGCATCTGCAGATGGCCCTGCTCGACGCGGTCGAGGCGCAGGTCGCCGCGATCGTCGAGGCATCGCGAGATCTTACACCCGTGCTGGTGTTCGGCGCCCCCCTGCGGCGCGGTGGACGCATCTACAACTGCGCGCTGGTCGTGGCGCGGGGCGAACTGCTGGGCGTCGTTCCCAAGAGCTATCTGCCCAACTACCGCGAATATTACGAGAAGCGGTGGTTTGCCCATGGCCGCGACTGCGTCGGGCTGACCATTCGCTGCGGCGGGCAGGAAGTGCCGTTCGGCACCGACCTGATTTTCGCAGCAAGCAATCTGCCCGGTTTCGCCTTCGGAATAGAAATCTGCGAGGATTTCTGGGCGCCCAATCCGCCGGGGACCATGGCTGCGCTTGCCGGCGCTGCGATCCTGCTCAACCTGTCTGCGTCGAACATCGTTATCGGCAAGTCGGACGAACGGCACCTGCTGGCACGCGCCAGTTCGAGCCGGACGCTATGCGCCTATGCCTATTCGGCGAGCGGGCACGGCGAAAGCACCACCGACCTGGCGTGGGACGGGCAGGGCATGATCTACGAGCTGGGCGATCTGCTGGCCGAGAGCCAGCGCTTCGATCTGGAGCCCGAGCTGAGCATCGCCGACGTGGATACGCAGCGCATCCTGTCGGAACGCATGCGCATGCAGACCTTCAATGATGCCGCCGAAGCGGCCGGGCGGCCCGAGGACTGGTACCGCCGCGTCGAATTCGACCATGCGGCCGTGCGCGGGGAAATCGGCCTGCATCGTCCCATCCGGCGCTTTCCCTTCGTGCCGAACCGCGCCGACAAGCTGGACGAGGATTGCTACGAGGCGTTCAACATCCAAGTCGATGCACTGATGCGGCGGATCCAGGCGACCAACCCCAAATGCCTGACGATCGGGATTTCGGGCGGCCTCGACAGCACGCACGCGCTGATCGTGGCGGCCAAGGCGATGGACCGGCTGAAGCGCCCGCGCACTGATATCCGTGGTTATACCATGCCCGGCTTCGCGACGTCGAACGACACCAAGTCGAACGCCTGGCGGCTGATGAAGGCATTCGGCATCACCGCCGAGGAGATCGACATCACCGCCACCGCGCGGCTGATGCTGGAGAATATCGGCCATGCCTTCGCCGATGGAGAGCCGGTCTACGACACGACTTTCGAGAACGTCCAGGCGGGCCTGCGCACCGATTACCTGTTCCGCCTTGCCAGCCAGCATGGCGGCTGGGTGATCGGCACGGGCGATCTGAGCGAGCTGGCGCTGGGCTGGTGCACCTATGGCGTGGGTGATCAGATGAGCCATTACGGCGTCAATGCGGGCGTGCCCAAGACGCTGATCCAGTATCTCATCCGCTGGACGACCCAGACCAGCCAGTTCGACGAAGGCGTCGACGCCGTGCTCGCCGATATTCTCGATACCGAAATTAGCCCCGAACTGGTGCCGGCCGGAGAAGATGGCGCGATACAGAGCACGCAATCGATCATCGGGCCCTATGAGCTGAACGACTTCTTCCTTCATCACATCGTACGCTGGGGGCAGAAGCCGAGCCATGTCGCGTTCCTCGCCTGGCATGCGTGGAAAGATGTGCAGGCGGGCCAGTGGCCGATCGATTTCCCCGAAGACGCCAAGAACCACTACGATCTCGCCACGATTGCCCACTGGCTGGAGAAATTCCTCAAGCGGTTCTTCGGGTTCAGCCAGTTCAAGCGCTCGGCACTGCCCAACGGGCCCAAGGTCAGTGCAGGCGGCGCGCTCAGCCCGCGCGGCGACTGGCGCGCACCGAGCGATTCGGTGGCCGATACCTGGCTGGCCGAACTGGCTGCCGCCTTGCCCCCGCTCGAGGACTGACGATGTCCTTTCGCGCTTTGCTGATCATGGCGTTCTGCAACATCGCCTGGGCGCTCAACGTCGTGGTCAGCAAGCTGGCGATTACCGACTTTTCCGCTCCGCCGCTGTTCTACGCGCTCGTGCGCTCCATCATCGTCGCGGCGGTGCTGATTCCGCTGCTGCGGCCCCTGCCGGCCAAGCTGTGGCAGGTCCTCGTCATCGGCCTGGCCATCAGCGGCGGATCCTTTGCGCTGCTGTTCATGGGCCTGGAAACCGCCAGCCCGTCGGCCGCCGGCGTCGTCAGCCTGAGCGGCGCGCCGATGACGGTGCTGTTCGCAATTCTCTTCCTGGGCGAGAAGGTGCGCTGGCGGCGTGGGCTAGGCATCGGCCTCGCCTTCGGCGGCGTGCTGTTCGCCATGGCAGGGGAGAACCAGATGCAGACCAGCACCGGGCTGCTGCTGGTATTCCTTTCGGCGATGGTCGGGGCGCTCGGCACCGTTTTCGTCAAGCGTCTCGACCTGTCGTCGATCCGGCTGCAGGGCTGGGCGGCGGTGGCTTCGGTCGCCGTGCTGCTGCCCCTGTCACTTACGCTGGAAAGTGGTCAGTTCGCGGCTCTGGCCGCTTCGCCCTGGGAACTGGCGGCGTGTCTGGTCTTCGCCAGCCTGGTCGTTTCGATCGGGGCGCACACCGCCTATTTCCGCCTGCTTGGCGAATACGACGCCAATCTGGTCGTGCCGCTCACGCTGTTCACGCCGATCCTGACGATCGTGTTCGGCGCGTGGCTGACCGGGGATGCGATCGGCGAGCGGCTGGTGATCGGCGGTGCGATCGCGCTGGCAGGGGTGGCGATAATCGTGCTGCGGCCCAGCGCGACTTTCACGCGCCGGTTCCTGGTGCGCCCGCGTTTCTGATCAGTCGAGTGTGACTGTCCAGCCGTGGGTGTCCTCGATGGCGCCCTTCTGGATGCCGACCAGTTTCTCGCGGATCTTGTGGGTCATCTGCCCGATCCCGCCGCCACCGATGGTGAATTCGCCATCGGGGCCCAGCACGGTGCCGACCGGGGTGACGACCGCGGCGGTGCCGCAGGCCATTGTTTCGAGCAGGCGGCCTTCGGTGGCGTCGGCACGCCACTGGTCGATGCTGTACGGTTCCTCGCGCACCTTCAGACCCTCCTCGCGAAGAAGCTGGATCAGGCTGTCGCGGGTGATGCCGGGCAGGATCGTACCCGTCAGCGGCGGGGTGATCACGCTGCCGTCGTCGAACACGAAGAACAGGTTCATCCCGCCCAGTTCCTCGACCCATTTCTTGTCGACCGCGTCGAGAAAGACCACCTGGTCGCAGCCATTCTCGATTCCTTCGGCCTGCGGGACGAGGCTGGCAGCGTAATTGCCGCCGGTCTTGGCCGCCCCGGTGCCGCCGGGGGCGGCGCGGGTGTAATTGCGGCTGACCCAGATTTTCACCGGCTTGGCGCCGCCCTTGAAATAGCCGCCGACGGGCGAGGCGATCAGGATGTACTTGTACTGCCGCGCGGGACGTACGCCCAAGAACGCTTCGGAAGCGAACATGAAGGGCCGCAGGTACAGCGCGCCATCGGGGATCGAGGGGACCCAATCGCGGTCCTTGGCGACCAGCTGGCGGATCGATTCGAGGAACAGCTCTTCGGGCAAGTCGGGCATCGCCATACGGCGCGCGCTTTCGTTGAAGCGCCGGGCATTCTGTTCGGGGCGGAACAGCGCCAGCGTGCCGTCTTCGCGCTTGTACGCCTTCATGCCTTCGAAGATTTCCTGCGCATAATGCAGCACCGCTGCCGCCGGATCGAGACTGATCGGCTCGCGCGGGCCCAGCGTCGCCTTGTGCCATCCACCAAGATCGGCATCGTAATCGATGACCACCATGTGGTCGGTGAAGAGCGTGCCGAAGCCGGGGTCCATCAGGGCCTGCTGGCGTGTTTCGCCGGGGACGGGGGCGGAATGGGGTAGGTGCTCGAAATCCATCTGCGCGCGGGTAATGGGAAGCCGCGCGCGAGGCAAGGTTTTGGAGCAGGCGGGAATGGGCAGTCGGATCATGGCGCGCAATGCCCGCGAATCGTCGCCGCGGCAAAATGAGAAGGGCAGCCCCACGCCCGTAGGTGGAACTGCCCTTCGCATGGTCAGCGGCGGGAAGTGCCGCTTACGAAGCCTCTAAAGGTATGTTCTACCGATAGTGCCCCGTGCGGAAACTTGCCGACCTCTCTGCTGGACCATGAGACATCGGATCACCTCCTTTCGCGCTGTTTAGAGCCAAAGTACCCCGTCTCCGGGGACCAAGATCGCGTTTCGCCGCTGATCTTGGAAGGCATATTGGAGTCTTCGAGGGGGGCAAAACAACCCTTGTAAAAAAGTTTTCCCACGTCAGACTTGGCGTTTGTGGCTCGGGTCGTTTCCCGGGCCTTTTTTGTGCCGCGAGATCCCGCGTGCCGCGGGAGCGAAGCGGGTCGCGACTCCGCCTAGCGACAATCCTCGATCACGCGGGAAACTTCCGCCCAGGGCGGCAGGTAAAGTGTGGACAACCCCGGCGTCTCGACCGCGAATCGTCCGCGCGTCACAGCCATCGCATCGAGCACCGGGTCATTCGCCGCGAGCGTGGCCGTCAGCGATTGCAGTTCGCGCGCAGCAGGCGCCGCGGCAAGCGTGCGATCGGTGGTTTCGGTGCGGATCGTCATTGTCGCAGGTGCGGCGGCGCTGCCGATCCGGCTGAGGGTTACGCGTGCGGCACCGCGGTCGCAATCGATCGCGAACAGGGGCTGGTCGGCATTTGCACCGAACATGGCCACGCCGCCATCGGCCTCGGCGCGGTAGCTCCAGTCGCCCGCGGTTTGCGGCCGGTCGATCCAGTTTTCCGATGCGGGCGGAGCGGGCCGCTGCGGGGCCGGCGCGGTGGCGGTGGGCGACGGGGTCGGCGTCGGTGTTGGCGTGGGTGCCGGGGTCGAATCGGGCGCGGGCACGCAGGCCGCGATGGTGAAGCTCAGCGCCAGCGCGCCACCCAGATGCACATAGATCGGTTTCATGCATGCACAATGATCGCTAACGCGCATGTTTCCAATGACGAAAAAGATGCGCCTCGATCAGATGCTGGTGGACCGCGGGCTCGTGGAGAGCCGGACGCGCGCGCAGGCGCTGGTCATGGCGGGGCTGGTGTTCAGCGGCGAACAGAAACTGGCCAAGCCCGGTCAGCAATTGCCCGTGGACGCGCCGCTCGACGTGCGCGGGCGCGATCACCCATGGGTTTCGCGCGGCGGCATCAAGCTGGCCCATGCGATCGAGCATTTCGACCTCGACCCGCGCGGCGCGGTGGCAATGGACATCGGCAGTTCGACCGGCGGCTTCACCGACGTATTGCTGCAGGGCGGGGCGGAGCATGTCTTCGCAGTCGACAGCGGCACCAACCAGCTGGCCTGGAAACTGCGGCAGGACGAGCGCGTCACCGTGCTCGAACAGACCAGCGCGCGCATTCTGACGCCGGACATGATCGACCAGCCATGCGACTGGGTGGTGTGCGATGCCAGCTTCATCGGGCTGGCCAAGGTACTCGATCGCCCGCTGCAGCTCGCGGCGCCGCAGTGCCGCCTCGTCGCGCTGATCAAGCCGCAATTCGAGGTCGGGCGCGAGGAAGTGGGCAAGAAGGGCGTGGTCAGCGATCCCGCGCTGCACCGCCGCGTTTGCGACGAAGTGCGCGACTGGGTCGAAGGACTGGGCTTTACCGTACAGGGCATCGCCCAAAGCCCGATCACCGGGCCCGAAGGCAATGTCGAGTTCCTCATCAGCGCCGAGAGAAGCGCGCCGCGCGATTGACCTTGCGCCTCGCTTGGCACTAGTCGCACATCAAAACCTATTCACGGAGAGAGCATGTCCGCCAATATCGCCGAAATGGAACGCCGCCGCGATGCCGCCAAGATGGGCGGCGGGCAGAAGCGGATCGACGCGCAGCACTCCAAGGGCAAGCTGACCGCGCGCGAGCGGCTCGATATCCTGCTTGATGAAGGCAGCTTCGAGGAACTCGACACCTATGTCGAACATGACTGCGTCGATTTCGGCATGCAGGACCAGAAGATCCCCGGCGACGGCGTGGTCACCGGGTCGGGCACGATCAACGGCCGGCTGGTCTATGTCTTCAGCCAGGATTTCACCGTCTTCGGCGGCTCGCTGTCGAAGCGCCATGCAGAGAAAATCTGCAAGGTGATGGACACCGCGATGAAGGTCGGCGCGCCGGTAATCGGCCTCAACGACAGCGGCGGCGCGCGCATCCAGGAAGGCGTCGCGTCGCTGGGCGGCTATGCCGAGGTATTCCAGCGCAACGTGCTCGCCAGCGGCGTGGTGCCGCAGATCAGCCTGATCATGGGGCCATGCGCGGGCGGGGCGGTCTACAGCCCGGCGATGACCGACTTCATCTTCATGGTCGAAGATTCGAGCTACATGTTCGTCACCGGCCCCGATGTGGTGAAGACGGTGACCAACGAAGTCGTCACGCAGGAAGAGCTGGGCGGCGCGAAGACGCATACGACCAAGACCAGCGTGGCGGACAACAGCTTCGAGAACGATATCGAGACGCTGCTCGCGACGCGCGATTTCTTCGATTACCTGCCGCTGTCCAACCGCGAGGACGTGCCCGAACGCCCGACGAGCGATGCCTGGGACCGCGAGGAGCCGAGCCTCGACACGCTGATCCCCGACAATGCCAACCAGCCTTACGACATGCACGAAGTCATCCGTAAGACGCTGGACGAAGGCGATTTCTTCGAAGTGCAGCCGGGCCATGCAGCGAACATCATCTGCGGCTTCGGCCGGGTCGAGGGGCGCACTGTGGGCGTGGTCGCCAACCAGCCGATGGTGCTCGCGGGCGTGCTCGACATCAATTCATCGAAGAAGGCCGCGCGCTTCGTGCGCTTCTGCGATGCTTTCGAAATCCCGATCCTGACCTTTGTCGACGTGCCTGGCTTCCTTCCCGGCACCAGCCAGGAACACAATGGTATCATCAAGCATGGCGCGAAGCTGTTGTTCGCCTATGCCGAGGCGACCGTGCCCAAGATCACCGTGATCACCCGCAAGGCCTATGGCGGCGCCTATGACGTGATGGCCTCCAAGCACCTGCGCGGCGACCTCAACTACGCCTGGCCGACCGCCGAGATCGCGGTGATGGGCGCCAAGGGCGCGGTGGAGATCATCTTCCGCCAGGACCGCGACAATCCCGACAAGATTGCCGAGAAGACCAAGGAATACGAAGACCGCTTCGCCAATCCTTTCGTGGCGGCAAGCCGCGGCTATATCGACGAGGTGATCTACCCGCACTCGACCCGCAAGCGGATCGCGCTGGGGCTGAGGAAGCTACGGACGAAGCAGCTCGAGAACCCGTGGAAGAAGCATGATAACATTCCGCTGTGATGCGCCGACGTCGATCTGATGCGACTTACATGGCGTTTTTTCTGATTGTTTTGGTGATAGGACTACTGGCCGTTCTTGATCCTTTCGGGACCGCTTCGCCATCTCGCCAAGCGCTGGGAGGTTTGGTCCTCGGGCCATTGTCGATTTGGTATGCGATTCGGGGTTGGCGCAGGGGTTTCTTTCCGGAACTCTCCAAAAGCAAGCGTCAGGAAAACGCCTTTCAATTTTGGTTTTGCTTCATCGCATTCGCATTAGCTGGGGTGATTTTTACAGTGATTGGGTTCAGAGCATGGTTAGGAAATTAAGATGAAACTAGGCCGTCTCAATCATATCGGCGTCGCCACGCCTTCGATCGACGAATCGGTCCGCTATTACCGTGAGGTTATGGGCGCGACGAAGTTCCACAAACCCTTCGATCTCGAGGCGCAGGGAGTGAAGGTGTGCTTCGTCGATACGCCCGGCGAAAACGGCACCAACGGCACCCAGATCGAGCTGATCGAGCCGCTGGGCGAAGACAGCCCGATCACCAAATTCCTCGAAAAGAACCCGTCGGGCGCGCAGCATCATGTCTGCTACGAAGTCGAGGACATCGAGGACGCGCGTAAGTGGTTCGAGGACATGGGTAAGCGCATCCTCGGTCCCACACGCATCGGCGCGCATGGCACGCCGATCTTCTTCCTTCACCCCAAGGACATGATGGGCCAGCTGACCGAGATCAT
>Ga0070752_1003005_pt1 | contig 10532 bp, 10 predicted proteins | sample VirMetDEL_Aug_30_FD_77440 | JGI IMG/M metagenome (GOLD analysis project Ga0070752, IMG submission 77440) | Aqueous microbial communities from the Delaware River and Bay under freshwater to marine salinity gradient to study organic matter... | ecosystem: Environmental > Aquatic > Marine > Coastal... | reverse complement strand
TGATAATGGGCTCCTCGACTTGCAAGAACGAATCGATCTACACAAAGTACCAGGTATGACAGCATGTACTTTTGATCGAAAAGACATACGGAGACACAAGATTATTGAACACGTATTAAAGATGTATCAATAATTTCATAGGTCCATATAAACCAAAAAGAAAGGGTCGTAAGACCCTTTCACCTGACTTAAGATTTTGCCCCTAAAAGGTCTTTCTAGTTTAATTAAGTCTTTTTCTTTTTAACTTTCTTTTCAATTGGTGCTTCTTTTTCAAGTTGCTCAATTAGTTTAGGATAGATTCTTTTGTAGTAAGTAGACATCTGCTCAAATGTAGTATCATGGTTGTTACCTTCAATAACACATTTTTGAATAGAATTATCAGAATAGTCCATAATCACATTTTTTGTGTTCATGTCTGACTTCTTAAGTTTACGTGAAGTTTGCACCAATTCGTCTATCTGACCGTTTGGTTTGCGAATGTATTGTATTAATAAGTATCTCATATCGAATATTTATACTGTTAAGAAGTCAACTCAACTAAAGTTGCGGCCAATGATATTTCAGGGATACCTACTAAAGGCAGATTAGCAAGACCATTTCTAATAACAATAATGTTTGCATCACGTTCTTCATTACTTGCACCGAACAAGTCTAAGTTATCATACATCCAACGATATGTATCTTCAATTCTAGTAGGATACAATGCGATATATTGCATCAATTGTTGTCTTGCTTCGATTAATTTACCGCTTTTAAACAAGTTTGTTGCTTCGACTAAGAGTTCATCTTCACTCTGGCCTTCACTCTGAGGGGCCCTGAGAGCGCCAGAGCCGCTGTTTACTTGCAATTGATTGAGACACTTACGTAAGTCAGGATAAGTTGCACGAACATATGTATCTAATACATCTAATTCAAACTCGACATTTTCTGTGACTAAGACAGTTGCCGCTCTTGCAGTGAACTCTGTCATATCAGGCTTAGCAATATGATATTGATGACAACGAGACTTAAGTGCAGGAATGATCTTATGGGCATAATTACACGTGAGAATGTATCTTACAGTCTCATGGTATGACTCCATATCATTTCTTAAGGCTGCCTGCGAGGGCTGAGTTAAATAGTCAGCCTCGTCTAACAACACCACCTTGAACTTACCAAACGGCATAGTCTGCACAAAGCCATTGATCTTTTCACGTAGCATGTCTATACCATTCTCACGTGAAGCATTGATCGTTAGCACATCATATTCTTCAACACCCAACTCATGTATAAGCAATTTTGCTAGTGTTGTTTTACCAGTACCAGGATCACCTGACATCAATAGATGCGGGAAACTACCTTCACTAATCCAGTTTTCTACTTGATTCTTTTGATTTTCATCAGTAAAGACATAGCCGTCTACTGTTTTAGGACGATACTTTTCTACCCACAATTGATTCTTCATTCATACCTCTTAGAATTTAAGTTATTACAGATATTATACAGGGTTTGTGTTAAGATGTCAACACTTTTCTGCGGGTAATTTGACCGTTTTCGCACACTTTTATGCGCCTTCTTTATCTCCGTATGCCATGTTAGACTGTGGTTCATCACTTACTAACAAGCAATCTTTTGGGTCAACACAACGAATTGTTTTATCCCCTTCTTCGTCTGTAATGTTAATACCACGTGTCCAACGACCATGTGCTACCATTACATATTGTCCTTCTTTAAGTTCAGTCTTTGCTTGTGGACCGATAGAGTATACTTGTGCCCAACGTGGTTTAATACCTGTAGATTTTTTATCATCATCTACTAAAATAATACCAGAGTCTAGTGTTTGTCCACCGAACTCCATACCATGTACAATAATCTTATCACTGATTGCTCTCAATGATTTACAATGTATACGATTAATATTAGATTTAAGTCCTATTGCCATTTATTTTTTACCCTTCTTTTTGAATTTTGGTTTTTCTGCTTCGTAATTTTCTAGTGCCGCTTTCTTAATTGCTTCAATGTCAAAGTCTTCTTCAAGTTCTGCTAGTTCAGCCTCTTCAGGATGAAGTTCTCCTTCTGCTGGAAAACTATCTGGTGCCTCGTCTGCTGATTTCATTGTGAATTCTTCAGGCTCTACCGGGGGAATAGGAGCAATCTCTGCTTCAATGGGTGCTACATATTCTTCTACACTTTCTTGCGCCACTTCTGCTACTGGTTCAACACTTTCTTGCGGTTGAGGTTTTGATTCTTCTACTAATTTATCTAGCATAGGAGTTTCAACTGCTTCTTCTTTTTCTAGGTTACCTGATTCTAGTGCTTCAAGTTCTCTCTTTTGTTTAGGTGATAGAGGGGCATTTGGATTAGCACTTTTACTAAGGTTAGGATTTTCAGGACGATCTTGTAAAGTTACTGCACCCTGTGTTCCTACTTGTGATGCATAAGAATCTGCAACTCTTTGAGTATTAGGTCTTACGACATTTCCTGCTTGATCAATTTCATCTCCTCGAGAATTAATTGCATTGATATTACTAACAGCACGTGTCTTTTCTTGTTTCGCAATCAAAGATGCCATGTCTAATGATTTTCCCCTTGCTGTCTTGTATATTCTTCCCATATTGTTTTCCTATTTTAAAAATTCTTCAACGTCTAACCCGTAATATATACTATTTATACGGTGAATTCCTATCAAAAATAAAACAAAACTTGATACACTAGAGCCTCTTCCTACTCCCCATACAATATTATTCTCTCTCATTAAATCAACAAGATATTTCATATATTGTAAAAGTAAAAACTGTCCTCGTTTTTGATATAATAACAACTCTTTTCCTACACGTTGATATTCTTCTTCATGTTTGCATTGTTCTAGCAACCATTTAGCAATGTCTAACTCTCTGTACTTTTTAGGCATATGCCATTTGCTTCTCATTTCTTCATCGAAATCTGCTACTGATACCTGTGCTAGTGTATGTTCTATTAGATTAGGAACATTTTTAATTTCTAATGTGGGGTCTATTTCGATTTTTGTATCAGTCAATGTATTATTTAGATGTTGACTGGGATTTTTCATATAGATATCTACTAAATCTCGTTCAGTATAGATAGGACGTCCGTAATAATCATTAATCATAAGATATATTATATACTAATATAGATAAGATGCAAGTTAAAAGGTTCAACTGTTAGTAGATTTTTTACCCTTTTTATCAAAGTTGAGTGATAATTTTTCCCACTCATCATTAGAAAATAGTTTGACAATTTTAGAATCATCTGTAACTGGTTTAGAATGTTCGATGCACAATGTATTACAGTTCCACCATTTGTGATGATCTTGGTCTATGTTATTTTCTACCATTTCTGAAACTGTACAAAAACGAACTCCTTCACTTAAATTAGAACTCAATGTACAATCTGTAACTTTGATTCTACCTTCACAAATAGCATTAAATTTTTGTAATAGTGCCATAGAAATAATTTGATCAAATGGTTCATCAGGTAAAACACATACTCTAATACCTGCATTTTTATATTTTTTAATTTCTGATGTCTTTTTTGAATTAATAAAAATACAATTGTTTAATATATACCCAACAAAATGTACTAAACGGTCTAATGCAATATTTTGTTCTAAGATGTCTTCTGTTTCTACTAACATAGAAAGAGTCATAAGATATTCATTAAGAACAAAAGTATCTGCAAAGTGTATTGCAGTAGAAAAGCCTAAATCTCTTTCGATCCTGGTGCTCATGCTATTTCCTATCTACTTTTATAGTGTCGCCGATATCTTTGTCTGCAAACAGTTTATCTAATTTTTTCTTTTGTTCATCTTTGTAACTATTCATAATCATATCAAGTTGATGAATCATAGGTTGATTTTGTATGCGATGTGCAAATGTAATCTTTTGCGTAAGTTCAGAGATTGCTTCTTGTAAATCTTCAATACTCTTGTCTGAAAGATCATTTATGAATGGATGATGCATGCCTGACATAGCCTACCTCTTAAAATGAGTCTAATTTAACTCTTTTCCAAATATCATGGCCTTGTGTATATGTTGTACCTAATGATGAGTTAGCACTATAAGAAGTAGTCACTAACGTTACATTGCCGTCTGCTACACCGTTTGTACGTGATCTACTTACTGATATTTTTGTGTTTGCTCCACCGGTATCAATAGTACCAATATAATATGTTGTATTTGCTTCAAGGCCACTAGCATTTAATTCGACTTCGTTACCTGAAAATACTATAGGTTGATTTAATCCATATTGTGCGATATTTGGTATTGTTGCAGAAAATTCTATTTGATCTGCTGTTGCTGTAGCCGAAAGTAAATTAGCAGTATTTACTGTGCTGTCGAATGTTCCTGTTGCATGATAAACATATTGAATAGGTGATACTTGCATTGTACCTGTTGCACTTGATAATGCAACATTACCGCCACCTAATGTGGTGCTGACTGTAAAGTCAGTGTCAGTTGTGACAGATGTTATATAATAATCTGTACCCGCAGATACTCCACCAAATACTGTGTTGCCGTTTTGACCTGTAAACTCTACTGGCATGCCTACATAAAAACCTGTAGTATTATCAGTAATGAATAAGTTTCCTGTTGCTTGAGTTTCTGTTACAGTTTGTGGTTCAATAACTGTAGAAACTACAACATCACCGTTTCTATCACCAACATAACCTGTAGGGATAATTGCTTCTCTTTCTTCAATTTGTGAGATTTGATAACTTCTATTGACTGGTTCTACTAAGATTGTATTACCGCAATCAACAGTAGAAAAATCATATATGAGTTTAGTTTGATCATACGGTGCTTTAGCAATTGCTAAATTGCCACCAACAGTTGTGTTATTTTCTAAGATGTCTCCGCTAGTGACAACCTCTGATGGAAAGATTAAAAATGCATCTGTATTTGCAACTGTTAAATCTAAAGTAATCGTGTGTTTTGTATTAGTTGGCGCCCAACCTGCAAATTGAAATGTAGTATTTCCTGTGACAGTTGCAAACTGTACATCACCTAATGTACAATCAACAACGACTGTGCCTGATACGTTATTACCTAAATTATATGTAGTATTACGAAACGTTCTAATAGCGGCATTACTAATTAAAGTATTAGCCATATTATTGTCTAGTGTAATATCGGACAATGCCTGTTTAAGTACAGCCTTATCCTGCAGTTCTGTTATTTCAGTACCAGCAGTATTTAAATTGTTTTTGATAGATGTAAAATTATCTCTGAATCCTTGGGAACTATTATTCTGTCCCGGGATAGGATAATTTCCGTCTATACCGTTTGTATTAATTGTACTCATAATTTATTTAATCTCTTAATATACTATTTATCAACACAAATTATCCAGATACATTTCCTTCGTCTGGTAAGATAGTATGTCTAGGAAATAAGACATGAAAATCTTCAGAGTCAATAGGATTGGGTTCTGGAGAAGCACTAGGTAGTCCTGTCCATGCGGGCGGACTAACGTTATTATCATAGTCAAATGTAGCAGATTTATCAACTGTAATTCTATCTAACTGGAAGTTAATTGTGTTTAATGTGTATGGTTTACCTAAAGGATCTACCCACAACGTTTCGATATTATTCTTAATTGTATCAGAAGTTCCTGGTTTACAGTATGCAATAACCCAAGCAGGAGTATATCCTAATGTCGAACCATTTGCTTGTTGACTTGTCATCCATTCAGGTAACAATCTAAAGTCAAATTCTTGTCCTAAATTTTCTCCTGTTCTATCTCTCATGTTAGGGAGTGAGTTGGGAAATAATGCTCTTGCATAACCCGGAGTCAAACTGGTATAATATTTTGGTTGACTTGTTTCTGTTAATAAAAATAATTCAGTTTCTGAAACAATCAATTGTTCTTCAAATGTTTCTTCTGTTTGAATTTGTTGACCGTCCGGGGTCGTATCTATATAACTTGTATATATATCATCTACACTTGTGTACCATGGACCTTTATTAAGAGGTATATTTCTTGGCCATATGATTTCTTCACTAATACTTTTACCTTTTGGATTGATTAAATTATCTTGTATTTCTGAATAAACTACCTCGTAAACAACTTCTCCTGCTGAATTTTTTGCAACTGCTGTTTTTAATTGACCTAAAGTAACATATCTCCAGTAATGATTTTTATTAATAGAGGCTACATATTCTTCAAAGTCACTTGCATATATACCATATGCATGTTCATATGTGATGTTATCTGCTTTACCAAAGTTGACATCTTCAGGTCTGTATAAATCTGCTGTAGGGATAATAGTAGTGTTCTCAAGTAATCCTTTAATAATATTTCTATCTGCTACATTTGGCACACATTTAATATATAATGTATCTGTGGGTTGAATAAACTCTTGTACAACCGTTAGTGTAAATTCTCTAGTAGAACTAATTACAGGATAAAGAGGTGAATATGCTTGAATCGTAAATGTAAATGATGTTTCTTCATTAGGTTCTGTAAATGTGTCATTGGGTTGATATGCTACTTTACCTGATATTTCACCGTTATCTAATAATTGTAAGTTAGGCGGTAATGTTCCACTTGTTACTCTGTACTCAAGTGCTACATCACTTGTTGCATTGACCGCTAAAATCGATGTTTCACTGTTATTGATCTTACCAAGATCACTAGACGTTTTCCAAGTTACTACTCCTAATATATTATTTGTTACTGTCATCTTAAATTTGAATATAGAACTTTGTATAGATGTAAAACTTGCTTTTCTTACATTGACACTGAATGCATACTCTGAAATACTATCACTTGCAATTGTTGGAGTTCCTGTGATCCATCCTGTAACTGGATCTCCAACTAATCCTAAAGGTAAATCAGTATATTGGTACTCTAAAGCATTACCATCAAAATCTTTTCCTAACATTCTCCATGAAAAATATTCTCCACTTTGAAATGTTCCTATATCTGCTTCTTCATTAGGTGTATAAGTTATGTTTATATCATCATTAGGAAATACATAATAACCATAATTAGTAGGGTCATTCGCCGCAATATCAAATGTTGCAGGTCTTGTGTTTAAAATACTAGGTATTCTACTATTAGGTGGGAAGCCAGGACCTCCTGCACTAATAGGTGCATTTTGATTAGCAATAACAATATTATAAGATTCTAATGCATTTCCTAATGGTGATGATAATTCTAACGTAAATGAATAAGTTTGTATTGTAGGTTCACCTGTCTGTATTTGCGGTAATTGTGCCCCAAATGTACCTACACCATCTATTAAAATTTCTTCTGTTCCACCACGTGCCGATGATATAGTAAACGTAGTTGCACTTAGAATATCCTTGACATAGTATGTTCTGTTTGCTACAATATCTCCGTAAACTGCGCCAGTAAATGTAATAGGTCTTTCTTTAACAAACCCTGTTGTACTTAATACTGTTAAAACATTTGATGATATTGCTAAAACTGATGTATCTACTTTACTATAGTTAATATTAATCACAGGTGGATTAGGATACCCTCTAATTAATCCTGTTTCATTAATTTCTAGTCCAGGAGGCAATGCACCTTGAACTTTTCTAATAGATATAGGATTAGTAGATACAGGATTTGTGTATTCTATTTGCAGTTCTCGCCATACAGTATCATTTGAATTTAAAATTGTTCCTGTTGGAGTAGTAAATTCAGGAATTGCAACTCCACTGATTATCATACTAAATGTTCTATCTAAAATGCGTTGCTCATCGATGAAATCATCTGTTGCTCTGACAGCAAAATTATATGTAGTGTCTTTACCAACTGTTGCAGGTGTTCCTGATAAAACACCAGTTTCACTATTTAATGACAACCCTGCAGGTATGCTTCCACTTAGCACTGTATAAGTAATTGCTGTTGCTGGAAGTTTTGGAGTTGCTACAAATGTAAATGTCATAGGAATTTGTGACGGAAAAGAGCCGATGCTTCCGGCTGGAGTTACCCAATCAGGATGATTGCTCATTTGTTAAGACCCAATGAATAATGTGTTCTGCCATCAACTTTAGTAGCAGTCAATGATTTACCCCTATTACCTGCAATGTTATATGTCACATGTACCCAACCAGAATCTGGAACACCCGGAGTATAGAATTCTAAGATTACTTGATCAAAATCTGTATTCTTTTCAATCCATTTAGCAAGATCATAATTAGATACTCCATGTATCTCTATGTCTGCGGCTTGCCCCTTACAGTGTTGTGACTTAGCACTTCCACCTACTGCTGAATTAAGAGCAGATCCACGATATCCACTATTAATAATGACAGGTCCAAAATGATCTCTGACTTTTTGTAATACATTCTCACACAATGCTTTTGCATTTTCTAAATGTTCTTCAGGCATAGAGTTATCTAAACCTTGACGTATAGCAGTTTGACTCTTTTCAAACTCTGTGAGTGTAAAATTCTTTGATAATTTCATTTGTTTTTTATCCTTCTTAAAGATGCAAAACATTATGCATATGTTGCGCCAACAGTATACCATTGTGCTGAACTATGTGCTACAAATTGAATTTGTCCTAAAGGACCTATCGACATTGCTCCATTAGTTCCATTACCATCAATAGCATCATTAGATGCTGGGTATACTTTTAATGTATTTGATCCTGATGTGTTTTTAATGAATATACATAAGCCCGGTGTTGCTGCCATTAATCTAACACCGTTATCATTGGTATTAGTAGTGACAGTAAATATATCTGCTCCTGCTAATGCAGTTGCTCCTGATTGGTTAGTGCCGGCCGCTGTTGCTACTGTTACATCTTTAATAATGTGTGTTTGGTTAGTTATATTACCAGACACTGTTAAACTTGTTAATGTACCGACTGCTGTTATGTTTGGTTGTGTTGCGCCTGTAATATCTAATGCTAATGCCGCACTTCCTGCTGATGTTGCATATGTTGCATTTGCTACAACGCCTGAAATATTGGCTGCCGCAACGTTAGATAATCCACCACCATCACCAGTAAATAATCCTGTATTTGCTGTAAATGACTGTGCTGTTACAATACCATTGACACCTAACACTGTCATTGTACCTACTGAAGTAATATTTGGCTGTGCTGATGTAGTTACTGTTCCTGATGTAGTTGCTGATGTTGCACTTGTCGCCAATGCGACTGTGCCAGAAACATTAGCGCCTGCTACTGAATTTGCTACTTGTGCAAAATCTACTTCGCCTGTTACTTGCTGTCCATCTATTGCTGTTAAGTTTGCGCCATCACCTGATACATATGTAAAGACACCACCTGTGCCTGATACGTTACCTGCAGACACATTACCTGTAACAGATAATGAAGTTAAGGTACCGACACTAGTGATGTTCGATTGTGCGGCTGACGATACAGTAGTAGCAACTGTTGCTGTTGATACTGCTCCAGTGACATTAGCACCTGCTACTGCATTTGCTGTCGCCGCAAAGTCAACTTCGCCAGATACATTTGCACCTGCGACTGAGTTTGCTACTTGTGCAAAAGGAACTTCTCCACTTACATTAGCACCTGCCACTGCGTTTGCTGTTGTTGCAGTAGTTGCTAACGTTGCTAAAGGAACTTCACTTACGTTTGCTCCTGTAATATTTGTTAAACCTGCACCATTACCTTTAAATGATCCTGTTCCTGCTGATATTTCAATATTACCTGCGTTAGTAATAACATCAGAGTTTGTGTTTAAAGTTCCGCCTAAGATCAATGAAGTTAAAGTACCAACACTTGTGATATTTGGTTGTGCATTAGTTACTAGACTTCCTGCAAGTGTTGCACCAGATACTGCACTTGTTACTGCTAAGTTACCTGGTATTGCTACATTACCTGATGTTTTGTTGAATGTTAATCCGGTGTTACCTGCATATGTAGTTCCACCGTCGTTGAATATAATTTGTGTATCTGTACCTTGTGCCGGTACTAAAGTTGCTGTGTCCCATGTTAATGTACCAGCTCCATCTGTGCTTAAGAATGCACCATTGACACCACCTGTAACTGTTACGTTACTTACTGGTCCTAAGTTAGATGTGCTATTAAAGTCTATATTGTTATCAAATCCACCTGATACAGACATTGACCCTGTTACTGCTACTTCTGTACCTGTATTGTTAACTTGTAGTACGTTTGCTGTTCCACCAACTGTAACTCTGAATGGTCCGTTAGTATCAAGTCTTGCTTCACTTGTACCGTTTTCGATATAAGATCCTGTTGATACAGATATGTTAGATAAACCGCCACCATCACCAGTAAATACACCAGTTGTTGTTACGTTGCCAGCATCTACATTACCTGAAACATTTAGTGATGTTAAAGTACCTGTTGATGTAATGTTAGGCTGTGCGGCTGTTTCTACTGTACCTGATGTATCTGCGTATGTTGCATTTGCTACAGCACCGGTTACATTAGCACCAGCAATTGAATTTGCTACTTGGGCAAAAGAAACTTCGCCAGATACATTTGCACCTGCGATTGAGTTTGCAACTCCTGCAAATCCTACTTGTCCTGTTACATTGCCACCTGCTACTGCATTTGCAGTTGCCGCGAATGAAAC
>Ga0070752_1003002_pt1 | contig 10544 bp, 15 predicted proteins | sample VirMetDEL_Aug_30_FD_77440 | JGI IMG/M metagenome (GOLD analysis project Ga0070752, IMG submission 77440) | Aqueous microbial communities from the Delaware River and Bay under freshwater to marine salinity gradient to study organic matter... | ecosystem: Environmental > Aquatic > Marine > Coastal... | reverse complement strand
TTCAAAGATATGATTGAATGATTAAGAGTACCCTGATTGATTGAGGGGGGCTACGAAAGTAATCAGGGTACTCATATATATTGTTACTTTAATCAGGCTTACTCAAAGAAACACTTATAAACAACCAGGGGTACTTAAACATATTCAGGGGACAACCATAGATATGAACAAAAAAGATATAGCTAAATTAATTAAAGAAAAGCAAAGAAGGTCTAGACTCAAAGACTATGAAGATGACTTCAGTAGATTTGCACAAGAACAAATACAAATTGTAACAAAAGATGTATCACAAGGCTTTGTACCATTTATATTTAACGAAGCTCAGAAGATAATTACAGAAAAACTGGAGAAACAAAAGAATGATACAGGAAAGGTTAGAGCAATTATTCTCAAAGCTCGTCAACAAGGTATCTCGACATACTGCGCTGGACGAGTCTTCTGGAAGAGTTACTATACTCCCTATGCGAGATCAGTTGTCATGGCTCATGATTCGGCTACGTCAGATGCTCTATTTAATATGTCAAAGAATCTTATCCGTAACATGGAAGGTGATCTTGCTCCTAAAGAAATACGTAGTAATGCTAAAGAAATTATTATTAATAGTCCCGCTATGGCTGATAAAGATGCTACTGCTTCTTATCGATTATATACAGCGGGGTCTCCAGAAGCTGGACGAGGTACTACGCCAACTATAGCACACTGTTCAGAAGTAGCTTTCTGGCAACATGATGAGAAGATCCTAGCAGGACTTTTCCAGGGTATCTCAAGTGCTGATGGAACAGAGGTTATTCTGGAGTCTACAGCTAATGGTGCTCAAGGAGAGTTCTACAGGCTCTGGAAGGGTGCTGTAGATGGTGACAATGAATACCTACCAATCTTCTTACCGTGGTATATTACACCGGAATACACTAGAGAACCCCCAGAGAACATGGAGTTAACAGTTGAAGAAGAAAAGCTACGAGATAAACATAGCCTTGACAACGGACAGATCTACTGGAGAAGGCTTAAGATTGCAGAAGGTGGAGAACTCAAGTTCAAACAAGAGTACCCATCAACAGCTGACGAAGCGTTTATTATGTCAGGATCTAACGTCTTCAACCTGGAGCGTCTGGACGCACTAGTACCACAATCCTACGAGAGAAGGTCTGAATGGGATCCTTCATCTAAAATGTTTGATGAAAACAAAGAAGGTTCTCTGTACATATACCAGTTCCCTGATTGGGATTCACCTTATGTTATTGCTGCTGATGTTGCCCTGGGGGTAGGTCAAGATTATTCTGCTGCAGTTGTACTAAATAAAAACTATGAAGTAGTTGCTCATTATAGGAACAATAAGATTGATCCATCTATGTGGGGAGATCTACTGTTTTACTTAGGGAGATACTACAACAATGCTTTGTTAGCTGTAGAATCTAACTCTATGGGTATTGCTACGTTACAGAAACTTGACAGTATGGGCTACATAAACTTATACAGACAAACTAAAGTAGCTAATGTATCTAAAGAAGAAGGTGTACGACTAGGGTTTAGAACTACATCTGCTACTAAACCTGTCATCATAGCAAACCTAAAGAACCTTATAGAAAACGAAGAGTTGTTAATACCTTCTGTTCAAATCATTAAGGAACTTAAGGATTATATATCTACTGATACAGGTAAAACAGAGGCTGCTCCTAACTGTTACGATGATTCAGTTATTGCATTAGCTATAGGATGTGAAGTACTACGGACCCATTGGGATAAACTAGGTACCTCAAATGTATCTTGGAAACAGAAGCTATCTACTATTGAACAAGTGGACACAAACTGGCTGTAAACATATAGATACTCTTACTACCACTACACAGACGGATAAATCGTGCTCAAACCCATAGTGGAAGCCAAACAGTAATTTAATCTAAACACTATTCTGTGTCTTAATCCATATACCCCTTATAGAACATAAAGGATAAAAGGGTCACTAAGGACCCTAGAGTTCCGCGTTGTCCTCATACGTCCGGTGGTACGTAGCGGAAATACCACCACTTATTTTATATACAGAAAAAATAAAAGCAAGAAAAGCTAAACAAAATAGGAGAAAACTATGTTGTTGTTTAAAAAAACCTGGTTATTAGAAGAAGACTATAAATCAGGAGATTCAATTGATATTTATCACGATGGTTTTGGTCGTATGCATGTTGAACGTCACGTGTCTCCAGAAGAACGTGAGTTTATCCAAAAGAAAAAACGACTAAGACTTCTTAAAGAAGAAGTAGAAACTTTAGAAAAAGAAGTATCATAACGGAGGTTTGTATGCCAGTAACAGTAGAAACATTTCTTAAATGGAAGATACTTCCTCGTTTAATGATGCTGGCAAGTACAGTGATGTCTTGGCGTTGTGCTGAATGGTTTATGGAACTAGATAATCCAACAGGAGCACAGTCTGCTTTTGTGTCTGTTGTCATGGGTGTTATGACTGGTGTATTCGGAATCTGGATGGGTCATGAACACAAATCGTAGTCCATGTATCGGCATATGCACATTAGATGCTATGGGTAAATATTGTGTTGGCTGTGGTAGAACTATAGGACAGATAACTGCGGCAGGTATTGGTAAGTATAATGACACCCCCAAAGTGGAAAAGAAATAATTATAAAAGCCCTATTGTATATTTAGGAGGAGAAGAACCATGTCAATTACAAAAGGTGGAGAAACCTTCTCCGGTTACAACAAACCAAAGAGAACCCCTGGGCACCCAAAGAAGTCCCATGCTGTTCTTGCAAGGTCGGGTGGTAACCCACCGAAAGGAAAGTTAATCCGGTTTGGAGAAAAGGGAGCAAGTACTGCAGGTAAACCAAAGGCTGGTGAATCTAGGCGTATGAAAATGAAACGTAAATCTTTTAAGGCCAGACACGCAAAGAATATTGCACGTGGTCCTTTAAGTGCTGCTTACTGGGCAGACAAAGTAAAATGGTAGGAGAAGGAGATGGCTGTTAATGAGGCAGGAAACTACACAAAACCGACCATGCGTAAAAACCTGTTTAACAAAATTAAAGCGGGTGGTAAAGGAGGTCGTCCAGGCCAATGGTCGGCTAGAAAGGCGCAGATGCTTGCTAAACAATATAAAGCAAATGGTGGAGGCTATCGAGATTAGGAATGAGAAAGCCATCGCAAAAAAGTCTGAACAAATGGACTTCTCAGAAGTGGCGAACCAAAAGTGGTAAGAACTCTACTCAAGGTCCGTTGGCTACTGGAGAGCGTTATATGCCAGCTTCAGCTGTGGGAAGTCTCACGGCAGCAGAACACGCTGCTACCACTAGGGCTAAGAGAAAAGCTACAAAAGCAGGAAAACAATTTAGCAGACAACCTAAAAAGGTTGCAAGCAAAGTAAAACGACATAGAGCGTAAACCCAGGAGTGGTAACATGTCTAGATTTATAGAAGAAACACACAAACAAAAAGAGCCTAAGAAAGCACAGGCTCCGTTGCCAAAAGCTGGCGCTTACTCTGTAAAGGAATTAGAAAAGGCTAAGCCTATCTATTCCGGTACCGGAGGGAAGAATTAATGGATAAACCCCACGGTTATAAAGAAGTTGTTAGTGATGAGCAACTTGTCAATCTTGTTGAGTCGGGTATACAAAACTCAACTGGTGATTGGTTAAACTCATCAGAACTAGCAAGAGAGCGACTAAAAGCAACGTATGAATATGCAGGTGTTGCCGACTTTCACCTAGCACCACAAGGTGTTAGCTCTATTGTCGATACATCAACTACTGAAGTTGTTGAAGCATACACTGCAGTATTGTCTGATTTGTTTCTTAGTAATCAGAAGTTAGCACGAATGATACCCTATGATGCAACCCCTGGGGCTATCCAGGCAGCAAAGGATGCATCAGATCTAGTCAACTACTGTCTATTTAAAAAGAACAACGGATGGGAACTTATTCAACAGTGGATGAAAGCCGCTTTGTTGTGGAAGAATGCTGTCTGTCGTTGGGGATATGTAGAGGATTACGATTACGTATTTGAAGAATACGAAAAGATTAGTCAACCAAACCTTGACGATCTTCTTGCAGATGATGACGTTGAGATTGTAGGTGATCTACAATTTGAAAATCAACCGGAAGAGTTCTCTCAAGAAGTTGAACTTATGTACGTTGATGTTCGTATTCGTAAACGTATTAACAAATCTAAGGTTAAGGTTGAATTAGTTCCACCAGAAAACTTTCGTATTTCAAGGGACGCTACAACAATTGATGATGCATCTTTTGTTGGTGTTCAAAATGAAATGACACGATCAGAGATTCGTAAGTTCTATCCAGAAATGGCTGATAATATTGATGCTTGGGATGAACTAGGTGATGAGTCTTGGGTTGGTGCATCAAAATACTCTCAAGATATCGCAGCCCGTAAACAGGTTACTGGTCAGGAATACTATCAAGGATCTATCCAGCAACAAGCTATCCCACTAGAAGCAAATAAAGAAGTTATTGTAACTGAGTGTTGGCTACGTGTTGATCGTGATGGTGATGGTATTGCAGAACTAAAACACTTTATTATTGCTGGTGCACATATCCTTCATGAAGAAGATTGTGACTATATCCCACTAGCGTCTATTGTTCCAATTGATATTCCATTTGAATTCTATGGACTATCAATGGCAGACTTTACACGTAGTTCTACATTAGCATCGACAGCTATCCTACGTGGCTTTGTAGAGAATACATACCTCACTAACTATTCGCCTAAACTAGCGGATCCGAATGTGGTAGACTTCTCTGCATTGCAGAATATGAAACCAAAACAGATCATACCAACTAACGGTAGTCCTGTAGGTGCTGTACAACAGTTACCTCCAGAAACAATCTCAACTGGTACTGTACCACTTCTTGAACATCTGCAGCTAATAAAAGAACAAGCTACAGGTATGTCAAAAGCTGCACAAGGACTCAATGATACTCTTTATGTGTCAGGAAACTCTGAGCAGAAACTAAGTGCCGTACAGTCTGCAGCCCAAAAGCGTATTCAACATATTGCTCGTAGGTTTGCTGAGACAGGCTTTAAACGTTTGATTATGGGTATTTATACAACTATGCATAAAAGCATGAAAGGTAACATACCATATAATATTGGTGGAGCTTATGGATCAATTGATATGTCAACACTTCCATCCCAGATGGATGTAGAAGTAATGCTTGATATTGGTGAAAACTCTAACACATCTATGATTTCTAAGTATAGTCGTATTGCTGCAGAAATATTACCAGCCCTACAACAACAGGGTGCAGGTATGGTTATTAAACCAGAAGCTTCTGCAGTTCTTGCAACTAAACTTATTGAAGCTATGGATGTAGACAGTAATGATTTCTTAGTAAACTATGATACAGATGAGTTTAAAGAAAAAGCAGCACAGGCTATTCAAAGACAACAAGAAGAAGCCCAAGCTCAACAAGCTCTTCAACAACGTAAGATTGAAGCAGAAACATCTCTATCGGAAGCTAATGTTATGTACACTGGTGCTCAAACAAAGAACACACAGGATGATAACGCTAAACAACTTGCTGTGTCAATTGATAAGCACTTCCAAGAATGGGCTGATTTACAAATCAAAGCAACAAAGGAAGGTGCGGAGTTACCACAACATCCTGGGTATGATCAAATCATTATGTTAGCAAGGCAGATCCTAGCATCTCCACCGCAACAATCACCAATGAGTGATCAACAACAATAAGGAACCTAATGGAAAAATACCGTAAAGCAGCTGAGAAGAAGCTGGGTAATAAAAAATCATATGGTAATCATAAAGTTCATCCCGAAGAACTAGCTAGGAGTGCTCATGTAAAAGGGCATTTCGCAGCTAGGGAACGGGATGAGTTTTTTGATGAAGTATATGGAGAGGTCTTAGTGGACTTCTTTATTGAATGGCTCAAGACGGAGCCGCATGAAACTAAATCTCGTGAGTTTCTCTACTCTTCTGCTTTAGCACTTGGTAGTGTTAAAGAGAAAATGATGAGCTTTGAGATGTACGGGAAAAATGTCCCGCACTTACAGGAGGACAACAATGAGACCAATTGATTACGAACAACTAATTAAAAACTACAAAGATATGATTAACACACTAGAGTATGACTCTATGCGGAGTGGTGGAAAAGCAAAACTTAATTCTACTGACTTAACCAATATGCATAATCTTGTAGAACGATATCAAAAAGAATTAAATAATTCCTCAAAGCAATCCCCTAAGAAGGAGGTAGCAAATGGATAACAATACCGAAGCACCTGTAGATTCTACCCAAATGGATGACTCTATCGCAGAGGTTAGTCAAACAGAAGATGCTTTGCTGGCTGACATTGTACGGAACTCTAATTTCGTAGAATCTCTACCCAATGAGCAAGTGCCTGAGTTAGACACGGACGAATCAGATTCAGAAGACCCAATGGAATCTGAAGAAGCCGATAGCGAAGAAGTTGAAGACGAGACTGAAGAATTAGAAGAAGACACGGACGAAGAAGATGCTGATGAAGAATCCGCTACCGATGAACCTGATGTGTATGCTACTGATGATTTAGATCTAGAAGCAAAAGTTGTTGTCAAAATTGATGGCAAACATACTGAAGTTTCTTTTGGTGACCTTATCAAAGGTTACTCTACTGAACAACATCTTTCTAAGAAGGGTCGAGAACTCGGTGACGCAAGAAAACAATTAGAAGAGGAGTATCAGGAAAAGGTTGGAGAAATCCAAACCTTATCTAAAGCCTCAGCAGCTATTCTATATTCAAATGAACAAGCTCTTTCTAAAGAGTACCATTCTATCGAAGCTCAAATTGAAAAAGCTCGTGAAGATGGTGACACCTACGAAGTTAACGAACTCAAAGATAAACGAGAACAAGTTCAGAAAAACTATTGGAACGCACGTAATCAACGTGAAGAATTAGTAAAAAGTCTTCAAGAAACAGAAGAGCAGCAAGTAACAAAAGAGTGGCAGGAACAACTGTCTTACTTTAATGAAACTATCCCTACTCTTATTCCTGACTTTAATGAAGACACTGCAACTGCAATTAGGGCATTTGCTATTGAAGAAGGTATTTCTCCTGAAATACTAGACTCAATTGCTGATCCTATTATTGTTAAGTTTGTCGATGACTATCGTAGACTAAAACAAGGTATCACAAAAGGTACTGCTAAAAGGAAATCTACTCCTGCAAAGAAAGCCCCGCTTCGTAAAGCTAAGACTGAATCTAAGAAAAAGCAAGATGCAGCTTCAGCCTTACGACAACGAGCTTTAAATCCAGACTCTTCTAACGAAGATCAAATGGACTTTCTAAGAGGACTTGCTGCACGATCATTAAATCTTTAATACCTTGGAGGTATAAATAATGACTAGCACTCTTGGTGTACGCGGAACTGGTGGCCCACAGGGACCAGCTCGCGGAACTGGCAAAGATGTCTCACAGCGTGAGGATCTAGCTAACTTTATCACAATGATTACTCGTGATGAAACCCCTTTCATGTCTTCAATTGGCAAGGCAAAAGCAACAGCAATCTACCACGAATGGCAGACAGATCAACTGGATACTCCAGGTTCATCTCGTATTGCTGAAGGTACTGACTATATCGAACCAGCCGTAGCTGGTGGTACAGGCACACCTGCAGTTGGTGATCGTTTTGCACGTACTGGCCCATACCGTACACGGTTGGGTAACTACACTCAAATCAACGGTAAGACAATTGCTGTATCAGGTACACGCCGCGCAGTAGATCAAGCCGGTGTTGCAGATGAATATGCATACCAGCTGAAAAAGCGTGGTACTGAGCTTCGCCGTGACGTTGAGCATGATATGATTCATTCATTCAACACATCAGCTGCTGTTGGCGTACAGGGTAACACTGCACGTTCAGCTGGTGGTTATCAATCATTCATTAACTCAGGCGATACTGTAGTATACGCAGGTCAGTGGGCGGCTCCGGCTACTGTTTCTGATGGTACTCAAGTAACCCGTTCATCTTTGACAACAACTGCTGCACCTACTAAAGGTTCTTTGACACTGACAGATATTGATGCTGTTATGCAAAAGATCTATGAGCAGGGCGGTAAGGCTTCTAAAGTCATGTTGTCTCCAAAACTACGCCGTGATTTCTCTGACCTTATGGTTGGTGCTACTGGTGTACAGCGGAACATTGATGAGTCAGGTAAGCTTCGCCAGTCAGTAGATGTATACATGTCAGACTTTGGTGACCTTATGGTAGTTCCTAACTACATCATGGGTCTATCAAACGCAGTACAGTTCATTAACTCAAACGGTACACCTGCAAATCTTGCAGCAACTACTGAAGTTAAAGACTTCTCTGCACTGATCTATGATCCAATGTGGTTCAACGTTGCTACTCTGCGTCCAATGCAGGAAGTAGACGTAGGACAAAAGGGTGACTCTACTGTCGGCATGATGGTTGAAGAGACCACACTTGAAGTCCGTAACCCACTTGGTTGTGGTGCTATCTACGGTCTTAACTAGGCTATTGTTAGGGGAGGCTTTCGGGCTTCCCCTTTCTTTTTTGTAGGAGATAAAAATGAAAATTTGTCCAGATTGCCCATCACCATCAGCGTGTATGTCAGCAGGAAAATGTATGAAGGGTAAACAAGACCCTGCGTATAAAGCAATGGGTGGTAACGTTGCAGGTTATTACAACAAAGGCGGTCCAGTTATTGGATGTGCCCCATCTTCAAATAACCCAAGTAAGAAAAACAACTAAATTAATAGGAGATAAGTAAATGCTAGTTATTAAAACTGCTAACGGGAATACTTACCCCGCTGAATCATGTGTATGGCGTACAGCACAAGTCGCAAGTGGCGGCTATCAATTGACGCATCTAGACATTGGAAGCCCAACAGTGGCCACAAGTGGAACACCCACTGCAGCACCAGCAGGTGCGGAATTAGGTTACATTGGGAAGTCAGGTCGTTTTGTAGCATATACAGAACCCGCCGCTTAATTAAGTAGGAGAGGACATGTCGAAAGAAACAGACTTTAAATTCTATAGTTCAACTGTAGGTGCAAAAAACGGTATCAATGCTGGCTTTGATCTTCAATCAGGAGATTGGCAAGCTACTCAAGATATAACCAAATATAAAGAATCGGCTAAACGAGATCGTGATGAACAAGAGTATTACGGAATTAAAAAAAATGGCTATCGTAAGATGGCAACTATTCCTGATATTGTAGCTATTAAAATTCTACAAGATCATAACCTTGATTTACACAGTCCAGAATTTATGCAAGATCCAAATAATATGAAACGGTTAAAAACTATCTTAATGACTGAATATCGTGATTTGCTAGTCAATACTTAATTAGGAGGCCAAGGATGGCAAGAACTTATACACAGTTCGTTGACTTAGTGAGAAACTGGTCTAATAAAGACTCTGCAGTTCTTAGCGATGACATAATCAAAGACTGTTTAAGGTATGCCGCAGATAAAGCATATCGTAAACTAAGGGTTATTGCGCTTGAAAACACTATTAGTTACAATTCAACTGACTTGATTGCTGCAACAACAGCTGGAAACAACCTTGTTCCTAGTAAGACGGAAATTACAATACCGTCCGACCTTATTGAATTTATTGAAATTCGAGAAGTAGATGCAGCAAATCAACCCACACGAGTTTTTAACGAAAAAACAGATTTGAGAACATTTAATGATTGGACGGCAAGTAAATATAATTACTCTGCTTTCTGGACTAGGCGAGGAAACACAGTAATACTATCTCCTGCTTTTCAAGATGGAGTAAGTAGTGGTACAGCTACTAAGATTGAATTACACTATTACCGCAGACTCCCAGCATTAGATGCACTATATAATGTAACACCAACTAACTACACTGCAGGGTTACTTAATCCGTCTTCTCAAGGTGTAACAGATGCTGTTGAACTTTGGTTTTCTACTATTGGGGGTGTAGCAACTCCTTATGCAACACAGGCTGAAGCAATCGCAGCGGGTGGTACAGTTACAAGTGCATACTATCTTGGACAGCTTGCCTATAATTGGCTACGTGATGATAATGAAAGAATTCTTCTTATGGGTTCATTAGGTGAATTATTTGCTTATCTTCAAGACGATCAACAAGCACAAAAATACTTTGCTATGTTTGCTCAAGAAATAGATGAATTGAATGATGAAGATAATAAACGGGGAGCATCTGGCGGTAACATTCAAATGAGTTATAATGCAGGAGGGTTAATCTAATGGCTACACCTGCAAGTCCAGATACCACTAATACCACTGGAGCAACTGATGATGGTTCTCTTGGTGGACTTTTCAATTCAGGTGATGGCAGCGTAATAACTACATTAGCTAGCTCTCTTACTGGACTAGTTGAAGATGCACAAACAGCAGCTACTAATGCTGGAGTTTCTTCAACTTCAGCCGCAGCTAGTGCAACTGCGGCAGCAGCTAGCGCTTCTTCCGCTTCAACTAGTGCAACTGCTGCAGCAGCATCAGCTGCCGCCGCACTAGTGTCTGAAAATAATGCCGCTACAAGTGAAACTAATGCGGCTACTAGTGAAAC
>Ga0070752_1002993_pt1 | contig 10567 bp, 8 predicted proteins | sample VirMetDEL_Aug_30_FD_77440 | JGI IMG/M metagenome (GOLD analysis project Ga0070752, IMG submission 77440) | Aqueous microbial communities from the Delaware River and Bay under freshwater to marine salinity gradient to study organic matter... | ecosystem: Environmental > Aquatic > Marine > Coastal ... | reverse complement strand
GATGGCTGAACCGCACCGGGGTCGGGCGCAGCGAATGGGGCAGGTAGGGCACCAGCCAGGCCAGCAACAGGCCCATGAGCCACTGGCCCGGGCCGAAGCTGCCATTGAGCAACATCCACAACGCCAGCAGCGCGAGCGAAAGGATGGGTGAGGGAAGGATGCGTCGGATCATCGGCTGATTCCCGGAGGCGGCTCGCCCAGGCGCTTGGCGTTCGTTGGCGTGCGCAGTGGCCGCGCGGCCAGCACGGCGTCGATGTAGCCGCGCGGGTGGTACAGCGCCGCTGCGGTGGCGCTTGTGTAACGCATCACCGATTCCGCGCGCACGGTGAAGATCACGCACAGCGCCACAAGCAGCGCGATCGGCAGGAACTCGACCACGCGCAGCACCGGGGCGGGGCGGTCCACCGGCGTCCAGAAGAACCGGATGCCGGCACGGGAAAGCGCCACGAGCGCGAACAGACCCGAGACGATCAGCAGGCCCATGAATACCCAGTTCGATGGGGCCAAGGTGCTTGCCGGAGACTGCAACAGCGTGGAGAGCATGGCGAACTTGCCAACGAAGCCCGAGAGCGGCGGCAGGCCAGCGAGCAACAGGGTGCAGAAGACGAAGGCCATGCCCAGCAAGGCGGTGGACGCGGGAATGGCGCGACCCACGAGCGGCTCTTCGTCGTCGTCCAGGTTGGCGCCGTGTAGCTCGAGTTCGGCCATGGAGAAGGGCAGGTTGTCTTCCTCGTCCTCGGGTGCGCGCTCCCGTTCCGGGTCACCCTGGCGAGATCGATCGAGCAGCTCGGTGAGCAGGAAGAAGGCGGCCAAGGCAAAGGTGGAGACCGCGAGGTAATAGAGCGCGCTGGCGGTGACCTCGGGCCGGGCCAGGCCCAGTACGGCCATGATCGTGCCGGAGGACACGATGACCGCGAAGCCGCCCAGCCGCGCGGGTCGTTGCGCAGCGAGCATGCCGATGGCGCCGAAAGTGAGTGTTGCCATGCCGCCCCAGAGCAACCAGTCGCTGCCAAAACCGGCGGAGTCGCCGGCGTCTTCGGAGAACAGCAGCGTGGACAGCCGCAACAGCACGTAGATGCCGACCTTGGTGAGCAGGGCAAACACGGCGGCCGATGGCGCGCTCGCGCTCGCATACGCGGGCACCAGCCAGAAATTGAGTGGCCACATGGCCGCCTTGGCGAGGAAGGCCACGGCCAGGATGGCGGACGCGGCGTGCAACAGCACGCGGTCGCTGGCCGCCACTTCGGGAATGCGGGCGGCCAGATCGGCCATGTTCAAGGTGCCGGTGACGCCGTAGATCAGCGAGGCGCCAACCAGAAACAGCGATGACGCCGCCAGGTTGATCGTGATGTAGTGCAGCCCGGCCTTGACGCGCGCCGGGCCGGAGCCGTGCAGCAGCAGACCGTAGGAGGCCGCGAGCATGACCTCGAAGAACACGAAAAGGTTGAACAGGTCGCCCGTGAGGAAGACCCCGTTCAGTCCCATGATCTGGATCTGGAACAACGGATGGAACTGGGCGCCCGCCTTGTGCCAGCGCGCCAGCGCGAACAGAAAAGCCATCAGCACCACCAGGGCGGCGACGAAAAGCATCAGCGCCGAAAGGCGGTCGAGCACGAGCACGATGCCGAAGGGCACATCCCAGTTGCCCGGCAGATAGACGCCGTAGGCGCTGGTCTGCACATCGTCCTTGGCCCAGAACAGCACCAGCACCGCCACGACCAGGTTGGCGACGGTGGCCAGCAGGCCGACCGTGGCCTTGATGCGGTGCCGCGTTTCGCGCAGGAGCATGAGCACGCAGGCCGCCACCAGCGGCAGCAGGATGGGCACCACCATCAGGTGCGGCATCAGGGCGTCGGCAAGATCGATCATGGACGGCGGTCCTCGTCGTCGTCACGCCCGTCCACGTGGTCGTTGCCCGAGAACCCCCGTTGCGCCAGCATCACCACCAGAAACAGGGCGGTCATGGCGAAGCCGATGACGATGGCGGTGAGCACGAGCGCCTGCGGCATGGGGTCGGCGTAGTTCAGAAGATTGGGGGCCATGCCCGGCAACAGCACTGGCTCGCTGTCCACGGCCAGTCGGCCCATGCTGAAGATGAACAGGTTCACCCCGTAGCCCAGCAGGCACAGGCCGATGATGACCTGGTAGGTGCGAGGTCGCAGCATGAGCCACACGCCGCAAGTGGTGAGCACGCCGATGGCGAGGGCCAGAACGATTTCCATCAGGCTTCCCCGGGGACTTGTCCGCCTGCGTCGCGGGCGTCGGACGACACGCGGCGGTGACCGCGCACCGACTGGTGGCCCAGTGCGGTGAGGATCAGCAGGGTGGCGCCCACCACCAGCGTGAAGATGCCGATGTCGTAGAAGAGGGCGCTGGCCACATGGATCTCGCCCAGCAGGGGCAGCTCGAGGTGCGCGGTGTGCGTGGTGAGAAACGGGTAACCGAGCCCGAGGGCACCGAGGCCGGTGGCGGTGGCGATCAGCAGGCCGGCGGAAATCCAGCGCACCGGCGGCAGGCGCATGTTGGCCTCGACCCACTGCGTGCCCGAGACGATGTATTGCAGGATGAACGCGGTGGACACCACCAGACCGGCGACGAAGCCGCCCCCGGGTTCGTTGTGGCCGCGCATGAACAGGTAGACGCCGATCACGCCGGCAATCGGCAGGATCAGACGCACCAGCACGGCGGGCACCAGCAAGTAGCCGCGCGCCGTGTCCGCCACGGTGTGCGCGTTCACGAGGTCGGTGGCCAGATCGGCCGGCAGCGCGCGCTGCTGCGCGGGCAGGTCCATGCTCTCGGGCGCCGGGCGGAAGCGCCGCAAAAGCGCGTACACGGTGAGCGCGACGATGCCGAGCACGGCGATCTCGCCGAGGGTGTCGAAGCCCCGGAAATCCACCAGCATCACGTTGACCACATTGGTGCCACCGCCTTCGGGCAAGGAGCGGTCCAGGAAGAAGGGCGAGATGCTCTGCGGGAAGCTGCGTGTCATGACGGCATAGGACAGCGCTGCCATGCCGCTGCCGGCGGCGAGCGCGAGCAGCAGGTCGCGGCTGCGCCGCATGCGGGTCTGCAGGCGTGTGCGCAGCGGCAACTGGCGGTCGACCGCTTCGGAGCGCTTGGGCAGCCAGCGCAGACCGAGCAGGATCAGCACCGTCGTCACGGCCTCCACCGACAGTTGCGTGAGCGCCAGGTCGGGCGCGGAGAACCACGCGAATGTGACCACGGTGACCAGACCGGCCACGCTCATGAGCGCCAGCGCCGTGAGCCGGTGGTACTTGGCCTGCCAGGAGGCACCGATGGCCGCGCCAGTGCCCACCAGCCACAACAGCGCGAACATGGGTGAGAAAGGGAGCGAAGGCCGGTCGCCGACCGCGAGCCAATCGGTCACCTGCAACATCCGCATGCTGGCAAACGCCGCGACCACGGTGACCACCACCAGCAGCAGCACCTGCGTCTGCAGGCGGCGCGTGCCAAGCAGGCGCAGCGCCTGGCGGCTGGCGGCGGTGAGCAGGGCGAGCAGTCCTTCGAACACCCGCTTGCCACTGACGAGGCCGAGCAGCGGTGTGCGCGTGATGCGCCCGTCTTCCAGGCGCTGGTGCAGCAGCAGGTACAGCGCGATGCCGCCCGTCATGGCCAGCAGGCTCATCCACAGCGGCAGGTTGAAGCCGTGCCACACGGCCAGATCGAACTCCGGCAGCATGCCGCCCACCACGGGCGTGGCGGCGGTGGTGAGGATGGCCTGAATGGACCATTGCGGCAGCACACCCACCACGAGGCAGACCAGCACCAGCAGTTCGATGGGCACGCGCATCCAGTGCGGCGGCTCGTGCGGCATGCGCGGCAACTGCGTGCAGGTGTCGGGGCCGAAGAAAACGTCGACGATGAAGCGCAGCGAATAGGCCACGCTGAGTGCGCCCGCGAGCACGGCCGCCACGGGCATCAACTGCTGGAACCAGGGCGCGGCGTTCACGAAAACCGCTTCGGTGAAGAACATCTCCTTGGAAATGAAGCCGTTGAGCAGTGGCACGCCGGCCATGGCGGCTCCCGCCACCATGGTGAGCGTGGCGGTGATGGGCATGTAGCGCCGCAGACCACTGAGCCGGCGGATGTCGCGCGTGCCGGTCTCGTGGTCGATGATGCCCACCGCCATGAACAGCGAGGCCTTGAAGGTGGCGTGGTTGATGATGTGGAACACGGCGGCCACGGCCGCGAGTGGGCTGTTGAGGCCGAGCAGCGTGGTGATGAGTCCCAGGTGCGAAATGGTCGAGTAGGCCAGCAGGCTCTTGAGGTCGCGCTGGAAGGCGGCCGCAAAGCCGCCGATGAGCAGCGTGATGAGGCCCGAGCAGGTCACGATCCAGAACCATTCTTCGGTGCCCGCCAGCGCGGGCCACAGACGCGCCAGCAGGAACACCCCGGCCTTGACCATGGTGGCCGAGTGCAGGTAGGCCGACACCGGCGTGGGCGCGGCCATGGCGTGCGGCAGCCAGAAGTGGAACGGGAACTGCGCACTCTTGGTGAGCGCGCCCAGCAGCACCAGCACCAGGGCCGTGCTGTAAAGCGGGTGATCTCGGATCACCGCACCTGCCCCCAGCACGACGTCGAGGTCGTAGCTGCCCACGATCCGGCCCAGCACCAGCACGCCGGCCAGGAGGCACAGGCCGCCGGTACCGGTCACGGTGAGCGCCATGCGGGCGCCGCGCCGCGCGTCCTTGCGGTGGTGCCAGTAGCCGATCAGCAGGAAAGAGAACACGCTGGTGAGTTCCCAGAACACCACCAGTTGAATGAGGTTGCCCGAGAGCACCACGCCGCTCATGGACCCCATGAAGGCCAGCAGCAGCGAGAAGAAGCGCGGCACAGGGTCGGCCGGCGACATGTAGTAGCGCGCGTACAGCACCACCAGCGCACCGATGCCCAGCACCAGCATGGAGAACATCCACGCAAAACCGTCCATGCGCAGCACGATGTTCAGGCCCAGCGAAGGCAGCCACTCGATTTCCTGTCGGATCACGACACCGGTGGAGACTTCGGGAAACAACAGGGCCGCCTGCACGGCGCAGAAAAGCGCAATGGCGCCGGCCAGGGTGGATTCGGTGTTGCGCGCGTTTGACGGCAGCAGGGCGGCGATGAGGCTGCCCACAAAGGGGAGAAGGACGAGAGTGAGAAGCGGAAGGTTCATCGCCGCCCGAGTTTACGGGGCTGGATGACCCACCCCCGCACCGCTTTGCGCTGCCTTCAGCGCAGGCCTGCGCCGCTGGCGTTCTCCGCCCGCTGGATCAGCTCGATCTTGTAACCATCGGGGTCGGTCACAAAGGCAATCACGGTGCTGCCGCCCTTCACCGGGCCGGCTTCGCGCGTCACGTTGCCGCCCGCGGCCTTGATCTTTTCGCAGGCGGCGTAGGCGTCGGGCACGCCCAGGGCGATGTGGCCGTAGGCGGTGCCCATTTCGTAGTTTTCGGTGCCCCAGTTGTAGGTGAGCTCGATCTCGGCCTGCGCCGGGTTGCCCTCAAAGCCCACAAAGGCAAGCGAATACTTGTACTCGGGGTTCTCGGACGTGCGCAGCACCTGCATGCCGAGCACCTGGGTGTAGAAGTCGATGGAGCGCTGGAGGTTGCCCACGCGCAGCATGGTGTGGAGGATTCGCATGCGCGCTATTGTGCGGGCATCTCGAAAACCAGGCACGTCGTCGTGGCATGCGCGTAGAGCCTGCCGTCGGCGCCCACGATGCGTCCCTCGGCGGTGGCGAGCTGGCGCCCTGCATGCACCACGGTGCCGATGGCGCGCAAAGGACCGCTCTTGAGGGAGGCGGCGCGCACGATGTTCACGCTCAACTCGGCTGTCGTGTACGCGCGGCCCGCCGGCATCACGGTGTGCACCGCGCAGCCCACCGCCGAATCGAGCAGGGTGGCGTACCAGCCGCCGTGCACCGAGCCCAGCGGGTTGTAGTGCTTGAGCTGCGGCGTGCCCTGGAACACGGCCCGGCCCTCGCCGATTTCCACCAGCGAGAAGTCCATGGTGTCGGCGATGTGCGGGTAGGGCGTCTTGCCGTCGAGCATGGCCTGCATCTGCTGCAGGCCGTTCAGGCCGGTGAAGTCGGCGCGGCTGGCCAAGCCAGGGCCGGCACCGGCCTTCATGCGCTGCACGGTGACTTGGTACTCACGTTCCCACTGGGCCAGGGTTTCTTCCGGTGTCATCCTCGATGTCCTATTGGTTGCAGTTGCAATGATTGTAGATACAATCTTGCCATGACCACCGACACCCAAGCGACAACCCCGACCCCATCGGGCTGCACCAACTTCAAACTGCGCCAGCTCACCCGGCGCGTGACGCAGCACTACGACCAGCACCTCGCCGGCGCCGGCCTGAAGATCACGCAGTATTCGCTGCTGACCCATGTGGACCGGCTCGGGCCGCTGGCGCCGGGCGATCTGGCTCGGCGCATGGACATGGGCGCCTCCACGCTCACGCGCAACCTGCAGCCCATGGTGGCTGCGGGCTGGCTGGAAATGGGTGCGGGCCACGACGCGCGCAGCCGACTTGTGCACATCACCGAGGCCGGTCGGGAGATGCGCCGCCAGGCGCAGCGCCGCTGGAAGGCCGCACAGCTTTCGCTCAACGAGAAACTGGGCCCGGCCACGGTAGCTGCCCTGCACGCGATCCTGGACCAGGGACTTGCCGCATTTCATGAGGTGGACACGCATGAAGATTGAAACCGCCCCCACCCACCGGCCGATGGTCTGGTGGCTCGTGCTGCTGGCCGCCGCCGGCGCCTTCGCCCTCACCATGGGCACGCGCCAGACCATGGGCTTCTTTCTTTCGCCGCTGAACACCTCCACAGGTCTGGGCGTGGGCAGCATCAGCCTGGCCTTCGCCTTCGGGCAACTCTGGTGGGGCCTCACGCAACCTTTCGCCGGTGCCGTGGCCGACCGCATCGGCGCCGGCCGTGTGCTGCTGGTGGGCATTGCGCTGGTGGCGCTGGGCACCTACATCACGCCCTTCATGACCAGCACCTGGGGCCTGATCCTGGCCATTGGCGTGCTCGCTGCGGGCGGCGCCGGCATGGCCGGGCCTTCCGTGCTGATGGCCGCTACCGCGCGGCTGATTCCTGCCGAACGACGGGGCATGGCCACCGGCATCGTGAATGCGGGCGGGTCATTCGGTCAGTTCGTCATGGCGCCCGTGGCCGCCGCCCTCACGCTGGGCCTGGGCTGGGCCAACGCTTTGCAGGTGCTGGGCCTGATCGTGTTGCTGGCGCTGCCGGCGGCCTGGGTGTTGCGCGGCCCCGGCCCCGCGGCCAAGGCCGGTGCTGCACCAGCGCCGGTGGCCTTGCCCGCGCGCGAGGCCATCGCCATGGCCGTGAAGAACCCCAGCTACCTGCTGCTGTCGGCGGGCTTCTTCGTGTGTGGCTTCCATGTGGCGTTTCTGGCCACGCACCTGCCCGGTGTGGTGGCGGCTTGCGGTCTGCCCGCGCCCGTGGGTGCGTGGGCGCTGGGCGTCATCGGCCTGTTCAACATCATCGGCAGTCTCGCCATGGGCTGGGCCGTGGGGCGCTGGCGCATGAAGTCGCTGCTCTCGCTGGTGTACGCCACGCGTGCCATTGCTGTGCTGGTGTTCCTGCTCGCGCCCAAGACCGAGGCCGTCATGCTCACCTTCGCAGCGGTGATGGGCCTGACGTTTCTTTCCACCGTGCCGCCCACGGTGGGGCTGGTGGCCAAGTTCTTCGGCACCGGCAACATGGCCATGCTCTTCGGCATCGTGATGCTGTCGCACCAGGTGGGGGGTTTCCTGGGTGCCTGGCTGGGCGGCCAGGTGTTCGAAGCCACCGGCAGCTACGACTGGGTGTGGTACATCGACATCGTGCTGGCGGTGGGCGCGGCGCTCATCCACCTGCCGATCCGCGAGGCGCGTGTGGTGCGCTTGCAGCCGGCCTGAGAAGCTTCGAGGAGATCAGGCGGCGCTGCCCGGGGCGATCAGGCCCATCGCCTCGAACCCGAGCACCGCCTGGCGCGCTGCGTCGGCCCGCGCGCGCAGCAGGCTGCGGCTGTTGTCCAGTGCGCTGCGCTGGGCTTCGATCACGTCGAGAAAACCGGTGAGCCCATTCAGGTACAGCGTGCGGGCCTGCTCCACGGCGGCCTCGCTCGCTGCCTGGGCGCGTTGCAGGGCTTGGGTTCGCGTGGCGGTGCCTTGCGCCGCGACCAGCGCGTCTTCCGCCTGTTGCAGTGATTGCAGCAAGGTCTGGCGGTAGACCTCGCTGGCTTCGCGCAGGCGTGAACGCGCCGCGTCCACACCCGCGCTGCGCTCACCGCCATCGAACAGCGTCACGTCGAGCACGGCGGACAGCGTGGCGGTGACGATGTCGAGCACGCCCCCGCCCAGACCTCCCGATGTCAGCGTCAGCGCGCCGGGCAGGCGCAGGCGCGGGTACAGCGCGGCGCGCGCGACACCCACCTCGGCAGCGGCCACCGTGAGGCCGCGTTCGGCCGCGCGCAGGTCGGGTCGCAGTCGCAGCAGATCGATCGGACGAACCACCGGCTGAAGGCCTTGCAGCATGGGCAGTTGTGCGTCGCTGGCCACCGGGGCCATGGGTTGCGGGCGAACGCCGGCCAGCACCTGCAGCGCAGCGGCCGCCTGCAGCACCCGCACACGCGCGTCCGCCGCATCGGCTTCGATGCCTGCGGCCTCGGCTTGTGCGCGGTCCAGATCCAGTCGGGGCGAAAGGCCGGCGTCGACGCGAATCTGCACCAGCCGCATCACCTCCGCCTGCAGGGCCAGCGCATCGGTCAGCAGGCCTTCGTCGAGCCGGGCTTCCTGCCATTCGATGAATGCGCGCGCAGCCAGGCCGGCAACGGACAGGCGCGTGGCCTGCGCGCGATCCTCGCTTTGCAGCAGCGCCGCCGCAGCCGATTGTTCGGCCTGGCGAAGGCCGCCCCACAGGTCAAGATCCCAGTCCAGGGTGAGCGCGGCGCTGGGTTCCACCGATCGCTCCCCGGCCAGGCGGCGGCTGCGCGCGTCCACGCCGGCCTGGGCGCCGATCAGGGGTGAACGCTGCGCGCGCGCGCTGCGAAGAAAGGCCTGGGCTTGCACCGCGCGTTCTCGCGCAATGGCAATGTCGGGGTTGTTGGCCAGCGCGCGCTCAACCCAGTGGGCCAAAGCAGGGTCGTTGAACCGGCGCCACCAATGCAGGTCGTCATCGGTGGGTGCGGGTGCACCTTCGGTGGCGGTGGCAAATCGGTCGGCTTCGGTGATGCCCAGCGTTGGTGGGGTGGGTGCGGGCTCCTCCAGCGTGGTGCAGGCCGCGAGACCGGCGGCCAGCGCCAGCAGGAAAAATCGCCACCGTGGGTGGTTCATGAGAATTCCCCTGCTTCCTGCGCCCTGGCCTGTTTCATTTCTTCGGTCAGTCGTTCGCCTTCGCTGGCGCGCGGCCTGGAGAAACGGGCGATGCCCAGATAGACCACCGGTGTGAGGAACAGCGTGAAGAGTGCCGCGAGCGACAGGCCGCCGAAAATCACCCAGCCGATGGCGGCGCGCGATTCAGCACCCGGTCCGCTGCCCAGCACCAGTGGCAGCGCGCCCACCACGGTGGCTGCCATGGTCATCACGATGGGGCGCAGGCGCGTGGCGGCGGCTTCCTGCGCGGCCTCCAGCACGGTGCGTCCCTGGTCGCGCAACTGGTCCGCGAACTCCACCATCAGGATGCTGTTCTTGGCCATCACGCCCACCAATAGCAGCAAGCCGATCTGGCTGTAGATGTTGATGGAGGTGCCACTGAGCCACATGGCGAACACCGCAGCGGCCAGTCCGAAAGGCACGCTGATCATCACCACGGCGGCGCTGGTCACGCTTTCGAACTGCGCCAGCAGCACCAGAAACACCACCACCAGCGCGATGGCAAAGGTGATGGCCATGTCCTGGCCGGTCTGCTCCAGCGTGGCCGCATCGCCGCGAAACAGCAGGCCCATGCCGGCGGGCAACTCGGCCTGCGCCAGCGCGCGCAGGTCGCTCACGGCCTGCTGCAGCGGCACGCCCTCGGCGGTGACGGCGCTCAACTGAACGGCGCGGCGCTGCCCCAGCCGCTCCAGCTCGGAGGCGATGGCGGTTTCCTCGAAGCGCACGAACTGCGAGAGCGGCACCAGCCTTTCGCCTTCGGGCGTGGAGGCGCGCACGCTGTAGGCCAGCAGGTCCTGCGCGTCGGTGGCCCCGCGCGCGCTCGACTGCAGGATCACCGGCAGGTTGCGATCGTCCACCGTGAGGTCGGTGACTTCCGTGCCGTCCACCAGCGCGCGCAGCGCAATGTCGAGTCCCTCCACCGACACGCCCAGTGCGGTGGCGCGATCGCGGTCCACGTGCAGCGTGAGCTGGGGTTGCGACGCGGTGTAGTTCACGCGCACGTCGCGCAAGCCCGGCAACTGGTCTTCAATGGCCGCAGCGAAGGCGTAGGCGGCGTCGGCAATGCGGTTGTAGTCGTCACCCGTCACCGCCATCTGCACGCTGCCATCGCCGCCGCCCACGCCCAGGCTGTTGCCGCCCTGCACACGCACCAGCGCACCGGGCAGGTCGGCCAGGGAAGCCT
>Ga0070752_1002990_pt1 | contig 10572 bp, 7 predicted proteins | sample VirMetDEL_Aug_30_FD_77440 | JGI IMG/M metagenome (GOLD analysis project Ga0070752, IMG submission 77440) | Aqueous microbial communities from the Delaware River and Bay under freshwater to marine salinity gradient to study organic matter... | ecosystem: Environmental > Aquatic > Marine > Coastal ... | reverse complement strand
TTAACTGCTTCTTATAATAACGGTGCATCAGGTGTTGGCGCCACACTAACTAACTCAGGTACACAAGCCGCTCTAGTTATTGACGGCATCACACTAAGCGTAAGTGATCGTGTTCTTGTTTACGAACAAACAAATGCGGCACACAACGGTGTTTATGTTGTAACTAACGTAGGTTCTGGTGCTACTAACTGGGTACTAACACGTGCAAGTGATGCGGATACATATAACCCATCTGATCCTGACGCATTTGGTACAGGTGACGCTTTCTTCGTGCAAGAAGGTGATACTGGTGCTGGTGAATTGTATGTAATGAACACTGAAGGTACAATTACTTTTGGTACGACAAACATCACATTCGTACAGATTTCTTCTGCTCAGATTTACTCAGCAGGAACAGGCTTAGACTTAACAGGAGTTCAGTTCTCATTAGCAGATACAGCAGTGTCTCCAGGATCATATGGAGATGCAGGCAACGTATCAACATTTACAGTTGATCAGCAAGGTAGATTAACATCAGCAGGTGAAGCATCAATTACTGCACCAGCTGGAGCATTGACTGGTACAGTTCTTAATTCAAGTGTTGTAGATTCATCACTAAGATCAGTTGGCACAATTGATACAGGTGTATGGCAAGGTACAGCAATTGGAGCGGCGTACGTTTCAACTCTTAACCAAAACACAACAGGTTATGCCGCAACTGTTTCAAGTGCCGCACAACCTAACATTACTTCTGTTGGTACACTATCAGGACTAACAGTTACTAACCCGATAGCAGGATCAGTCACTGGTTCAGCAGGTTCAGTAGCAGGTGCTGATGTATCTGGTGAAGTAGCATTTGCCGCAACTGCTAACGCAGTAGCAGGTGCTAATGTATCAGGTACTGTATCAAGTGCAACATCAGCAACTTCTGCAACTACAGCAGGTTCTGCAACTACAGCAGGAAGTGTAGACAACTCTGTTACATTTAACAACGGTGGATCAGGAGCAGCCTCAGGAACAACTTATAACGGTGGCACTGCAAGAACTATCTCTTATAACACAGTCGGTGCACCTAGTACAACTGGTTCAGGAGCATCAGGTACTTGGGGTATTAATGTTTCAGGTTCAGCAGGAAGTGCAGGATCAGCAACAACTGCTGGTACTGTAACAACAGCGGCTCAACCAAACATCACTTCAGTCGGTACTTTAGGCTCATTAACAGTATCAGGTACTACTAACAGCGGAACATTACAGTCACAAACATTGACATCAGGTTCAAACTCAACATCAGGTTCAATTATCGGTGACTGGACTTTAACTAGTGGATCAACACTTAACGCAACATATGCTGACTTGGCGGAGAAATACACAGCAGACTCAGACTATGAGCCTGGCACAGTTGTAGTATTCGGCGGTGATGCAGAATTGTCAGTAACAGGTCAACATGCATCGCATACTGTTGCAGGTATTGTTACAACTAATCCTGCTCAAGTCTACAACGCAGAATGCGTAGCAGGCGAAGGTGAGCATGTTGTAGAACTAGCACTTATTGGTCGTGTACCATGTAAAGTTATAGGTCCTGTCATAAAAGGTGATCTAATTGTTACTTCTGAAAATGCAGGATATGGATGTGCAGGTGACCCTGAAAACATCAAGCCTGGTACTATCATCGGTAAAGCAATCTCAGATTTCAACGATGGTTTAGACGGCGTAGTCGAAGTACTAGTAGGCAAAAACTAATTCTAACTACCTTAGAATCGTTAAGTCACACTTAACATGTAAAGAGAGTCGAAAGACTCTCTTTCCACATACGGATAATTAATTCACTAAATTAAGATCAGATAAGTATATGTATGAATACTTTTACGATGTCTTTTGACACTAGAATGGCAGAATGGTACATGTTAAGACAACGTATCAGTGAATTAAATTTAGAAGAACAATGTATTGAAATAGATAAATTTTGGCAACAATGCCCACTAAATAACTATTATCTACATCCACATGATATAAAAGATTGGCCTAATCCATGGCAACTCTTACAAGATAATCATTATTGTTTTTATGCACGTGCTTTAGGTAACATATATACTTTGGCAATATTGGGTATAAAAGATGTTGACTTGTGTTTAGCAATCGATTATACTGATACAGAGGTAGTATTAGTCTTAGTAGACAACGCAAAATATGTGTTGAATTACTGGCCGAATTCGGTAGTAAATACACTGTTGTCGGATTTTAAGAATGTCAAATATATTGACATTCAACCACTATATAACAAAATAAATTAGGTAAAGAATGAATATACAAGTCACTAAAAGATCAGGAAAGGTAGTAGAACTACAACTAGAAAAGTGGCAAGCCCAAGTAGCAAAAGTATGTGAAGGAGTATCTGATGTATCACAATCAATGATTGAGATCACATCACAACCACATTTTTTCGATGGTATTACTACTAGAGAAATCGATGAACTTACTCTACGTGCTATCGTTGATCTTATCGATGAAGAACAAGCACCAGAAACAGGACACACTAATTATCAATTCGTAGCGGGTAAACAACGTTTATCAATGTTACGTAAAGATGTATATGGTTGTTATAATCCTCCGCATCTATATGAAATTGTAAAAACAAATGTAAAAGCCGGACTTTATACTCCAGATTTACTTGAATGGTATTCAGAAGATGATTGGAACAAGATGGAAAAGATCATCAACCATGAAAAAGATGAAAACGCATCTTATGCCGCTGTTGAACAAATGATAGGTAAATATCTAGTAAGAAATAGATCAACTGGTCAAATCTATGAGACTCCTCAAGTAAGATATATGGTAGCCGCCGCAACCGTATTTCATAAAGAAGAACCAGAATCTGCAAGAATGAGATATATCAAAGAATACTACAATTGTGCTAGTGATGGACTATTCACTCTTGCAACTCCAGTACTTGCCGGATTAGGAACACCGACTAAACAGTTTAGTTCTTGTGTTCTTATTAAGAGTGATGATGATTTGGATAGCATCTTTGCATCAGGTGAAATGATGGCAAAGTATGCAAGTAAACGTGCAGGCATTGGTCTTGAAATAGGTCGTTTAAGACCCCTAGGAGCCCCTATAAGAGGCGGAGAGATCATGCATACGGGCATGATACCCTTCTTAAAGAAGTGGTTCGGAGACTTACGTTCTTGCTCCCAAGGTGGTATTCGTAATGCTAGTGCTACAGTATTTTATCCTATATGGCATCATCAATTTGATGACTTAATAGTACTTAAGAACAATCAAGGAACAGATGAAACTAGAGTTAGACATATGGACTATGGTGTATGTCTAAATGCATTCTTTTGGAAACGATTCAAAGACAAAGGAAACATTACATTCTTTGATCCAAATGAAGTGCCTGATCTGTATGAAGCATTTTATTCAGATACTGCTAAATTTGAAGAACTCTACGTCAAATACGAAAGGTCCCGTAGCCTGCGGAAGAAAGTCATGTCAGCAGAAGAAGTCTTTAAGTCTGGTATCTTAAAAGAAAGAACAGACACAGGAAGAATATACTTAGTCTATGTTGACAACGTATCTAATCAAGGTCCGTTCGATACTACAGAGCATCCTATCTATCAGAGCAATCTATGTTGTGAGATATTGTTGCCTACAAAGCCTTTTAAACGTTTAGATGATGATACGGGACGTATTGCTCTCTGTACACTTGGATCGATCAACTGGGGAGCATTCAGACACCCTGAGGACATGCGTAGAGCATGTCGTATACTTCAGAGAAGTCTATGCAACATCTTAGATTACCAAGACTTCTTATCGATTCAGAGCAAATTAAGTAACGATGAAATACAACCTTTGGGTATCGGTGTTACTAACTTAGCATACTGGCATGCAAAACGTGATTACATATATGGTGACAAAGATGCATTACAAGATGTTAAAACATGGATGGAACATCAAGCATTCTTCTTAACAGAAGCAACAGTAGAACTAGCAAAAGAAAGAGGCAAATGTTTAGATAGTGATAAGACATGGTATGGTAAAGGTACATTCCCTTGGGAACGTAGAGCAAAAGGTGTTAATAAATTAGCAAACTTTAAACCAGAATGTGATTGGGAAACACTTAGAAAAGATATGAAAGAGTACGGTGTTAGAAATGCAACTCTAATGGCAATCGCTCCGGTAGAATCATCTAGTGTAGTAATCAATTCAACAAATGGTATTGAAATGCCAATGAGTTTAATCTCTGTTAAAGAAAGTAAAGCAGGGTCATTAACACAAGTAGTACCAGACTATCACATTAAACGTGTAAGAAACTCTTATCAATTGATGTGGGAACAACAAGACTGTGATGCATATCTAAAGACTGCGGCAGTACTAGCGGCTTATGTAGATCAAAGTATATCAACAAATACATTTTACAATCCAGCACACTTCAAAGATCAAAAAGTGCCTACGACATTGATCGCAAAGAACTTAATGCAGGCACATCAATGGGGACTTAAGACTTTTTATTATTCGTTAATAAATAAAGCAGGTGCGAAAAGAACTGACGAACAAAACATAGTACACGACATAGCAAAACAATATATAGCAGAACCAAAGTTTGAAGACGATGATTGCGAAGCATGTAAATTATAAGGATTAACAATGAGCAAAGAACAATACGATTTAACAAAACAAACAACATACTTAGACAACAAAATGTTTTTGGATCCGGCAGGGCCAGTTACTATACAACGTTTTGAAGAAGTCAAGTATGATCAAATAGCAAACTTTGAAGAAACTGCAAGAGGCTTTTTTTGGGTACCAGAAGAAATTAGTCTGACTAAAGATGCAGGAGATTTTAAAAATGCTAGTGATGCAGTTAAACACATCTTTACTGCTAACTTATTAAGACAAACAGCATTAGATAGTCTACAAGGCAGAGGCCCTGTACAAGTCTTTACTCCTGTTGTAAGTTTGCCTGAACTAGAAGCATTAATGTATAACTGGTCATTCTTTGAGACTAACATACATTCACGTTCTTATAGTCATATTATTAGAAACATTTATAATGTGCCTAAAGATATCTTTGATACTATCCATGACACAAAAGAAATTGCAGATATGGCATCTTCAGTTTGCGATTACTACGATGGCTTACATGAAATCAACTGTCAAAAAGAAATGGGCAAAAAGATCGATGAAGAAAAACATATCAAAGCAATTTGGATGGCTCTACATGCAAGTTATGCCTTAGAAGCATTACGATTTATGGTATCATTTGCTACATCATTAGCAATGGTAGAGAATAGAATCTTCATGGGTAACGGCAATATCATTTCATTGATCTTACAAGATGAACTACTTCACAAAGGTTGGACAGGCTGGATCATTAAACAAGTTGTTAAAGAAGATCCTAGATTTGAGAAAGCGGCAAAAGAATGTGAGCAAGAAGTTTATGATATGTACATGGATGTCATTAGAGAAGAAAAAGAATGGGCAGACTATTTGTTTAAGAAAGGCCCTGTAATTGGTCTTAATGCAAATATTCTAAAAGACTTTGTAGACTATACAGCATTAGAATCACTAAAAGCAATTAACATCAAGTATATGAATCCTGCTCCAAAAGCAAGTCCTATTCCTTGGTTTAATAAGCACAGTGATACTAGCAAAAAACAAACTGCACTACAAGAAAATGAATCAACTAATTATGTAATCGGTGTAATGTCAGACTCACTTGACTATGACGAGTTGCCTGAATTAGCATAAAATTTATTTGACTGCTAAAAACATATTAAATATACATATAACATTTAACTAGGAGAAAGAATGAAAGCCATTGTATGGAGTAAAGATAACTGTACCTATTGTGATCAAGCAATTAAATTATTAGAAGCAGAAGGTATTGATACAGAAATTAAAAAAATAGGTCATGGATATACTTTAGAAGATTTGTTAGCAGTAGTCCCTAATGCACGTACTGCCCCACAAATCTTTTTAGATGAAGATTATGTTGGTGGATTTACTGAATTAAAACAAAAATTGGAGTCATAATGAATAGTATAATTAAATTAGGACAGGTCTACTCTTTTAAACTAAACAGCGGAGAAGAAGTAGTATCTAAAGTAGTAGGGAATGAAGATGGATTTTTTGAACTTGAAGATCCAGTATCTCTTGCACCCAGTCAGACTGGCATGGCTCTTATCCCTAGTGTATTTTCTGCTTCAACTGCTGAAAATCCAAGACTAAATACTAATAGTGTTTCTCTTATTGCTGTCACAGCAGATGAAGTCAAAGACAAATATAGAGAAGCAACAACCGGAGTAACAGTACCGGAGAAAAAAATATTAGTAGGATAAAAGTACATGGCTAAATTAAGCCGAAAGGGAGATAAAAACACTACAGGTGGAAAAATTCTCAAAGGCTCAGAAACTGTCTTTGCAGAAGGAAAACCTGTAGGTCTTCATGTTAGTGAAATTTCTCCCCATAATCCAAAACCAAATAAAAAACCTCATAAATCTGCAAAGACAACTGAAGGTAGCCCTACAGTTTTTTGTGAAGGGAAACCAGTACTCAGAGTAGGTTCCGGCAACGATTGTAAACATAAAATTGTTGAAGGCGCAGAAACAGTTTTTGTCCCGTAGGATAATATATGGCAGATACAGGTAAACAAAGTCCTTTAGGTCAAAACGTATTAGGCGGAATCTTACAAAATAGATGTATTCGCATCAATCCTAATGCTCAATTTTTTATGGGAATTAGTAGATCAAATTCTCAGTATACATTCGGCGCACTTGTTAATAATACTGTGCTTAGGATGCTTGTATGGGCTATTAACGACGGTTATTTAAGAGGGGTCGTACCGAGCAGTACTTATAATAATCTTATTTCAATTAATGGTAACAATAGTTGTTATGCATTAGGGAACTCAAAACCACCTACATATATAGCAGAAGATGCATCAGAATCATGGGCATATCATCCAACAAACCCTACAACATGTAAGGCAGTAGATTACGGAGAATCAGCAGGGGTCTCAGGTGCATTACCAGGGCCAGCAAATGCAGGGTATTCTGTAACAGGTAATACTGATTACGGTCAACAAGCAACATGGATTCCGTATGATATGTCAAACCCTAACAATAGTATTACTCAATGGGGTTGGATTAGATGTCATGCTTTACAAGCACATAACGAATTTAATTGGCATGCTAGAGAAGGACTTGAAGGGGCAGTATTAGATTCTAATCCATCTCCTAGATATGAAGATTTCTTAGGCTCATTTAATGAAGCCTATAGTTTTATTCAGTACAACAATAAAACAATTTCTACTGCACAAAATGCAGAAACTTTCTTAGAAGGTTCATTCAGTAATATGAATGATTTGATTACTGGAGATGTTACTGGAGTAACTTTATTTACACAGGGTCTTGCAAAGGATTTACAAAGATTACAGAAAATATTCGACTTTAAACGACTAGATCGTTTTGGTTTCCCTTCAACTTTATTACAACAATTATATGATGCAGGCGGAATAACAAAAGACCTAAATTTAGCCTTAGGCTCTGCCGGACTTTCTGAAAAAGAAATTAAACTTTTATCTACAAAAAATGATCACGGTACGGCATCACAAGAACGTAAAATATATACAGCATTTTTATCAATAGCCGGCGAAAACTTACGAGTATGTGCATCATCACTAACAACAAATAGGTTTTTTTTAAACGATCAATTGAATCCTGCTATCAATGATGAACTAACAATACGTACATTAGCAGATTTATTAGACCCATATTATTTATTTTATAATACTAGATCAACTCTTACAGTACCGTTATATAATACACAAGTCGGGCTTCCCACCGGATCTAAAACATATTATTTAATTTATCCTAATGATTTGAGTATTGGAGGTCTAGGTGATAAAGGTGTGAACCCGTCACTGACATCTGATCAAACAAGAAGTATTGTCGGTACATTAGTGACTGCGGGTCAACCTCAACCAACGAATGATGACGCCAACACTGATGGTATTAGTACGAGAAAACTTCCAGAAGGGTATGATTCATATTTAGGGTTTCCAAATGAAGTTGTGCCTGAGGCTATCGGAGTAGCAGCCGGTGCAGTAAGATATGCTTTCTTACAAATTAGTAATATTGAACAAATTACTCCAGGTAAATTAGGCAACTGTATTCAATTTTTAGAATTATTGTCAGACGATACTACTGATGCAAATGGAACACAGGCATCAGGTAACTCACTACAAAAACCGATAGATGAAGATTTAGTAAGTGAAATTGAAGCACAAATGGGACTAGGATCAAATGTGCATGGCAATTATAGAATGGATGACTTTTTTGGCAATATGTCAGGTAATCCATACAACTGGCGCGGCTTATATGATCTTTTAGCCGGTGATAAAGAAATACAGAATGTTACTGCCTCTGCTCAGAATTCTGATCTAGCAGCCATTTATCAACAATTGTTTTTAGCAGTATCGTGGGAAGCAATGGCAATGTCTTTAGAATTAGAATACACTTGTACAAGAACTACAGATGCAGTAGCAAATGTTGTTAATCCGGATTATCAACCAGATCCCGCAGAACCAGATTATAATCCTTATCGGTTTATTCTTGCACCAGAAACTGATCCTCCCTCATATACACATAATCAATGGCAACCTTCATTGTGGGCCGCGGGGTATAGAATTAAACCAAGTCAAGGAGAATATACTTTATTAACCAATGACGGTGGCGGATATGGTAGGGGCGGTGCTCCGGATCCGGCAGTTACTATTGACTACACAACATTTAATAGTGATGGTTCAAGTATCGAAGTATCAAGTATAGGTAGAAATGATGCACAAACAGGTAGCAACGGTGCTGGAACGTTTGGAAGAGTTCAAGGCGCCGAAGTTAGTGGCGGCGAAGCAGTATATTTTGCTACAAATATCCCAACTGCGGATTGGGAATCCCCGGATCCATACGCACCAATACCGGCACCGAATGATCCTCCACCGGGTTTTGAAGACCCAGGTGGTGTTTTTCCTAATTACCAAGATGCGAATCCGGGATACGGCGCACCAGTTGCTAATACAGATGTAATTGCAGAGCCTGAATATCCCCCAATAGGCACTTATAGTTGGAGACCTGCAACAGGAGGAACAAATTCACCTTATCAATCTAGTTATAGTTTTTCTTCTGTTCCTCAATATTATATTGATGGTGCTAATTCAGAAATTTCTCAAATTTCTTCTCAATCTCCAGATGCTGTAAGAGAATTAAATGTGATATGGGACATCATGGGTAAACAGATGAAAGTTGAGCAACGTAGTAGATATAATTCTATAGGTCGAGTAGAAATTCCTAGAGACCCTTTTACTTATAGCAACCAAGACTTAGTTTCATTTGTAGATAGTATGCCAGATTATTCTGATTTTCTGAAAGGTCTTCAGGCAAGAACAACATTAGAGTTAATTGTAGACAGAGGTTGTAATGTTGGGCAAAACATAATGGCTCAATTAAGACAAGAAAAAAATGAAAAGGCTCTTTCAAACTGCGGTATCCCGATCAACAATAATATTCCGGACACTATTAGTCCTTCAACCATACAAACATTAATAACAAACGGAACAGTTCCTGGAGCACAAGAAGGTATTGTTATCGATGACATTCAATGGGTTAATCCAGGCTGGCCACAAATAGGACCGCCTGGTTCTCCTCCGGTCACAGCACCCGGGGTAGTAGATGACGGATTCTTTTTAATCCCTACAGCAGGCGAAGAACCCGGAGATTTCACGCCGTTATTCACAGATACTGAATACCCAGTAATAGGTTCAATAATATCTGTCGGTCCTCCTGATACAATAATTAGAACACCTGGAGAGGGCACAGAAGATAATCCTACTGATACTCAATTTGGTGGCGGAGGCGGAGGCGGTGGCACAGATTCTGGTGGTGGTCAACCTTCCGGCCCTGATAACCCGTTTGTTCCGAAACAATCTGCTCAATCAGCAATTGACCAAGTTATTCACTGTAACTGTGATTGTTGGGACTTACTTGGTTAAAACTTTTTCTACCTGCCCCTTGACTTGCATTAAATATTAGTATACAATATACTAAAGGAAATATATGAGTTATTATTTTACAAGTGAGAGTGTGTCGGAAGGACACCCAGATAAAGTTGCAGATGCAATTAGTGATGCTATACTTGATTCATTTATGCAACACAGAGACCCTAGTTTACGATGTGCGTGTGAAACTCTAGTAACTACAAATAAAGTAGTAGTTGCAGGAGAATATAAAGGAGCAATTGACAGTTTAGATGTTGAATATCTTGTACGTAGAGTTGTTAAAAATATTGGTTATGAGCAAGAAGGCTTCCATTGGAACAACTTAGACATACAAAATTTACTACATGGACAGTCGCCTGATATTGCATTAGGTACAGATAATTTTGGAGCAGGTGATCAAGGTATTATGTTTGGTTATGCAACCAAAGACACAGAAAATTTTATGCCTGCCCCGCTTTTCTATTCACATAGAATTGTAGAAATGCTTTCATATGTAAGAAAGCAAAGAATTCTTCCTTGGCTAGGCCCTGACTCTAAAT
>Ga0070752_1002986_pt1 | contig 10582 bp, 9 predicted proteins | sample VirMetDEL_Aug_30_FD_77440 | JGI IMG/M metagenome (GOLD analysis project Ga0070752, IMG submission 77440) | Aqueous microbial communities from the Delaware River and Bay under freshwater to marine salinity gradient to study organic matter... | ecosystem: Environmental > Aquatic > Marine > Coastal ... | reverse complement strand
GAGTGCTCTCACCGCAGTGACCCCGCAGATTGCGGAAATCGAGCAGGCCCGGACCGAGCATCTGGCTGTCGACTCTCTTCGCAAGGCTACGCGAAAGGACGCCTCAGGGGATGCGGTCTTTGACGCCATCATCGCCGCGATGGCGGAGGAGGCAGCCAGCCTCGACTTCGACAAATCGGAGGCGGCTCGTCACGGAGGTGATACCTCTTCTCTTTCGAGCAAGCGTGCTCGGGTGCTCAAAGGGATGGCCGATTCCTGGTTGCGGCGGAAGTCTCAGATCGAGGGTGGGGTCATTGACCTTGACTCCCCTGCATTCCAGGCACTCTTCGGCCTCATTCTGGAGACCTTCAAGAGTTCGATGCTGGACGCAGGTTCCCGCGCCGAGTTCGTGGAGACCGTCTTCTCGAAGCTCGTCTCTCAGTTGGGAGAGGTCTCCTGGCGTCAGGAAGCCAAGGCTCGGATGAAGGATAAGCTGTGAACCTTGCTGATCTCGCGGCTGATGTTGGTCGGCGGGATGCGAGTAAGGGTCCCGAGGAGGGTGTTGATCCCATCACCTTCATCGAGGCTCCTTGGGGTCTCGGCCTCAAGCTCTTTCCTGTCCAGCGCATCATCATCAAAGCCCACTACGGAATGGCGCTTGATGACAACGAGCACTGTTTCCCGCTGGACAAGCCTGTCCCGAAGAGCCATCCCCTCTTCGATTCGGATTTCGTTGATGAGCGTGGGTACTACCGTTGGCGGATTGTTGTCACCGACTTCCGACGCGAGAATGTCCAGTACATGACGGAGGCGGGGTACCTCCGATACCTCCATGATGAGGGTCGCTGCAATATCCGGGAGGTCGTCCCCGGACAGCAGCGTCGAGAGATGGTTCTGTCCGTAGGTCGGCGCTCGGGTAAGACGCTGATCACGTCCTGCATCGTTGCTTACGAGACGTACAAGCTGCTTCTCAAGGGCAACCCGCAGAAGTACTACGGGTCATCGCAGTCCAATGTCATTCAGTTGATCTCCGTAGCTACGGACCGAGATCAGGCAGGTCTGCTCTATCGGGAGGCTTCGGGTCACTTCACCAAGTGTGACTTCTTTCGTCCTTACGCGGCGAACGCTACGCAGAGTTTCGCGACCTTTCAGACTCCGTTCGACATCGAACGGTACGGATCGTACAAGGACAACCAGAAGGCTCGGTATTCTATCAACGTCACCTTTCGCTCCTGTGTGGCGAAGGGACTTCGTGGTGGTGCTAACCTCCTGGTCGCGCTCGATGAGGTCGCCCACTTCGGGGAGAAGGGGCAGGCGTCCGCCGACGAGGTGTACCAGGCGGTCGAGCCGAGTACGAGGACGTTCTCTCCGAAGGACCCTCACAATCCGACTTTCCCGATCGGGGAGAACGAGGGGCGCATCATCATGATCTCGTCGCCCCTCGGGCGACAAGGCTTGTTCTTCAAGCAGTTCCAACTGGGATTTGGGAACAACAAGGCCGCCGATAACCTGCTCTGTATCCAGGCTCCGACCTGGGAGGTCAACCCGACCGTTCCCGCAGAGACGTTCGTGGCGTCGTACCTCAAAGACCCCAACGTCTTCTTCACCGAGTTTGGTGCGGTGTTCTCTGACCGGACACGGGGATGGATTGAGGATCCCACCGATCTTCTCGCCTGTATTGATCCGAATCTGATGCCCAAGGTCACGGCTCCCGCTCGTGCGCCCCACTTCATGGGCCTCGATGTCGCATTGGTGGGTGACTACACGACGGTGGCCGTGGGCCACAACGATGCTGAGGGCAAGGTTGTTCTCGATTACATCGACCGGATTAGGGCGGGTGAGGGTGACTTTGAGCACCTAGAGCGCCTGGAGTTCGAGGATGTGGCCGATTGGATCTACGATGTCAGCCGCAAGTTCTACATCACGGAGGGGATCTTCGACCAGTGGGTCGGCATCCCGATGGAGCAGGCGCTCAAGAAGCGGGGGCTTTCGACCTTGAAGTCGGTGCATCACACCCGTCAGCTTTCGAGTCAGATGTTCCAGAACTTCAAGAACCTGATGTTCGACAAGCGGTTGGTTCTCTTCGATTTTCCCATCCCGGATGGCGAGGAGCACTCGGCACACATCGCGGAGCTTTTGGAGCTTCAGGCTGAGCACATCTCGAAGTACATCATCAAGGTTGAGGCTCCCAACATTGAAGGGAAGCACGATGACCTCTCTGATGCTTTGGTTCGGATGGTGTGGGTCGCGACGAACAACTCATCCCGACGTGTCGTGGTGTCTGGGACACGGGGTCGTGGTCGCGGGTTCTCGGTCGGAAGTTCATCGCGGTTTGGGCGTCAGACGTTTCGGAATATTACGCGTAAGGGATCACATCCGTCGCGGGTCCCACCCAAGAAGAAGAAGTACTGAGAGTCGATAGGTCGCCTATTCTCTCTCACCCTCTAGGAGAGGACTCATGGCAACTTTCGTTCAGAACTCCAGTCGAGAGGACGCAGGGGATGTCGATCTCATGTTCCCTGGTGATCGTTTTCCGGTGATCGCTGGTCCGAATCTTCGTTCGACTGGGTGGCGCGGTGGTACCTTCGTCATGTACGTGACGGGCACCAGTGATTTCACCGTCGAGGTGAGCGATGGCAACGCCGCAACTGGGTTCATCCTCTTCCAGAGCGAAGACTATCAACTGACTCCACCAAGCGGGACTGGTCCTGGGTCTCCTCAGAACTTCACGTCCCAGCAGTTCCTCAATCCGGAGGGTGGGAACAACGTCGTCACTGTGGTCAACGGTGGAACTCGTGCGTTTTTCCGGGTGTTTGAGACGGTGGCTCTGAATGGTGCTGGGGCACGGGCGGGTGGACCCATCACCTACACCCTCAACGAAGACCTCAAGATCAGCGAGAACGGGCTGCTCTGCAACGATTCGGACGGAAACTTGGCGGCAGCAGGTGTCACGACACCTCAGGTCGTCGGTATTGTGTCGGCGGTGCCTTCGGCTGCCAACGGCAACCGGCTGTGCCTCGACATGAAGTACTGAGGTCTCTTTGTCTCGTTTTCGCGCCAGCATCTCTCCGTCTGAAACGGATCGGGAGATTCAAACCGCTCTCGACCGGGCGACTCGTGAGATCGAGGTCGCGCTTCGACTCGCTATCGAGTCCGGACTGCCGCGTCACCAGACGCGAAAGACGGTGGGGGATCTACGTCGGGTGGTCGATTCGATCCGAGATGTGCGGTATTGCGGTGCTTCAGTCCCTCAGTCGAGGGAGTCCTACGAAGATTGGAAAGCTCGACGTGACGCTCGCCGTGAAGCAAAGAGGTCGTCTCGGGTGAAGGAGCAGTCGGATGGCTGATGAAAACGAGCCGGTCCGGACTGTGAAGTCCGGAGACGGGAAGAAGCGAGCGAAGACCGGAAAGCCCCGGAAGATCACATCTTCGATGATGCGTGCTCGCACCGCCTCATACGGCGGTGGCATGGGTCTCGGTAACGCCGGTTCTGTTGAGGGGATCGGGGGCAACTTCTACTCGCCGGAACTGTCTACCGACTTCTTGGAGTTGCCTCAGTCGCTCCACGAGCAGTGGAACTATTACAGGTTCTTCTACCGGACGGAGCCTTTTGTTGGTCAGGCCATTGACCTCCACACGGAACTGCCGATCTCCAAGGTTCGGATTGGCATGGCGAAGGCCAAGAATCGCGACATGGCTGTCGCGGCCACACGATTCTGTGAGCGTTGGGCTCAGCGCATCAATCTCTTGGACCGTCTTCTTTCCATTACTCACGACCGAAACCTGATCGGTATTGTCTACATCTGGTGCGAGGACGCCAACGAGGAGATGCCCCGAGAGATTCGCGAGGAGCAGGTGCGGATCCTCTCTCCAGAAGGAGAGGCAGAGGAGAAGTGGGTTGAGCGTGCCGACGCGAACGAGCGTGCTGTCGCGTGGCTCAAGAAGCACTACAAGGGATGGACTGGCATCCGGGTTCTGCCTCCCGAGCAAGTCCGCATGGAGTCGTTCAACTTCACGGATGAACGCATCTTCGAGTTGATCCCAGACTCGAAGACCAAGGACATCATCGAGAAGTACAAGCAGGGTGACACACACGCGAAGCGTGTCGTTGAGTCCATGCCTCCGGCTGTGATCAAAGCCGTGGTCGAGGGGAACAACATCCCGCTCAACACGGATCCGATGGCGGGCTCGTACATCTACTGTCTCGCGAACCGCAAGAGCGACTACGACCCACAAGGTCGATCGCTGCTTGAGCGGTGTATGCGTGTTCTCGTCTACCGGGACAAGTTGCGGCAGGCACAGACGAGCATCGCCTCCAGGCACATGACGCCGATCCGGATTGTCTACGGGGAAGACCTCGACGCGGCGGATGTTGAGGCTCTGCGGGATCAGGTGGACATGGCGCTTCAGGATCCCGACTACTCCATCATCGCCAACTTCGAGGTGCGTTGGGAGGAGATGGGCGCGGACCAGAGGCTGTTGGATCTCGGCAGTGAATACGACCTGACCGACCGTCAGTTGTACGCGGGTCTCGGTGTCACCGAGGGCTTGCTCTCCGGTGAGTCCTCCTACTCCGGTGACCGGATCAACCTTGAGGTCATCAACACCCGATACATGCTCTTGCGGGATCAGCTTCAGACCTTCGTGGAGCGGAATCTCTTTGAGCCGATGTGCGCGAGGATGGGCTTCATCGAGGAAGACGAGGACGGAGAGGAGCGGGTCATCGTCCCCACTCTGTCGTTCACCCGACTGGCTCTGCGGGACAACCGCGACACGTTCGACGCTCTGTACAACCTGTACACGAAGGGCAGTCTGGATGTGGACACGATCCTCGAACTGCTCAACCTGGACCCAGTTGCGGTCAGGGAGCGCATCGAGCGCGATCTGTTCACGGTCAACGATCCGACGTTCAACGAGGTTCTTCGAGGAGTTTATGGGGACGCCGGACGTGCCATCGCGGAGAATTCCGACGCTGCCGAGAAGATCGCCAAGGTCTTGGGGCTGACCTACTCGGAGCCAAAGGAAGAGGGTCGCTTCTAGTCAGAGTCCTGCGGACTCAGCGACAGCACGGCAAATGGATTGGTAGACACCAATCCATTTTCCCATCCGATCCCACACGTGGTAGCCCTGTAGGAACAATCCTTCGGGGCTCTCCCAGGTTCCGAACCAGACCAACGGGGTGGGGTAAGTCGTCATGGCGATCTCCTCTCCTATCATTTCGGATAGGGGGGATAACGGCCCCCGGTAGGTTCGCTATATGCCACGCAGAGTGAACCCCATTGGGAGAGCTATCCATGCCTCAGCCACCCTTTCTCGTAGACGTGCTCCAAGTTGAGCCGGGGAGTGGCGACACACTCACAGTGTCTCGTGACTCGACCGCAGGCGCGATGAAGTTTGTCGACGCGGTTCTCACTTCCGGGGTGCTGCTCTCTGACCTGGTCGGCATCAAGAAGATCACGGGTGTGTTCATCGTGGGTCGTGGTGGTGATGGTGCTCCGTACACGACGATTCAGTCGGCCCTCGATGCGGTCCCTGCTTCTTCCAGTTCATCTGCTCCTTCGTTGGTGCTGGTGCTTCCCGGCCTCTACACCGAGAACCTGACCATCCAGAAGGATGGGGTGTATCTCGTCGGTCTCGGTGGGGTCACGATCACGAATAGCGGTGCAAGCGACACGGTGGAGATCAGCGCGGCCATCGCCACAACCCCGCAGGATGTCCTGCTCCGGGGCCTGGTCATCAAGAACACGACCGCAGCCCAAGCGTGTGTGCGAATCATCGGCGCAGACACCTTCGCTACGGGGTCGGCCACTGTGGTCAACGCACCTCTCGCGACGGGCGATACGTTGACGATCAACGGGACGGCTCTCACGGGGGTCGCGGGCACTCGTACCTCGGGCAGCGACAACTTCTCTGTCTCTGGTGGGTCCGCAGCGACCATCGCAGCGGAGATCGTGGCTGCCCTCAACGATACAGCCAACTCTTTCGACACGGTGATCAGTGCCGCAGTGGATGGTGTGACGTTAGAGCAGATCAACATCACGGCTGTCACGGCTGGTTCTGGTGGGAACACCATCACGCTGGCCACGAGCACGACTCCCGCTGGTGGGATCACGCTTTCGGGTGCCACCCTCACAGGTGGTAGCTCTGCCGGGTCCCAGGTCGGCAACGGGGTCATCACCATCGAGGATTGTGACCTCGTGGCTTCCGGTGCAGCCGGGTATCAGGTCCGCGCAGACACCTCGGGTCACATCCGAGTTCGAGGCGGTACGTGGCGCGGCTCCGACAACGCCAGTCTCTCGACGGTTTCCAACTGCGCCCTGTTCTCGGTCGTCGGGGTCGCTTACGCGAATGACATCGAGGTCGCGTACAACACCGCGTCGGACAGACCTGCCGACACTACATGTGAATATCTGCTCTCTGGGGTCAGCCGACTCGGAGGAGTTCTGTCGAACCTCGCGGGAGCGGGAACACTCACCGTGAGCAACTGCCCGAGCATGACCAGTCTGAACCAAACGGGAGATCAGACACTCGCAGTTCAGCACTCTTCGGTGGGCGCTCTGACGCTGGGGAGCACGACGGCTGCAACGCTCACTGCGAGTACCCGGTCCACGGTGACTGTGAGTGCCGGAACGCCTACGCTGTCCGAGTCCAAGATCACGGACACGCTGGCATTCGTGGCGTCCGCTTCACAGGCATACACGTTTGATGTGGTCCAGCCTGACACCAACTACACCGTGTTGCTGGAAAGCCCGACGACAGCTTCGGTTCTCGCGGTGACAAGCAAGACCACGACCGGATTCGATGTTGATGCCAGTGTTGCTCTGACGGGCACCGTTGGTTTGGCTATTGTTCGAGGCCAGTAGGAGATTCCAATGAACAACGATGACTTCTGGACCAAGCTCGCTTCCGGGAACACTCGCACGGTTCTCGCGGGGTCCATGGATGCTCACCTCTCGGGTAAGAGCATTGATGACATCTTCAGTTCTCGGGCTGCTTTCGTAGAGGGCGTTCTGAGGTCGAGCTTCCTTCCCGATGAGGTTCTCGATGGGACCAATCTCTTCTTGACTGCCGAAAAGGGCAAGTACATCGTTCACACCCGCTTTCAGAAGTGGTTTGCCTCGAAGTACCTGGCAAAGGCTGAGAGGGTGTTTGAGGAGATGCTGCTGGGCAAGCTGCCCCGTCATCACTCCAAGATGGCATCCGCGATTCGGGTCGCCAGCCTCGGTGATCTCACTCAGTTCCTCAAGCGGGCCGATGGCAAGCTCATCCACAAGTCCACCAACGACCTCTGGTCCTACTCCAAGGATGCAGACGGCAACTTCCTCGTTGAGCGCCTGTTCGATGATGAGGGTGAGCCCCTGAAGGGGTGATCCGGTAGACGGCCTATCGCCAGCCTCTCCATAGGAGAAGACCAACATGCCTCGTCGCCCAAGCCCATCCCGCGTAGCTGCGCGTCACTGGAGAGCCAGTGGGCGTTCTGCGTTCGTTCCAGGCGTCCGCGATTCGGACGGGTGGGAGCCAGGACATGTGGAGTCTGATGAGGACCATCCGGGTGAGGGGTCCCAAGTCCCTCCGGCCCGCGATCAGGATGGGCACGAGATCAAGACGGCTGCGATGCGACGGACGGCGGGTGAGGTCCGATTCATCAAGGACCGCAGTGGTGATGCGAACCAGTGGGGTTGGGGAACCCCTGGTCCGAGTGAGCGCACCATTCAGTCGGACTTCGTCTTCAATCCACGCCACTTGAAGCCTCTTGCTCAGACGCTACGGTCTGGCCTGATGGCTCTCGGTCATGCGACCTCTGCGTACAACCGGTTCGTCAAGATCAAGAGTCGGAACGTCTCTCCAGATGGTTCCCTTGGTGGAAAGGGATACATCGCCAAGATCCCAGAGATGCGGCGACAGTTGATGAACTGCGTGGAAGCCCTCTCGGCACTGACCGATACCATCTACGACGAGCTAAACGCTCCCCACTGGAACCCCTCCGAAGACACTCTTGATCCTCGGGATCGGGAGGAGGTCCGCGAGATCGTTGAGGATGTCGAGGAGATCAAGGACGATCCCGAGGGGTGGGCTGAAGAACAGGAAGATGAGATGGACGATGAGGTCATGGGCAAGACCGCACGTCTCTCTCGCCGCTACACCTCTCGGAGGCTCGCATGAGCAACGACAAGACTGCAAGCCTCGACATCTTGGCTGAAGCACACCTCCCCGCTGATCTTCTGACCCCTACGCTGGGGTCGAACTACGGCATGGATGGCTATCCCGACATGGAGTACGGGATGGGCGTTCTCTCGGGTGTCCTCGACCAGGATGCTCAGGACGCTCCCGCTCTTCCCACCGGAGTCCAGAAGTCAGCGGCTGCGGAGATGGACCTCGGTGGTCTGATGGCTGATGAGTCTCTGGCTGACCTCGACTGGCTCGATCCGACTCAAGCTCCAGACCCCGAGCGTCTTCCGGAGTCCCCAGAGATGATCCCGGAGCTTGTTGAAGCCTGGGGTGTCCATCACCGGACTGATGGTGTCCACACAGCACACCAGATTGATCTCGCGCACGCTCGTGCTTCCGATCCCGCTCCCAAGAAGAAGGCCAACGCACGAGCCATCGAGAAGGTGGTCACGCACGCGATGCGTCGTTCTGTTGAGGGTCAGCACATCGAGCGCATCGTTCGCGAAGCCGCAGAGTCCATGGGATCCGAGATGCGTCGGGTGATCCCTCTTCTGCGTCGAGTCGCAGAGGATCACGGGCTCGCTGGGAATGTGTTCGTCCGTGCTTCCGCGTACCCTGGTTGGGGTACGGGCAAGTGGAAGGACCACGTCAAGCGCCACGCCAAGCAGGCCCAATACATCATCGTGTCCTCCGATGACCTGAAGCAAGCGACGTGGATTCAGAATGGTCGCTGTGTCTACACCGGTAAGAAGGCGGTCGCGGAGATTCCCTGGAAGCGGGCATACGCTCACTACGCTCCCCGCCTTGAGGCAACGGGACGTAAGGTCGCCAGCGGCGATCTTCGTCGATCCTTGCAGGCGGCGTTCCTCTCCCGTTCGGCCAAGCAGGTTGTGGAGACCGTCTTCCCGGTCGAGAAGCGGGCTGGTCATTTCGAGTTCGGATCATCGTTCCGTACTCAGTACGACCTCGATGCTCGTCAGGTCACGCACGACAAGACAGCATCCGTCGGGACGGTTGATTGGGGATCGGATGCGAACTCTGCTCGCATCCGGAGTTCCGCTGAAATCGCTGACGCCTCCGTTTCCGAAGAGGGTGTGTACGCGGGATCGGTCTTCAAGGCCGCCTCGCTCAACACCACGGCATCGGTGACGCTCTCGGATGAGAACGCTGCGATTGCGAAGGCCGCATCGGACAGCGGAAGGACAGCGGGCGAGATTCGCAACGTCCTTCGGACCGCACGGCGTGCCATGAGTGAAGGTCTCGCAGGTCGGGATCTGACTGGGTACCTGACCCATCGGTTTGCGGACAGCATCTTGGATGCATCCAAGAGTCTGGTCGCTGGACTCCGATCGGCTCAGGAAGGTCTCTCTGGATTCGTCTACGTCGATGCCGAAGCCTACGCCTCGGATGCCGGGGTCAAGGGTTGTGAGTCTGGTGCGGTGAAGCACCGAGCGAATCAGATTCCCAACGTCCGTGCGATGGACCGGTGTGCCACCTGCACACTCGCCCGAGTTCGTGAGGACGGCACGCGGAAGTGCGGGGCGTACAACAAGACGCTCGTGTCTGCGGATGATGTGGCTGGCCCGGATTTCGACCAGATCAAGCAGGCCAACATTCGCTCGACCGAGATGACGGATGCCGAGGCGACCGCCAGCCTGTTCACCCCGTCCTACGATCCCAGTGAGTTCAACCTGGTGAACGCCAATCTTGAAAGCATCGAACTGAGCACGCTTCCGGAAAACGAGAAGGTGGCGGACATCATGTTTGATGGCGGCTGGAGCATCGACTGATGAACCTCGCTCTCCGTGTGGCGGCACGAAAGGTCGCCAACGACCAGCATCAGGCGCAGATTGCCCTGATGAAGTTCCTTTCGGATGTGGCTCGAAAGGAGCGCGTTGGTGATCACGTCTATGTGGTCGGCGGGGCTGTTCGGAACTTTGTGATTGATCGTCCCATCAAGGACATCGACGTGGTGATCGACGCGGTGGCTCTCGGTGAGAGGTTCCGCAAGCCGAAGGACTCTGAGTGGTTCGCTACGACGCTTCAGAAGTACATCCCGGCGACCACGAACCTGACGACCAACCAGTACGGGGTGTCCATCCTCACCGTGAAAGGTGACTGGATGGTCGATGGTCACAACCTCAGTGGCGAGGTCATTGAGATCGCCAACGCCCGCAAGGAGAGCTACGGCGGTGAGGCGGGCAAGGGGTACAAGCCCGACCAAGTTGACCTCGCGACCATCGAGGAAGATCTGCTTCGTCGGGAGTTCACCTTCAACACCCTGCTCTGGCGTCTCCAGGATCTCGCTACGGGACCCGAGAAGGCGGAGATTGTCGACCTGACTGGATGTGGTCTGCGCGATCTCAACAACATGACGATGCGATGTCCCCGTGACCCCGACATCGTGTTCGCGGACGATCCGACTCGGATGCTG
>Ga0070752_1002979_pt1 | contig 10607 bp, 3 predicted proteins | sample VirMetDEL_Aug_30_FD_77440 | JGI IMG/M metagenome (GOLD analysis project Ga0070752, IMG submission 77440) | Aqueous microbial communities from the Delaware River and Bay under freshwater to marine salinity gradient to study organic matter... | ecosystem: Environmental > Aquatic > Marine > Coastal ... | reverse complement strand
TACCTGTAACGGTGCGCTCTCTACTGGCAACACCTACGCCGAGAACATCAAGGCCATCCTGTCCTCCATGGACGGGCAGATCACGTGGTCCGGTGGTAAGTACCGCATCCGCGCCTGTGCCTACGAGGCACCCGTCTACACCTTCACTGGTGATGATGTCGTCGGGGATGTGCAGATTCAGCCTGAGCGGACCCGTGCGCAGCGCTTCAACACCGTTCGCGGTACGTTCGTTGACCCCGAGTCTGACTACGTTGCTACGGAGTTCATCCCATACACCGATAGCAACCTTCAGTCTGGCCGTGACGCAGGGCAGAAGCTGACCAAAGACATTGCCCTACCCATGACGAACTCTGAGTACATGGCTCAGCGTCTCGCCTATAAGATCGTGGCCCTCAACGATCAGCAGCTCCGCTGTATTGTCCCCATGAATTGGAAGGCGCTGAAGGTTGGCGTAGGGGATCGTATCCAGCTCTCCATTGACGAGTTGAGCTGGTCTAACAAGGTCTTTCGGGTTGAGGGCTGGGCCTTTGACCCTGACGCTGGCTTTAACCTTACCCTTCAAGAAGACTCGTCCAGCTCCTATGCTGACCCCGGAGTAAGTGATTACTCCACCCGTACGTTAGCCGGTACGGTGGTCTTCGCTGACCAGCCTGTACCCTCGCCGTCTAACTTGAGCGCTACCGCTGAGGAAGAGGCAGTATTCCTGCAATGGTCTAACCCTGGCCGCGCCTCTGGTTACGACGAGATCATCATCTACGCATCCGCTAACTCGTCATGGGCTAGTGCGTCTGAGGTTGCTAGGACGAGGGGCAATAGTTTCCGCCATGAGCTAGCGCGTGGCACTCAACGCTACTACTGGATCAGGGCCGTAGACGTTGACGGCGAGACGTCTATCCGCAACCCCAACTCCGATACCTCAAGCATCACCGCTACGGCGGGGCAGATCGACTTCGCTAACCTCGGCGGAGCGACGAAGCCAGCGGACAACGCTACTAGGAACACCGGAGCCCTGGCTGACCTAGACACCGTTGATACTGCCCAGATCGAAAATGGTGCAGTAGACACTAATCAGATTGCTGACAATGCGGTAAATATCACCAAGATCGCGGACACCCTCCAATCGACCAACTATTCCGCAGGGTCGGCAGGCTGGAAGCTGACCACGGACGGCACCTTTGAGGCTGGGAACGGTACGTTCCGGGGCGCGCTGACGGCTACCTCTGGCAGCATTGCTAGCACCGTGACCATTGGGGGCACCGCACTCTCTACCGTTGTCTCTGGCGCAGCAGCAGGCGCTACAGCGTCCCAGGTGAACCGTGGGCTGGCGTTGCTGTTAAACCAAGATACGAGTGGCAGCACAAATCCGGGTGAAGCTGGGCTAGTGGGAGTCGATAAGGACGGCAACCCCGAAACCGGGACAGATGGCTTTATCGTCTGGAACGGCGACAAGATTACGGTTGAACGGAACCAATACAACGCTTTTACCGTCCTTACTAACAGCGCAAACAAGCGCGGGTTTATCGCCTTTGACGTAAACAAGACAGCGCCTTTTGCCACTACGTCCTACGGAGACCTAGACGTAGCTTTCGTTTGGAAGATCGGAAGCCAATGGTACTTTGACGAGAACGCATCCGCTGGCGTCACGTTTAACCCCTCCAGCTTCACTGGTACGCAGACGGGAACGGACGGAACGACCACAGCTCGCATTGTGGCGCTAGGCTTCCTAGAGACCAGCACCGCTGACCTTATTCTGCGCGGCGGTCTGTTTGGCGAGCCCATAGACCTAGAGCTAGCAGCCTTCCCCGGAGACGTTATCCAGTCTGGTTCGGTGGGTGGGGTAACGATCACGGACTCCAAGCTCTATCAAGGCACGGGGACGTTCAACAACAGCAATACTGGCTTCTACCTAGACGACACCGGCAAGTTCTCCCTGAAGGACAAGCTCGCATTCTTCCCTTCGGATAACACCCTCCGGGTGAAGGGGAACATCGAGGCCGACGTCATCACCGTGAATCAGAACCTTCAGGTGGTAGGTGACCTCAAGGCCAGCAGCCTAGCCATTGCCTCTATCACCCGTGAAATGTTCACGCAGGACGCCCTGGATGAAATCTACGGGGCACTCGCTACGGCGGTGGGTGGTTCTAACGGGGACTACAAAGAGGCCAGTGGTAGCTTCACTACCTCCGGGGGTACGGTAACGCTCGCGCTCTTTGATCACGGCGAGTCGAACGTGGTGGTGGAGTGGCTGGAAAACTACGGCTTCGCTCAGTTCACAGATTACAGCGGCACGGACCTCCAGGCCACGCTGACCTTTGAGGCGTCTACTACGTCTAACTTCGCCACCATCGCGGCGTCCAAGACCGAAACCATCACGCTTGGGAAGTACGACCTCAGCGTCTACTACGGCTCCACTTATATTTGGTATTACGGACCCCGTACGGTCACCAAGACCTTCACCACAAGCGATCTCGCGGATACCACCGACTACTACTTCCGGGTCCGGGTGACCAACGTAGGCGCAGCCTTCACCGGCATCACCTATCCCTTTGAAGTGGAAGCGAACGAGGGCGTGACTGGCGTAGTGTCTACTGGTGGTAACGCTGACACCCTGGACAACCTAGACTCCACGGCGTTCCTGCGCTCCAACGTGGACGATACGTTCGACGGAAACCTAGTAGTTACTGGAAACCTCACCGTCAACGGGACGACCGTAACCCTTAACACCGCGACCCTGGACGTTGAGGACAAGAACATCACCCTCAACTATGGCGCGGGGGATACGTCGGGAAGCGCGAACGGCGCGGGTATCACGATTCAGGATGCCGTCGATAGTAGTACGGATGCCTCCATCCTATGGGACGGCACAAACGACACCTTTGATTTTAGTCACGCCATAGACGTATCTGGGGTTATTAGCACCGCCACTGCGTCAAGCATTGGCATCAGAACAAACTATGGCGGCTTCGCTCAGTTTGCAACGGATTCGCAAATTGACCTTGTCAGTAGCTCAGACGGGACGTGGGGTTCAGCAATTAACCTGGTTGAAGGTAACAACACTACCAACACAGACGTTTGGGGCATTGCGAGAAAGACGACCGGCGGCATCGGCGATTCTAGCCTTCACTTTAATTTCGGAACGCAAAACCAGCACAACAACACCTCTCAGTTTAGCGTTTCATCTTCAGGAGACGGCGTATTCACTGGCGCAGTCGGGGGCACTAAGCTCAATATCGGCGGCACTGAGACCATTGATACCTCTCGCCGGTTAAAAGCTACGGGCGCGTCTAATCTACTAGACGGTGCTACGCCTTCAGTATCAGGCGACACCGCGTACTTCCCGACCAAAATGGTCAGCCCCAAGATCGTTTTCCTGAACGATGCGGACGGCGACGATAACTACATTGTCACCAATGACAATAACAATACCCACTTCGTCAACGGCAATCTGTCAGGAGTGTGGGTTGAGTTCTATGGCGACAAGACCCAAGGCAATGCTGGGCTGGTATATGACTGGTGGAAGGGCAAGGGCGCAGAGCTTAAGCAGTTCACTAATACGGGAACGACGGAAGGAACGACATTCCTAACCTTACACAACGCGGTTGGAGGGTCTGACTCCACCGGCGACATAAGCCAACAGCAGACCTTTATTGACTTCGTTTTCACAGACAATAACGCGAACGAATATCCGCAAGTCCGAATTGGCGCACAGGTCGGCCCTGACGCAGACGCAAACACCACAACCCTTGAGGGTCAGGGCGCTTTCGTTGTCTATACAAACAACGCAACGGGCGATACCGCAGGCACTACCACAGGTCTCAATGAATCCTTCCGCGTGTCCTATGACGGTGATGCCACGATTGCTGGGGCGCTTGGGGTTTCAGGTATTACCAGCGATACGACCATTAACATTGATTCGGCGGGTCATGGCTACTTCATTATAGACAACGGCGGTCAGTACGAGTCAGGGATCATCTACCGTAGGAACGGTACCAGTAAGTGGGAAACCTATATTTCCACCACAAACGATGATTATCGTTTCTACTCTTATGGCGGTACAGCGACCCAGCTAACCATACGCGATGGCGTAAATGGCAATGGCGGTACGCTCTTTGCTGGACTAAAAGTCACGGATGGAAGCGTCTGGGACGGAAGCTACGGCGCTGTATTACTAAACTCAAATTCAAATTACACCTCCACCTCGCGCTGCTGGATGATGACCAATGCGTACGGGGCAAACAGGTTTGCTCTGCTCTACTCAGACAGCGCGACGACTCTCCCTGCCTTAACAACCGCAGGCGCGGCGGCGTCTGGGACATCGGTTGCTTTAGAGATAGACAACGCCGGCGCTGTCACGATCACTAAGGGGCTTACTGCTAAATCGCTCGACCTAGCAGAGACCGCATCTACTGCCGCTGAGATCAAGTTCATTGATACTGATGCGGCTGAAAACTTCGCCATCAAGCTGAACGGCGAAAGCCTGGATTTCTACGAGCCTGAAGATACTAACAAGCTCCACATGAGGATCGTGGATGACGGCGGCGTCAATGCTCCCTATGGCTTTAATACTGGCGCAGACAACGGCATTCAGCGCATTAGCGCGGCAGGCGATCTGGTCAACATTGGCTACCTAGAGGCGGATGATTACATACAGCTAGGGCTAGGCACGACAGCCCGCCAAAACACTGACTACCTGTATGTCGGAGGTAATGGTTTAGACGGAGCCGATGCGGCAATCTATCTAGGGAATCACGGCGGCGGCAGTGGTTACGGTTGGCGCTTGTACTACCACGGCTCCGGTAGTGGCAATCTCAACGATCTATCTATTCAGTCAGAAAACGCAGGCTCCCCTGTCAACGTCTTGCGCTTCAATCAAGACGGTGCGGCAACTTTCGCAAATGTGATCAACGCTGAGCAAATCACGTTTGACTCCACCAGTGGTAGCGGCACGGGCGGCGGTAGAGTCTGGGACGTTAAATACACCGGCGATGACCACCTAGCGGTCGCATCAATAGACAAGTCATCAGGCTCGCTGGTTATTGGTTACGGCGCGGAAGGTAGCACCACCACCTCTAACAAGTTTAATAGCACCTTTGACAACTTCAGCGGCAAGCGCAGCGCGGTCCAATTCAGGAGTGACAGCGTTCAATTCTGGGGCACAAGTGCAGGCGTCCAGACAGCGGTTGGTTCTGAGCTAACTACGATGGCAAATACCATCACGTTGCATACAGACAACGGAGCCGCAGACTTCGCAGACAACGTAACAAGTGAGGGAACAGTTCAAGGGCGGAACCTATTTGCCTACGCTCCTGATAATGGAGCGTCCCCTGCTAACACCGCGCAAGTATTAGTTTATGGGTACGAAGGCCGCGGCGCTGGAATGTTTATCAGGGACAGCGCTAACAGTGAGACCAATCCAAGCGATAGGGAATGGTTTATAGGCAGTGGGTACGGCCAGTCGGGCTTCAATATCGGCTACTCCGCAACTGCTACTCAGACATCCTATGCGGCTCAAAACGTGCTTTCTATAGATACTTCGGGGAATACAACCTTTGAAGGCGACATAGTCGTTGACGCTCATAGCATCTTCGTAACGGGCGACGGTAACTACGTCACGGCAGGGTCGGCTGGTGGCGGGAAGTCAGCGGTTATGGGGAACACCCAAACCAGAGCCAGCGGCACGTTGGATTACCGCGCTTATTTCAGCTACGACACTTACTACGATGAAGCCAACTTCCTATGGAAAGCGAGGCGCACCACTCTCGGGCGTAAGTGGCTCCAAGAGATGGGCTACCACAAAAATGAGTATCGGCTCAGGTTCTACGATGGCGGCGGTACTGGAAGCCTTGCGAACGGGTGGGCTGATGAGGACTGGACAGAACTCCTGACGATTAACTATGTGGGTGATGCGACCTACGCAGGGCAAGTAATCTCTGGGGCAAAGATCACCGCCGGTAACGGAATCAACTCCGCGTCTCCTGTCCTGCTTGAGCTTCACAACTATCAAGCAGACATTGATGGTTCAGGTGCGTCAGGGCACGGCAACTTCATCAACTTCAAGATGACGGATGCCAACGCCACGTTCACGCCACAAGTCCAGATCGGGATGGTCGTTAAGGACTACAGCGGTGATGGTGGCTCACCGTCTGAGGGATGCGGAAACTTCGTCATTAAGACTGGGCAAGGGACTGATGCCTCAGGAGGCGGAGCCCTTACGGAGCGGCTTCGGGTCACTGAGTACGGCGAGTCCATCTTTAGTGGCCCGATTTCAGCGGTAAGCAACTCAAACGCCACGACCACGGTGTCTGTCTCTAATTCCACGGCTGGAACCGGCGCCCGGGCAAACTTCAGGCTAGTTTCCGACGCCGCACAGCTTGACATATACGCCACTTCCTCCGCCTATAGCGGAGTCACGTCTTGGCCCGATGCCGGTGTTATCTCTACTTCTACGAGTGCCTCTGGCGGTCTGATCCTTAATTCGCAGGCAGGAGGTATTAAGTTCCAGATCGCTGCGACAGAGGCTGCTAGGTTTGATGCGAGTGGCAATTTGTTGGTGGGGAAGTCGGTAACGACCTTCAACACCGAAGGTTTTGTCTACGAAGCAGGCAAGGCGGTTGAGGTTACTACTGACGGTGATCGGGTCATGCGCCTCAACCGCATCACCAATAACGGGAACATTCTTGAGTTTAACAGAGGCACCACCACCGTGGTGGGGGCGATTGGTAGTGAAGGCGATGATTCTTTATTTATTCAAAGCGGGACTACATCAGGTTCAGGTTTGCATTTTCACCCGAGTCGTGAATCTATAACACCACTTAGAAATGGCTCAAGAGTAGACGACGAAATCTCTCTTGGCGAAGACAATAGACGCTTCAAAGACCTCTACATGAGCGGCAACGCGCAGGTCGGATCGGTCAGCATCGGAACGACCACCGTCATTGACTCTAGCCGTAATATTACAAACGTAGTTGAGGGGACCTTCGACCGTATCGGTATTGGTGCGGCACCGGCAGCACTGCCGAACTGGGCGCTTCTAGACATGGACGCTCCTAATGGCAGCATTGTAGCTCTTGCTGCTAACGGAACAGCTCAGTTAGCAATCAGTACAGTTGTCTCTAACGACCCCAAAATTGATTCCATGGAGTCTAACCCGCTTCTGTTCCAGATGGGCGGGACCGAGAAACTTAGAGTTGATACAGACGGAATAGACGTTTCTGGCTCTATTGCTAGCTCGGGAAGCATTGAGACTGACAGCTATATCAAAACATCGTCTAGCACATCTACTGGCTTGATTATCAATAACGTCAGCGGTGCTGGAGCAGGTATTCGCTTCAGCGACCAGACCACAGACGGCTCTGGTCAGCAGGGCTACTTTAAGTTCTTCCACGTCAACGGGTCGTCCTACGGTAGCGGCGCCGCATTCGTGGCGAGCAGTACCGAAACCCTAGCGTTTGTCGTTGACGGTCAAGTTCTGGTTGATAGCTTCGGGATCAAGCCTGCTAGTGGCACGGGCGCTGGCACCGTGATCATGAACAGCGATGCTGAGTTTAGTAACGTCAAGAAGCTGACGTTTACCTCAGCGAATACCAACGTAGAAGGCATTTACCTCAGCAATGCTCATCGCATCTATGGCAACGGTGCTAGGGCGCTAGAAGTAAACGGGACGAACCTTCAGTTTGGCGAAGGCCTGACGGGCGCTATTAACATCCAAGCGGACGCTGGCTTGCAGATGAATGGTGCCACCACCATTGACGCGAACCGCAACGCGACCTTTGCAGACATTGATGTCAGCGGCGACATTGTGATGTCAGGCGCTAGCAACTTCCTCGTCATTGAGAACTCGTCCGAAACTGATGCGGGCATCGTGTTCAACGATCTCCAGGCTGGCGCGTGGCCTAACGCCTCATCTCAGCGCTTTATGATGCAGTTCAACTCAGGCGGCGAAAGCGGCGTTGGCTCTATGATTATGGGCCACGATGACGACAACTATATTGGCTTCTACTTCCAGAAGGGCGGCTCTCTTGAGTGTAAAGGCAACGTCACCGCTTACGGGTCCACCTCTGACATACGCTTGAAGGAGAACGTCGAGGTCATCCCTGACGCTATGGATAAGGTCCGCAAGCTCCGGGGTGTGACGTTCAACTACAAGAAAGACGGGTCTCGCTCTACCGGCCTGATTGCCCAGGAGTTAATCGAGGCTGGACTGCCTGAGGTGGTCTATCAAACCAACGACAACGAGACTGGAGAAGAGTACTACGCCGTGCGATACGGCAACGTGACAGGTCTACTGGTCCAGGCTTTGCGTGAGCAGGACCAGGAGATAGCTGAGTTAAAACAACTGGTTCATTCCTTACTGGAGAAGATCAATGGCAATGACTAAAACCCAAACCCTACAAGAGGTCCGCATCATCAACGCTTCCTCTGAGGGGCCCATTTTGCTGGTCACCTACGAGGTGACTATTGACGACCCTGACGACGATCAGCTCCCGCTGACGACTAAGCACCGCAAGAGCATCCCTAAGCTCATGGAGAATGACGACGGGGAAATGGTCGCTGTCGATATTAGCAGCGAGGACCCCCTGGTCCAGACCATTGCGGCGGCAGTCTGGGCTGACTGATGGCTAACAGATCGGTCACGGTAGACGCGGACTTTGGCGTCATCAACGTATCCGGGGGAGGCTCCTCTGGTTCGCGTCTAACTATGACTGACGGGGACGTTCTGACCGTCACCCATCTAAACTTTGGCGCTAACGTCACAATCACCACCGGGACGTTTTCCGGCCAAATCTGGACCTCTACGGCCAATATCACGACGACCAAAGGGACCAGTGCGACTAGGACGGTTAAGACCGGGACCATTGATAGTCCGACCCTTAACCTAACGTGCAGCTCCCCTGGCTATACGTCGGGGACGATCTACCTCAACATCATTTCAGCGACGGACACGTTGCCGGATCAGTGGACCTTCACTGACCTGACCAACGTGGCAACGTCCACCTACTTCTACGAGAATATGCAGGTTTCGGGAGTGTCCGCAGCTTGTACCGCAGCAATCAGTGGCGGATCGCATAGGAAATCCCCAGGTGACGCCTGGACGACCTCCAATCTCACGGTGAACGATGGGGATACCATCTACGTCCGGGTAGAGTCGTCGTCCTCCTACAGCACCGCAGCTAGCGCAACGCTGAAGGTAGGAGGCAACGTCAACGGCACCCTGAATACCGATTATCGGCAGGACACGTTCACTGTTACGACAGGGGTGGCGCCTAACACTAACACCCGTATTTCCATCGGGCGGTCCTCTGGCGTGGCGATTGATCTTGATCGGGTACGGAGGCTGGTGGGCCCCAAGAATACGTCCAACCAGTTCGGCGCGGCGGCGATGGGCAACTACTACCGGGGCGGGACGTACTACCCCGACCTGACGACCGGGAGTCCTAACAATTCAGGCATCCCAACGTCCGGCACCATCGACATGGCGGACTTTTACGACTCCTGCACCTATATCCAGTTCACCTCCATCACTGGATCAAAGCAGGCATCCACCCAGGCCACCTCTAGCGGGGGTACGGCCACGGTATCGTTCATCGGGAATACGGACTGGACCCTGGGCTACGGCCCCTCCATGACCTCCATATGCGACCAGAGATATAGGTATGACTTCGCCTATAATCTAGACGAGGGGGCCTCCCAAATAAGCCTGACGCTCAATGGGACCGATATAACGTCCTACCTGACCAGCAACTATACTACGGCGTGGGATGAAGGCTTCGGGAACGTGGAGTTCAGCCTGTCCATTGGGAACCTTGCCACCTATTCCCTAGGGGGTAAGCTGACCATCGAGGCGCGCCATCCCTTAGACACTAGTCAGACCATTACCGCAGTCACCTATTTTGATCTGGTGGTGTACAGCGGCGCTTAGTGTAAAATCACGTTGTCCTATCAACTAACGGGGGTTACATGGACAAGCAAGTAACGGCGGAACAATTTTACGCAAACCAGCGACTAGAAAGCCTTGCTAGGCAGAACGCCCAGCAGGCGGTACGGATCGCTGACCTTGAGGCACAGATCGCGCTCATGCAGGCGCAGCAACAGCAACCGCCAGAGGACGAGGCCGTCCCAGAGGACGAGCCCCAGCACTAATTAGCGAGGCGGTTATGGGAGGACGTAATGCTAGACCCTGTAACCGCCATCGCTACCGCATCGGCAGCCTTTAACGGCATCAAGAAGCTCGTAGCCGCAGGCCGTGACCTAGAGGACTGCATGGGTCAGATGGCCGCGTGGGCTGGTGCTGTATCCGACCTCAACGAAGCCTCCAAGAACGCTAAGAACCCTCCCCTCTTTAAGAGGCTGACGAGCAAGAAGTCCGTGGAGCAGGAAGCCATGGAGGTCTTTGCCCATAGACGGAAGGCCGAAGCTCAAGAGAAGGAGCTACGAGAGCTTATCTTCTACGCCTACGGTAAAGAGGCGTGGGTAGAGCTTATTGGCCTACGTAGACGTATCAGGCTAGAGCGGGAGAAAGCCTTCTACGCCCAAAAGCGGAAGCGTGAAAACACCTTCTGGACGGTCGTTACCATCGTAGTGCTTACTTTCGTTTGCTATGGGTTCTT
>Ga0070752_1002978_pt1 | contig 10608 bp, 11 predicted proteins | sample VirMetDEL_Aug_30_FD_77440 | JGI IMG/M metagenome (GOLD analysis project Ga0070752, IMG submission 77440) | Aqueous microbial communities from the Delaware River and Bay under freshwater to marine salinity gradient to study organic matter... | ecosystem: Environmental > Aquatic > Marine > Coastal... | reverse complement strand
CAATAGACCTAGCACGTACTTCCGGTGTGCTTACTGAACCTGTTAGGTTAGAACGAGCAGAACTAAGAGCAGCCTCTGATTGTGTCAGGGCTACTTGTGCAGCGTTAACTGCAGACATAAGGGATGTATCTTGGGGGTTAGCTGCAGCAGCAAGTTGAGCAGCAGATAGGGCATTACGTCTATCTGTTACAGTAGCCTGTGCTGCATCTACTGCAGAGGTAAGACCGCCTTCAGCCATACCCATACTGTTACCCTCAATGCGCTGACGTGCAGCTAGTGTGTATCTGCCCATCTTAGCAGCAGCACCAGGGTTAGATGCAAGAAAAGCATTAATGGACTTCTGATCCATAGGGCCAGTATAACCTAACGCAGGGAGAATCTTCTTCTCCATCGCGGCCTGTTTAAAACCTGCAAACTTCTTAGCCATAATAGTCTTTCCTTACGAAGGTATTATCATTAATATGTTATACCATAGATGTTGCTTATGTGCAACATATTAGTTGTTTCTACGTGTGTCTTCCATCATATCACGGATAGACTTTATATTCTCATCAATACGAGCCATAGTTATGGCCTGTGTTTGTACAATATTCTCAAGTGCAATTAAGCGTGTCTCGTGACGTACAATCTCACGGGTGTTAGTTTGGATGTCGTTATTCAAATCTGCAACAAACCATACAAGAGCAATAGTCTGACCAATGATAGCCAGTACAAATGTTAAAGGTATTGATTTTGACAAGTACCAGCTATCTTGTGTCATTGTTTATCCTTTATGGTTTAGTGGGCCATGTTATGCTTGTAGGGAAGCCAGACTGTGCTGGTAAATCACGGAGAGCTTGACGGTATGTAACTTCTGCGTCAGTCATCGTGCGATCTGCTACAGCCCACCAATCAGTCTCAGTAAGTAAGTCATCACGAACATAGCGATACTGCTCCGCTTTGCATCTATCGTCTACACCTTCTAGCTCTTCGATAGTAAGGTTAACCCGAACACCATCTACCCATTTTGTAAATCTATCCATTATGAAATTACCTCATTAAGAATTTGATAAGAAGTGCCACCATCTGAAGTATATAAATCATAAAAGACTGTAGCGTTTTTAGGTATGTTAGCAGTTTGGTCGCCATTAACCGCCACTGGGAAAGTAACTACTGTTCCAGCCACCATATCAATTGAAACTAATTCGTTTTGTCCCTGCCTAGTACCTATGAATTTATCTCCTGCAGAGTTAAATCTCCCATTTCTGCAGGTCACACTAGCTCCAGAGGAGTCTGGCGGAAACTCAAAACGAGCAGCATAACTTGCGGTTGTAATATCCCAAGCCGTGCTTAAAGAATACTCCCAGATATAACCACCCAACACATACATTTTGGTTCCGCTTTGGTTAAATGTAATTCCAAAGGTATAACCTACCGTAGTACCACCAGTGTCTTTTGCTGTACCACTAATGTCAAAGTCATCGCCGCTAGTGTAAGAAAGACTAGTAATATCAAACGCAGTGCTTGCAGTAGACATCCTAATTATTCTGCTGCCTTCGTTTTTAGAGTAATACTTAGTACCGTCATAACTCCAATGCGGTGCCCATGCGCCAGCCTTGCCAGTTTCAAGTGCATCCATTGCAGTGTGCCAGCTATTGTTAGTCGGTAGCTCTTGAAAACTTCCAGCCGTGCTTAAATCATAGGCTGTACTTAGGGTTGCATAATTCTGCCAGTTACCAGTATAGTCTCTATTAAAATATAATTTTGTACCGTCTGTGCTTAGATGGATTGTTACTGGGCCGTTAATGCCTTGAATGCCTCCTGATGTCGGCTCATATACAACCGTAGCCGTGCTAATATCAAACGCCGTACTCATTGTTACTTGCCAGTATTTATTATCGCTAGAACTGGTTGACTTCCTCACCCCATAAGCGTGTTTACCATCCCAACTAATGTAGTTATACTCCGAGTAGTTGTTTATAGCGCCGTGGTCGAATGTTGTACTAACAGTTTCAGTAACCGCCCCTACACTAGTAGCCGCAATGCTACCGGAATTATACAGATATCCAAAGCGGCGAAGAGTAGGTGGGTTAGATAGTGCTATTGTTGCGTTGGCTGTAGCTGTGCCAGCATCGAAGAAGTTATTGCTGCTTAAATCTAGCGTCTGTGATGCACCAGAAACTGTGGTTGGGCTAAACGGATTAGTCTCAATACCTGTAAGCTGTGAGCCATCACCTGTAGGCTGCAATGCACTAGCTGCCAGTGTACCCTGACCTGCAGTGGCATAATCTGTAGAGTCTGTAGTAGCTGCAGTACCTAGTCCTGTAACTTCAGAGGCGGTGATTACACCATCATCAAATGTGTTACCTGCAGATGTTAAGTCTGCTAGTTTACGTGCTCTTGATCGTGCCATTATACAACTTCCTCACCGATAAGTGTTACTGTAGTACCGCCATCCATAGTGAAGAAGTCATATGTTACCCTAGTATCAGCAACTAACGCTTTAGGTAAGGTAGAGACCGCTGATGGTAAACTTAATGAGCTAACAGTACCAACATGAAACTCCAGAATGTTTTTGTCTGATTCGCCCATTATATAAAATCTACTACCATCTGGCTTAAAGAATAAACCTAAAGGTGTATTATCTAAGACTACGTCAAACGACTGTAAAAAAGAAGCTGTAGTAACATCCCAAGCTGTACTTAGGTCGTACTCGTATACCCTATCATTTGTAATCCCCACTATGTACATTTTAGTACCATCAGGTTTAAAAGAAATACCTTTAGGGTTACTGTCTTGAGAAGTAACTGTAAAAGATCGTGAAAGAGTTCCTGTAGAAATGTTCCAAGCAGTACTTAAATTATACTCTCTAACATCGCCAGACCCAGAGCCAACAAAATACATCCTAGTTCCATCTGGCTTAAAGAATAAACCAGATGGATTTGTTTCCACAGAAGATACGTTAATTGTTTGTAAGTGAGATGCAGTGGAAACATCCCAAGCGGTGCTTAAATCGTATTCGTGAATCTCATCAACCTGACTCCCTATTACATACATCTTAGTGCCATCAGGTTTAAAGAAAACATCTCTAGGGTCATTATCTTGTCCATTTACAGAAAACGACTGTAAGAAAATAGCACTAGAAATATCCCAAGGTATACCTAAATCATATTCATTAACAGCACGTGAATTATTTCCTATAAGGTACAGTTTAGTACCATCAGGTTTAAGGAAAATATCCATTGGACTTGTTTCTTGAAACTTTACAAAGAATGACCTTACATATCTGGCTTTAGTTACATCAAAAGAACCACTTACAGTAATAGGTTCAAAACTATATGACCAACGTACATTAGTAGGTACATTAGTAAAACTAATAGTAGTGTTGCCCGTAAGAGTACCTTGGTCGAAGAAGTTATAACTACCCACATCCAAGCTAGGAGTAGCTCCCGTTACAGCTACAGGTTTAAACGCATCAATGCCCGTAAGCCCAGCGCCACTACCTGAGAATGCACCACCTGTAATTGTGCCTGTAGCACTAAGGTTACCCGTTACCGCTGCGCCCGTTGAGAACGTAGGAGCACCAGTACCAGCCTCATCTGTAATTGTGTCTACCTTAATGGTACTCATTAGTTACCCTCCGGCTTTGGATGAGCTTTTTTCACCGCTAAAATCTTAGCTTTCCAAGCATCAAGACCGTTGTGATAGATGTCATCAAGTTGATCTTCTATGCTTGGATATGCTGCTGCACGATCAAATTTGTATCCATTAGCAGCAATGTCAGCGGCGTATGCAGCATTGTCTGCATCACGTTGGGCAATGTCCTGCTCTGTCAAATCGACAAGAACACCGTCTACAAGTTTCTTGTTCATTATGTTGCCCTTCCGTAAAGTCTAAATGTTCCAGCAACTATATTCAAACTTCCGCCGTGCGGGAAAATTCTTATGTTCGTCATAACGGTGTCACCATTGTAACCGCCACCATCAACTCTAGCGGAGCGGAACTCACCAGTAGTTGTCATTAAAATTTGTTCAGAAAAAACTGTAGTTCTAACTCCAGAGTTTTTGGCTCCCTGTATAGTCAAAGCTATGTAAGCCTCATTATTAAAATCATTGGCTGATGTGATGAGAAGCTGTGAATCATTACCGCCATTTACATTGTAACTGCCGCTAGTTTGATAATAACTGGAGCCGTTATCTGAGCTAAACCTAACACTTAATGTTGAAGACACGCCCGTTGAACTTGGTGTTACCCCCTCTAAGAAAAGCTCAAAGGCACCGTACCCTGTGGGCAAAGTTATATCCACAGTTGCTACAGCGGAAGTAACAGTTGTTGTGCTTATTAGAGTAGTCCCACCCGCAGCCATCTCTGCCCAAGTCATTCCGCCTGTATTACCAGACTGTGCGGTGAGGGCATATCCATTAACAGGAGCATTACTGACTTGAAGTTTGGCTTCGTTAATAGAATCATCTGCTGTAACAATGCCTGTAAGGTTTGAACCGTCACCTGTTGTTGTAAGTAGTTCACCAGCACTATCAGGTAGTGTCAGGGTACGATTAGTATTGCTATTAGGTGAAGCAATCGTAAACGTGCCTGTACCAGAAGCATTTGGTGTTAGGGTTATCTTGCTCATTCTGTTATCCTTTAAGGCTTAGTGGGCCAAGTGACGTTAGTTGGGAAGCCATCTTGCGTTGGAACATCACGCAAGTCTTGGCGATATTGTGTCTCAGCCGCTGTCATCGTGCGGTCGGATGTAGCCCACCAGTCTGTTTCTGCAATCAGGTTGTTACGTTTAGACCTAATTTGCTCTTCTGTCTTTGGAGCGGAAGCTGGTACGTCAGCATCAACAACCACACCATCTAGTAATACTTTTGCCATGATTGTCTCCTATGAATATGCGTGACCGTAAAGGCGATAGTATAGCCCTGTACCAGTATTAAAAGTAGTACTTCCACCTAATTTAAACCGCAATTTAGAACTTGCTGCCGTGGACGCATATTGGGTAGCACCAGACAAACTGTTGACTGCCTGCAATTGATCGTTTCTATAATAATAGCCTTGCGCTAAATACTTTGTTTCTATTGTAGTGCTGCTTGTGTCAGAAAATACAATAGAATACTGCAACCTGTCACCACTGTTTGCACCATAAGTACCGCTTAAAATAAGTTCAGTGGCAAACCGACCATCATCCCTATCGTAAGTATTAGCGTCACCTTTAAAATGCGTTGTAAAATAAGAGAACGATTGAGCGGAATCACTTGAGTTTAAGATTTGCATTTCTACGTCTTTGCCAGTGCTTCCGATAGGTCTAGGAAAAACAATCTCTAATCTAAGCTGGTCGTAACCTGTAGGCAAAGTAATATCTATGGCACTTACTTGAGAACCACCCAAAGTTACTTCCGCTAAATTAGTCCAATGACCACTAGCCGGTTCCGCCCAAGTCAATCCACCAGTATTGCCGGACTGTGCTGTTAAAGTATAGCCATTTACAGGGGCATTGCTGACTTGCAGCTTGCTCTCGTTGACAGCCTCACCAGCCAGCTTGGCTTGTGTTACATTGGCATCTGTGATTTGAGCAGTACCTATTGTACCTGTAATATCCGCTGCGTCTAACCCTGCAGTACTGTCAATATCAGGAGTTGTAATACCTGTTGTTCCGTTTAATACAATAGCCATTTATAAAACCACCCACCTTGCGCCTGTCTCAATTGTAACTGTGACCCCACTGTTGATAGTGATTGGCCCTGCAGTCATAGCATTCTTCGTAGCTACAATTGTGTAGTTAGAAGCTACTGCCTGTTCGTTCTCGTAAAAGACACCATCTGCAGCACCACCACCAATGCTACCCCACTCAGTACCGTCATAGCCCTCAAAGGATGCATCAGTAGAGTTAAAGCGAAGCTGACCTGTAGCAGGACTTGCATCACGTTGTGCTGTAGTACCAACAGGAATGTTAGCTGAACCTGTGCCAGACGTTTGATCTACAAACCCTGCAGTAGTTTCTGCTTGTGTATATACCTGTGACTGCTGGTAGTAACGTGCATCTGACTGTACTTTAGTGTAGTGGTCAGCCAATACAAATGTACCGTATGCAATAATACTTACATCGTCACCTAAAGCTGCACCTGTTGTCAGAGTAATGTTTGTACCTGTAGTAGCGGTAAAGTCTTCACTTGCACCCTCTACAAGTTTTACACCGTTAAGCCAGACATCTACATATCCAGCATCGTATGTGGCTGCAAAGACAGTTTGACCTGCAGTAGCTGTATAATTCTGACGTTCTGCAGTACCATTTACAGAGGAGCCAGCACTTACCCAGCCACTACCTGTATATACTTTCATGGTTGAAGTGGTTGTGTCGAAGTACAAAGCACCAGTAAGAAGTGCATCACCATCGTTGTCTACTGTAGGGGCTGAACCTTTAGCACCAAGGTAACGATCATCAAAGTCATCATATGATGCTGCAGCGGATGTAGCACTTGACGCTGCGGCAGTAGCTGAGTTAGCTGCGTTAGTCTCACTGGTTGCAGCGTTAGTCTCAGATGTAGCGGCAGCGGCAGCACTAGCAGCGGCAGAAGTCTGACTACCTGTAATCGTATCAACATACGTTTTAGTAACAGCATCATTAGCATCCGTAGGTGCAGCAAGGCCAGTGACCTTGTTAGACCCCATAGCGATAGCACCTGACATAGTGCCACCTGCAGTAGCCAAACGAGTATCACGCTGGGTGTCAGTGTATGTCTTTGTGGCTGCGTCTTGAGCACCAGTAGGATCACCAAGACCTGTAATCTTGGATGTACCCATAGCAATAGCACCAGTCATTGTACCACCAGCTAAGGGTAGTTTAGTAGCAATGCTAGTTGTAATAGTATTAGCAAAGTCTGCATCGTCACCAAGGGCAGCGGCAAGCTCGTTAAGAGTATCAAGTGTACCGGGTGCTGAGTCTACAAGACCTGCTACTTCGTCATCTACATACTTCTTAGTTGCTGCGTCTAGGTCATTGGTAGGTGCAGTAAGGTTCTGAATAGTAGCTGTAGTACCAGCATTCATATTCAGTGTACCATCAATAGTAACATTGTTAAATGTAGAGGAACCAGATGCTGCAGTTACGTTACCCGTTACATCACCAGTTACATTACCTGTAACATTTCCGGTTACGTTGCCAGTGACGTTACCTGTTAAGTCACCCGTTACATCACCAGTGATTGTACCTGTAGCTGAAAGGGTAGTAAATGCACCAGTTGCTGCAGTAGTAGCACCCACGGTTGCACCGTCAATAGTACCACCATTAATGTCTGCCGTAGCTAGTGTAGCCTGTCCTGTTGTAGACAGTGTTGTAAATGCACCTGTGCTTGCTGTAGTAGCGCCGACAGTAGCTCCATCAATAGCACCACCATTAATATCTACAGAGTCAAGAGTAGCTAGACCAGTAGATTGCAGGGTAGTAAACTTACCTGTAGTATGACTTGCGGCACCAATTGTAGCACCATCAATGCTACCACCGTTAATGTCGGCAGTTGCAGCAGTCAGGCTTGTGTTAGCTGTAAGTGTAGTAAACGTACCTGCCGCTGGTGTAGTGTTACCAATTACGATGTTATCACCTGTACCAGTAACTGCACCTGTCAGATCACCAGTAACGTCACCAGTAAGATCGCCTGTTACATTACCTGTAAGATTACCTACAACACCAGCCGTTGCAGTAATAACACCAGTTACGTTTAGTGTACCTGCTACTGTAGCATTTTCATGTACTGCAACTGTATCAATGTAACCTACACCATTAATGTAAAGGTCTTTAAACTCTGCACCAGTAGCACCAAGGTCAATGTCATTGTCTGTAATAGGACGCAGAACGCCATCACGAATACTAATCTGTTCAACAGGTACAGCAGATACTTCTACAAAGAAGTCGATACTGTTATTACTGTTATTAACTTCTACTTTATTGTTAGCATCAACGTCAGCAATCAGAGGTACGTATTCACCCTCACCCGTACTACCATCGTGCTTGTGCCCTCCAGATGCAGCGAAGGCATCACGAAGTTGGTTATACTCTGCGTTAATAGGGGCAGCACGTACCGTTGCGGTAGGGATGATGTCTGCTGTAGATTGTCTTGTATAACCTGCCACGGTTTATCTCCTGTCTGCTACGCCATACGTAATCGTAATAGCTTGAATAGTATGACTAGCTTTTTGGTTGTCTGTAACATAACTAACGGAAACAGAGTTACCTGAACCGGATACGTTAATTAGTTTCTTTGGGGAAGGGTTACCGTCATAAATATCACCAGCCCCATAAACGGCAGTACCGAATAATGCTGCAGCACCTTCTGTAGAGAAGTCGTATGATGCAGGGTTGCTTGTATTAACATCATCATAGTCATAGGATACACCTATAAAGACTTCTGTATTACCTTCTGACTTCATATACGTATGAATGTTCATAATGTTTTTACGTACCTCTGGGTCTTCCATGTAGAAGTACGGAGTTTGGTATAGACTAAATATGTTATTGCCTTCAAAAGATATGCCACGTTCTTGTCGATGTACCTTACCAGCACCGTCACCGTGGATCACATGTTCATACTGACCTATAAAACCACTAGCTACGCAGTTAGCTTCAATACCAATAAGCTGACTATATTCAAACACACTCTGTTTATTCTGGCTTTTACGGATAGCACCGATAAGAGATAGAGATGCATCATTCTTAAAGAAGAACCTAAACTGTGACTTCCTGCGAATAACTAAAATACTAACATCTGTGATCTGTTCTGACAAGTAATAATTATCAAAGATGTCTTGTATTTCTTTAGATACTGGAGCAAGTTCAACGTCACCAATGCGGTCTGTACCGGAGATAGGGCGAATACCATCTGGCCCTAAGAAGAGCAAGTCACCACCAAACTCTATAACTGTATCAGGTGCTACGCAACCCAAGTTAGATGTAACACTCTGAAGCTGGAAGTCTGCTAAGTTAGTACCTACAAGTTTTTTAATTGTATTAGCACCAAAGATAAAAAGTTGGTTACGGAACTTCTTTATAGCAGTAATGTTGTAGCCTACGTTAATAACACCTGAACCATTAGCGGGGCTAAAGTCGGTAGCATCAAGAGGGGCGCTAAAGTATAAGTTGTACGGGTCTGTAGTATCACCCGCTAAGAAAATGTGAGAAGCAAACTCTTCTGCAAACTTAGGGCTGTTAGGTGCATTACTGTCTGTGATCTGTGTATATGTAGTACCATCATATGTAGCTGCAGGATTGTTACCGTCTGTAAGAAGCATAACTTCTCCAGCCCAGTTATAGTTAACAAACCGCACACGACTTACGTTAGTCATGTCAGGTGAACCAGAAGTAGTTACAGCATCCCAGCTATTTGTAGTGTCATTCCATTTATGTAGATAGTTATACCCAGAAGTAGGTTTTCTGCAAGCAAATATACCATCATTAATGTTACCATTTACATTAACGCCAAGTACAGCGCCTGAGCCGCCCACTGTGCCGTAATCATTTTGATAACCGCTTATACGACGATACCCACCCGATAGGGCAGGCTCGTAGTTAATCATGCGGATAGCACTACCACTCATAGCGGAAGCTTGCGTAAGTGGGTCAGTGTTAGTGACCAACCCCCCTGCACAAACTGTAAGGTGCGTTCTTAGATTATCCATTTAGAAATTACTTTTTCTTACTGCACCACCTGGTGCAACCACGGTAGAGTATAACTGTGTAGGACTATCAACAATAAGTCTACGCATTGCTTTGATGCCCTTTGTGAACTTATCTTGGTGGATGTTAGCCGACTGCTCGTTAGAGCGGAAACGCATCATATACATCATAGCACCATCAATAATAACATGCTTAAAACGATCCGGTACAATGCAAACGTCTGTAGCGGCTGTTAAGTCTGTTGGGTATTTCCAGTAGCGATACTCAACCGTATAACCTTTATCAGGTATAGGAGTAACACCAAACTTATCTTCTTGAGTTTTGTATACACGCACAGGAACGTCACGTCCTGATTCACCACTACTATCTTCATCAGAGCGGTGTGAACGTAGGTACATTTCAAATGTTAGGGTAGGTAGTGTAGCAGGAGTAGCACCCTCAAGAGCCTTTAAATAGAAAGTATCCCAATCCGCTTTGGAGTAATCCGCTGGGAAGTCATACGTGCTTGTACCTGCTGTGAGTACTTGTGTTTGTGTAACTAGTGTAAAAGGCCACTCTTGTGCTTCTTGCAGTAATTCACGAATAGAAGAGTTAATGGCGTCCTTAGCTATAGCTTGAACGTTTCTAACACCATCAAAGTCAGACACGTTAATGGTTACTTCGTTTAATCTACGAAGTAAGTCATTCACTAGTGTAATGTATGTAGCCATTATATGTGTCCTGTATCAGAAGTGAAGGGGCCAGCGTATAGCCAGCCCCAACTTTAAGCCTATTAGGCAGCGTTGTAACGTGCTGTGATAAGTGCCTCTGGGCGCAGAATCTTGCGTCCGTAAAGGTGCATACCACGTACAATGTCAGCAAAGCTGTCTGGGTCACGGTAGTTCTCAACTTTGTTGATCTGCTCAGCAGAAGCAACAGCATCGTCCTGACCAGCTACGATAACACCGTAGTTAGCGTCT
>Ga0070752_1002974_pt1 | contig 10615 bp, 8 predicted proteins | sample VirMetDEL_Aug_30_FD_77440 | JGI IMG/M metagenome (GOLD analysis project Ga0070752, IMG submission 77440) | Aqueous microbial communities from the Delaware River and Bay under freshwater to marine salinity gradient to study organic matter... | ecosystem: Environmental > Aquatic > Marine > Coastal ... | reverse complement strand
ACTGTATAGAGTAGGAAAAATTTTTCTATGCCCTTGAACAAGTAAATCAAAATAAGTTCTAACAAAATAAACTTCATTATCATCTATTTCTCTGTAAGGGTCTGTAGTATCAAAATTTAAACTTGGGTTAGTTTGTCCATATAATTCTCTAAACCATCCTTTTATATCATGACTATGGCGTAACCCAAGATTGTGCCCAAGTTCGTGAGCAAAAACTTCTGCGGTAGTCCCCTGGCCTAAATATTGTACTGAAGGGAAATTATTCATGTAACTTTCACCTATAACGTTAGTTGGGAAAGTAGCGTTACTCTGCTGGCCGTTTTCGCTTCTATCGTCTATATAATCGTGCACATGTATACAAGGAAGTGTATAAAAATATTCTTCTAATAAATAAGAGTTCATAGGAGTTTGATAATAACCTAACTGTTCTCCAGAATTATTTTCCCACTCTTTAGCATAAAGAGGAAATCTACTATAATCATTGCCATTAGTTGTATAATCATGTGCATGGAGAGCAGTAACACCGTTTTCTATATTATATCTTTGAAACCTAAAATTTGAGCTTTTTCCAAGGTAAGTAATATACAAAGGGTTTTTGATAGTAATCTCCTCCTTACACCAACCAGGGTCAGGATTATTTATAATAGGATAAACATGTTGTGGATTTCCATTTAAAAATTCTTTTAAACCTGTAGGGTTTAAAGAATCATCATATCTTATTATTGAACCTACTCCGTTTTCACCGCAACTAACAAAACCTCCTAAATCTTTTATATGTTTTGCAGTTTCTAAATTTGCTCGAGTAGTAGCATTATTGTTATCTTCATACGCAAGTTTAGCGGCATCATAATTAGCAATTGCCTCATCTTTTCTACGCTCTAATAAAGGGTTTTCAGTAAAAGTTAAAGGGTAATAAGTAGGAAAAGGTATATCAGAGTTGGATAACTGAGTAAAACCATAGTGAGAACCCATGCAGTATGCTGTACCTTGCGAAAAGGACTCGTAAAATGCACGAGTAGCGCCCATTACAGTTCCTAAATTCTTCAAAGCAGTCCCAATATTTGTACCAATATTTTTTCCTGAACCTACACCTTGGTTATGGTCTTTAGAAAAGTTAATAGCTATATTTTCATTATAAATAGTATGAGTTTCTGTTAGAGTTAAGAGGGTCGAAGTAGCACTTGTAACATGTATATCTTTTACGTTTTGAGTGGGAACCATAAAGCGCCTTAAAAACTCAACAGGAATAGCTTTTAATAACTCAATTCTAACTCTTGTGTCAGAAATTGTGTTTGCAAAATTTGGTACAGATACATTGTAATCTCCAAGAATTTCAAGAGAAGGGATACTGCTTTCAAAAGCAGGAGAGTTAAAAGATGAAAGTTCCCATTTTTTATTATCTCCTGATTCTCCTGCCAACCAACTATTTACAGTAGAAATATAATTTAATACTTGATTATCAGTTAATTTGTAGCTACCATTGTTTCTTTTGTACATATGAAACATTACAGGTATTGTAATAATAGGTTGAGATGTTGATCTTGAATTTTTTTTACTCTTTACTCTTTCTTTAATTATAGATTTTACTGCTCTTCCAATTTCTTTGTGAGCGTGACGTAAACTTTTAGGTACTTTTTCTAAAGGAGTTCCACAAAAATGATGAGAACTTCCTACTTTTAATTTTACGTCCTTTGGATTAATATTTTTAAACCTTTTTACCATCACTATCTATTTAAAAAATTACAAAGAGAATTAATCTTATTAAGTTTAGTTTGAACATCTTTAGATTTATTAATAGTGTCATCAAACAAATACGAAGGCTCTTCAATTTCAGGGCCTCTACTTCTACCTACATTAATATCTACAAATGTTGCTCTACCACTAATTATATGTTTCCAAATAGATCCTTCAGTAACAAACGTACCCCTAATAGTATCTGAAGAATTCCTCCAATAACTATTTTCAGAATTAAAATTAGTTGACATATATGTTAAACCTGAATCTGAATTTTGAAAATTATAATCGGTGACGCCTGCAGAAGATTTTTCTGGTTTTAGCCCAAACATACTTCCTATAAGATTGTTTAAAATATTTTTAAATTTAAAACTATCTTTAGGAGGAAATCTAAAATCAGAATTAGAATAATGAATATCTAAAATATCTTCTTTACCTGCTAAACTCCAGTAGGGTAGAATACCGTAGAAAAGATTTGGACCCGAACTTACTGGATGAATACTAAGATTGAATGGAGAAACGCTATCTTGATTTTCTAAACTAGAATTATTTAGATAGTTTACAAAAGCTATTGTAAAAACTTTAGTTGTATCAATGTGTTTTGATATAGCTTGGTCTATATTTAATCTATTAATTCCTATTATAGGAGCACTAACTTTATCTATTAGATTGCAGGCTACACCAGTTTCATCGTAATTAAATTTTACAATTTCCATTTTATAAGAAGTGGTTGTAGAATCTTCTTCTAAAGGAACTCCAACTACTCCTCTACTTTTTTTAATTTTATCAGAAAGTCTGCTTGCAAGTTTAAACTGAATATTAAAATCTTTAAAACTACTATTTAATACTGGTAGTATTTCAGAAGCTACTAATTTAAAAGCAGCCTTCTCTTTAAATTTATAAAAAGATTTATCATTACTGTGAACAAAAGCAAAAGCAATAGGTACTTCTATTAGATTATTGCTAGCATTACCTTTTAAAACTTCTTCATTGTAATTTTGTAAATGTGTTTTTAGTTGAGGATTGTTAAGAATATCTATAATATTATCTAACCCTGCTACTTTATCTCCATGCTGGAAAATCATATTTATTAGTTTAGATTAGTTAGTAAACTTTTAGCAAGCAACACTCTTTCTATTAACTCAGGATCATCTAGATCTGTATTAGTGTTTACAGCAGTTAATGTTTTATCTACTAAATTAGATACCATACATTTATTTATAAACTCTACAGTATCTTCTGCATCTATATCAGTTGAATCATTAATATGAACTAATAAAGTTTTTACTACAATTAAGCCGTCAGAGAGCTCTTTTGATGTGTAAGAAGTGTTTATCGCTGCATTTAACATATCGTTTGTTACAGACAGCTTAAATCCTTTTAAACTATCTTTATTAGGTAGTATAACAGAATCATCAAACGCATCTAATTTAAAAGACCCTTCAATAGCTTTAACAGAATCTTCATCCCCAATATATACTTGTATTGCAATTGTAATACTATATTCTAAACTAGAAGGACTAATATTTAATTGTCCCCACCCTCCTGGGTTAGTTGCAGAATAATTTCCTGTTACATCTTCTATAACAAGATTTCTACAGTCATCTGTAGTTTGTACATTTATTTTTAAATCTAAAGCCATTTGTAGGTATTAAAAAAGGGCAGACAGATTAGCTGCCTGCCCTTTGATTATATAAAAATTAAACTACTAGTCCCAAGCTGGAGTAACAGCAAACGCAGTAGTAACTAGTGCTTGAGAATCCCCAGATAAAGCAGCTAATACAATAGTCATTTTACCTTTACCACTACCTGCAACTGCATGTCCTGGATCTTCTAAATCTACTTGTAACTCAAGTGTATTATAAGATGTAGCAGAAGCTGGATCAGCAAACAATGTAATTAAATCTGCATTGTTAGGCATTGTACCGTGACGGTAAGGAGCACCTGCAGAACCTTGAGAAAACCACTCTAAGTCAGCAATAGCTCTAGGGTGTCCGTCTCCAAGATCGGCTGCTGTATTTGCAACAGCAGTAGTAGAACCCCAACCATCTAAATCAAGATCAAAAGTAACTTGATTACCTGCATCAGGAATTAAACCTAATTTGTAATCTTGCTCTAAGCCCATTACACGAATACCAACATTAGAGGCTGCATAAGCAGCAGCTGTAATAATCTCAACTGCCTCACTTTGCTGTAAAAGAGCTGTAGTACCTTGGTACGGCTGGTCTAATTCAATAGTGGTAGCGCTAGGTTTAGAAACTACTTTGTATACAGCATCAGTTGTTGCAACTGGTACTTGAGTAACATGCCCATCTTCTCCAATTCTTAAGTAATCTCCTACAACAATTGTTGCAAGATCCGCACTAGCTAATACTGCAGTAATAATATTACTACCGTTAACAATTGCCATAGTAGTAATAGTAGTAGCAATTGTACTATCGGCTGCATCACTAAATCGCTCTACTTTTACAGAAGCACGTTTTTTACCAGTTCTTTTACCTGAAAATTTTTCATGCTTAGACATTACTTGTGCAAAATAATCTGCAATTTCACCTTGAGTTGCAGAAGCATCTGAAACATATTCAAAGAAGTGTAAGTCTGATTGCTTAGAAAATAAAGATACATTGTTCTTAAAGTTTACACGAACTGTGTAACGATTAGAGTTAATTGCATCAATTGATCCTGTTGAACCATTTCCACCAAATAATGAAGATTGTTCTGTTCTAGCTGAATCTACTGCAGAAGTTTTTTTAGTAACATTTGCAAATTTAAATCTAGGACTAAATCTAACATTACCGTCTGCATCTTTTTGTCCAATAGCTAAAAGCCCTGGGTGATCGGTGCCAATAGCAGCATCAGAAATAATAGCATTATTTTCATCTACTATAAATACATCTCCTGCAGACGCTGCTGCAATAGAAGCTGTTTCTTGGGGCCCTACAAATACGTGTAGGGAATTATCTGTTTTAAACATTTGTTTTCTTTTTTAAAAATTAATTAATTATTATGCTAATACTGGATAAGCAGCAACTGCATCATCTGCAGCGTTTGCACCACCAGATCGACTAACTACAAACCATCCGTCAGATCCGCCCCACACTAAAGTGAAAGCTTCCCCTATAGTTGTAGTAGCAATAGTCGTAGAAGCGCCTGCTAAAGTTGCAGGAGTTAAAGTAACTGTATTAGCAGTTGAAGATAAAAATATTTTCACTTGCCCTACAGTTGTTCCGTTAGCTAAAGTTACAGCTTCGTCTCCGTCATGGTTTAAAATTGTAACTGGAATTGTTACACTACATGCAGCTGCATTAGTGTCAATAGTTTCAGAGCCATATACAAGCCCTCCAGTTAAAGTTCCAACTCCTGCAACAGACACAGCGCTACTAATAGCTTGAGCATTCGCGTCAGATAAACTAACGTAGTCTCCCGCAAGATCGTTAAAATCTTGTGCTCGAACGGGAGTATTGCCAACGTTACCTCCGACGTTATGTCGAGGTCCTACATTAGCATTTGTTATTTTTGCTGTTCTTGCCATTTTATTTATTCTATTTCGTTAAGTTCTATTTTACTTGACTGGTATCGTGGACTCTCTATGTTTTCAAGAGCTTCTACAACAGCCATTCTAACAATCTCTCTGTGTGTATGCTGCGCTAAATTACAACTTTCTCCCGAAAAAGAAACCACATTAGGATTTTTTAAATATCTTAAAAAATAAGTGGTGATTGTAACATTATCAGATGCTATTAATTCTACTGCATTAGTTATCATACCTTCAGATATACTTCCTCCGTAATCTAATCTATAAACTAAATTTTCATTAGGAGAATTAAAAGGGTCTTTTATAATTGAATTATATCTATCATAAGTTATAGGTTTAACACCTATCTTATTAATAGTTTCATTTTTAAAAAGAATAGTACATTCTTCTGATATAGCATGTCTATAATCTTTAGGTAACTTTACCATTACACCGTTATCTTTGTTTGGTGAGTTTTCTGGAAGAGCTCCTTGAGGCACAGTATACTGATAATTAGCAATTAAATTTCTTAAATCGTCTCTACGTTTTTGATCTTCTTCAAAACCTGTACGTCTAGCGTTATTACCAAATGCACGTTTAGTTACAAATCTTTCGATTGCAGCGTTTAAAAATATGTCTATTTCAGAAACAAGGAAAGATGGAGCGCCTGCTCCACCTGCCTTATCCATTAATAGATTAAATTCTGTATGCATTTCTTGTATAGTCATACTATTTTGCTATAGACAATTTACCTTTTAAATCTAAATACACTTCCTGATTGTCAGGATTTTGTAAGTATTCAATCGTTTGCTCAAGCGTATATCCTACAGTGTCTCCACCAGGAAGTTGGTATTTAGTACCACTTTTAACAAGAACTCTTGAAGATATACAATCATCAATAAATGCTCTCATTTTAAATGTTGGGTCTTCTACAGTAGTAATAAATGCTTGTGGACTATCTGTTACGATTTTATCCAGTTGTGATTCAACAAAGTCTACAGACGAATCGTCTCCAGCTCGTTTACCCATAACTTTAAGAACATCTTTCATTTCTGTAGTACTCATTGCACTAAACACTTTGTAAGCCTTACGCTTAAGTTTAGATTTCTTATTTACAACTTTAGCTTCTTGTTCTTCTGAAGTCATTATGTACTCTGCAAATGGAGAATCAAATCTTTCCATTTCTGAGTTAGCAACTCTTTGATGAGCTTTTAAAACTAAAAATTTTAATTCATCTTCTGGGAGTGCGAGATCAAGTATGAGACCGTCTTTAGGCACATCTACTCTAAACATAGTCCAATAGTCTTTATTGTACTTAGATAATGTTCCAGGCGACATGTGCATTATTTTCTCAAGTCTTTTCTCGTCTTCCTCAGTTAAACCAGTTTTAAGTACTCCTGAACCTCTTGTAGCTTGAACAGTTAAACGTTCAAAGCATTTAGAATAACGGATGCTCCCGTCGTGATCGTCGGGAAGCCATCCATTTTTCTTAATAGGTTTTAGAGTAACCTTATCTGGTGTAGTATCTATAATAACACTTTCTTTCTTTACTTCAGCTTTCTGTTTTGCAACTTTTGCCATCTTCTTCTTCTTTCGTGTTTATATTAATTTACTTGTTATCTATCAGACAGTTGATGAGTAGATCAACTCAGCACAAGACATTGGGTTTGCAATAAGCACACCTTGTTGAGCTTGAGCGAATAATTGGTATCCATCTACTGCTGATGCAGAGCCTTTACTAAAGTTAGTGTTTGGACCTAGTGGAGAAGTAGAACCAGCTACGTGCCACATTAATTCCTTACGTCCTTTAGGATATACTCTACGGATATTCTTTTCTCCGCCTGAAGTACCCATGTTAAGGATAGTGTAACGGTAAGACTCAGTGTATCCACCTTTTGGATGCGGCACACGGTTACGTACTTCGTCATCATACATTGGTAAGTGAACTAGAGTAAACTTGATACCTTGTGGTCCCATGTACTCTCTGTACTGTCCTCTGAATCCTAGGTTTTGTCCTTCACCAGAAATTCTTTTAGAATCTAATGGTTGGAAACGAGCAGCGTGGTTTTCAAGAGCTCTATGGAATTGTACCATACCTCTTTCACCTGTAAACGCTACAAAGTTACGTTGGTCTTCTGGAAGAATGTTAATTGATAAGTTCAATAATACATCTTCTAAATAGTCAATTGTAAAGTCAGTATAGTGAAACTTGTAAGACGGTGCAATTTGCTCACGTAAACCAGCTCCTTCAATAATTGGAGAACCATTTGCTCCAAACATATTGTAAGTACCGTTAGCTTGCTTGTTAGATTTAGAGAAGAATAACATTCTTTCTTTTTCTTTCATCCATTGACACATGAATTCCCATTCAGCATATTGAGTCCAAATCTTAGAAGTCTTGTTAGACTTAGGATCTAGCATTTCAATTACTAACGGACGTTGGTGCATGTTTCCAGGAATAGTGTAAGTCTTAGATAAGAAAGACATTGCATTACGCATTTTGAACGGAGAGCTGTAGCTTGTTTCACCATAAGTCTTGTTCAATGTTCTTTCTTGCGGAGAGTATTCTTTACTCGCCTTAGCTCCACCAGCTAATAAGGAAGGTGCTACAAAAGAGTCAGCATCTGCTGCCATAAGCACACAAGGATAAATAAAAGAAGTACCAGACATGTAAGGCTCACGCATAACACGTACAGCAGTTTCACCATCATCTAAAATTAACTTATCTGTTACTGCAAAGTATTTTTCTGCAAAAGGAATAAGAATTTCAGCTCCGTATTGACCTGGAGTTCCTGATAAAGAATTTGCTGAAATAGTAACAGCTTTTTCGTCGTCACCTTTTAGGTACCACTCGTAATCATTGTCATCTGGAAGCTCTTGCTCGCCACCGCCAATTGATAAAAAATAATCTAAACCAGCATATTGGTTTAGGCCAAAAACTCTACTAATGATATTTGATACCAAAGTTGGTTCTTGTGCAAATACGCTTCCTAAGTGGTTCTCTGTTGTTAAGCCAGACCAACTTTTAGGAGCATACATCTGTAATGAACTAATGTTGTTTGCCATTGTTAATTTAATTTAATTATTACTTGTTGTTTATAAATAAATAGCTCCTATTGCAGAGATTTTCTCATAGTGTTGAAATCAACATTATTTGAAGTACCTCTACTTGGTCTGGAACCAGTTTTTTTCGTACTCTTTATCGCGGCTGCCAACTTCCTAGTTGATTTAGTTGTTGACTGACGCTCAAACGCTGAAAAATCCCACTTTAGGACTGTCGCTAAATATGCTATTTTTAAATCAAACTCAGGATCTTTTTTACGTAATCTCATGATTTCGTTTTCTCCATTCTTGTCTAACTTAGTTATACCTTTATATAAGTTATCTTTATCCTTTACAGATAATGTAAACCCAGGTAAAATTTCTTCTTTCTTAGTTATATGATCTTTAAGATCTCCTAACCATTGTTCGTGAGCTTGTATTCTTTGTTTCTGCTCTTCTTTTTGTTTAACAACATAATCTTCTTTTTGTTGTTTCTGAACATCTACTAAAGAAGATAGAGCTTCCTCTGCTTCTTCATACAAAACTCCAGCATCTTCATAACGCTGTATTTTTTTATTAGCTCTTTCTTCTGACCATCCAGATTTCATTAAAAGATCTTTTACAAGATTCTTTTGTAAAGCTTCACTTTTTTCTACACTTTCAAGAGTAATAGATTCGTAAACCTGTTCTTGACTTTGCATATTTAAAAGATTGTTTAGAGGAACTCCGTCTTCATAATTGTCTAATAAATATTTAATTTCAGAAGGCATAGAGTCTTTATAGTCTTGTACCTTACTGTTTACTGTATCTTCGACTTTAGCTAAAAGCCACTCTTCGTTACCTTCAAACTCATCGTCGTTATAATCAATTAATCCTTTTTCTCTTTGAAGTTCTGCAAAGACTCTAAGGGCATCTCCTTCGTCTTCTTCATCAGAGCTTTCTTCTTCTTTTTCAGAAACAGGCTCCTCTGAATCTTTTTCTTCAGCAGTAGGAGCTTCGTCTTCGACAGCTTTATCATCCTCCTCGGATTTTTCTACTTTTACTTCTTCTTTTTTTTCTTCAGGAAGTTCATCAACTTCTTGAATTTTTAACTGAGGTTGGAATATAGAATTTTCTTCTTCTCCTTTGTCCTCAACTTTGGCATCACTCTCCTCTGGTTTAACCGTGATGTTACTCAACACGCTTAAATCCAATCCTTCTAATGCATCATCACCTAGTGCCATACTTGAATTTTAATTAATAGTCAACAAAAATAAAAACTTAATTTAGATCTGCAAACTTAAAGTATACTTGAAATCAATTAAAGTCTACCTTCTATAGCTAAAATATAATTTTATAAATTATATGTTTATTTAGAAGTTGGCTTTTTTCTCAATTGAGCTCGTTTTATCTCTTCGTCTGCTTTATTTTTACGTTTAGTTTCATCTAGTTTAGATCTCTCTATATCTAGTTTTGCCATATCAATAGTATCTCTAATACCATTGTCGTTATCGTCAGTATCTACAGAAGAGTCTTGCATCTTACTCATAGCATTCATCTTAGCTATTTCTAACTTTGTTTGATTGTCTTGAGTGTTTCTAGCATCCTCTCTATTTTCTTTTTCTATTTCGAACTGCATTTTTTGTTGCTCTGCCTCTTGCTGCATTTGCATTTGTTGTTGTTGCAGTTGCGTTTGCTGTTGTTGGGCTTGCTGCTCTCTTTGAGTGGCTTCAAGCTCTGAAGCTTTAATTTTATTTTTGATGTCAGCAATTGAACTTGAGTTGTACACGCTGATAACATCAGAGATAGACATTTTATCATTTTGTAAAGCTGCTTGAGTTAAAGATTTTAAAGCTTCTAATGCTTGTAGATCTTGTGTAGAATTAGATACAAATATTCCATACTCTCTGTAACCAAACTCTCCCATTAGATTAAATGTTGTTGTAGCTAAATCATCTGCAACATACTGAAACTTTTTAGTTTTGCCAGCGTACACATCTTTAGCAACATCTAGCAATGTTTGCAACACTCTCACTTTAGTTTGATTATGTATGTCGTACCATTTCTCTGTAATATGAGAAGACTGTTCAACTGCTCTTTCTGTTGTTCCTACAAGCTCAGAGGAAGATATACTTCCTAGTCTTTGTCTAGTTACACCAGATAACGATTGCACTTTATCCTCTACAAAATCTAATAATTGTACATGCGATTGTATAAAATTACCAGTTTCCATATCTAATACTTTATTTTGTGTAGATATGTTACCAGCAAGTTTACCAGTAGATTGTCCTTTTTTACCTTCATTAAATGAGTCTACAAAACCAAACTTCATTGATTGTGCGTAGT
>Ga0070752_1002972_pt1 | contig 10622 bp, 8 predicted proteins | sample VirMetDEL_Aug_30_FD_77440 | JGI IMG/M metagenome (GOLD analysis project Ga0070752, IMG submission 77440) | Aqueous microbial communities from the Delaware River and Bay under freshwater to marine salinity gradient to study organic matter... | ecosystem: Environmental > Aquatic > Marine > Coastal ... | reverse complement strand
CGTTCGAATTATAGCCGATCATCATCGACAGCGTCCGCGCGTCGATTTGATGCACTGGCTGGCTGGTCAGCGTGTCATAGGCATTGAGCAAGAGCACATTCGAGAGCTTGCGCTGCAAAAGGGTGAGCTTGCCGGACACATGGATCGCGGCCACGTTCTTTTTCACCGCCCCCCGCCGGAGGGATCCGGTGAGCTGCTCTCTGGGGATGTCGTCCATTCCACCCTATCCTGTCGATCTGGGCCATCACTGTAGCCGCCTCATATGGTCCAGCGGTTCCGTGCGAGTCGCCCTGACCGTGGTTGACCCGAGTATCCGCTATCAGGTATCCGTATTCAATAAATGTTTTGGCACCTTTAAACCCATCAAACCATGGTCCCGTAAAAAGGTGCCTATCGTCCCGCGCGGCCCGTTCAGGAACCCGTTTACGGGATGCGCCCGATCCGAGCTGCGAATCGCATCCAGCCGATTCGCAGCAAATAGACCCTAAGACGCAGGAAAGAGTGTCTAATAGCGACTCGCCCCCCTGCCCTCCTGCGAATCGACACCTGATTTCCCGAATCCGGGCACCTTTAACACCGTAAAGAGGTGCCCAATGCCCTGTGAACGGATACCTGAACTCAGCTAATATTCTGAAATACTTCAATAATATCGGACATAAAGATCTTAAAAATATCCAAATGAATCTAAACAAACCGCTGTTGTCTTTCTCGATCTATCTTCAAAGAGAGAAGGAGATTCACAACTGCCCTGTGATGTGCGATAAATCCCCTAACATCACGCGAAATGGCGTACATGCAGAGGTATCATGACAGGCAAACCCAGTGCTCCGAGCAAAGCCGAGCTTCCGCCCTATTTCAATATAGATCCCGAGCAAGCCGCGAAAGCGCTCTCTGAACCGATCAACACAGCCCGTTTTGCCAAGGCCGCTGCCTTTGTTGCACGCGGGCGCGATGATCTGGCCAAGCGCGGCTATGCGCCCGATGGTAAAAAGCGGTTGCGCAAGTTTTCCACATGGGAAGTCTGCAAGTATCTGATCCCCGTCAACCCCGCGCATCTGCGCAGGGTTCTCAAAGCCCATGCGGATTTGCCGCAGGGTGAGGGCGAAGGCGGGTCGAAATGGTTCACCTTGGAGGATATCTTGCGGCTCCGGGATCATTTCGCCGAAGAGGGTGCGAAGGATCGGGAGTATCGCGCGTGGCGGCCGGAGGGTTTGCCGGCAAAGGTGATTGCGGTTGCCAATTTCAAAGGCGGCGTTGGCAAGACATCGACCGCAGCGCATCTGGCGATGTCGGCGGCCTTGGATGGCTATAAGGTGCTGGTGATTGATCTCGACAGTCAGGGATCGATGACCTCGATCCTCGGCGGCACGGTGGCGGATGAATGGGAAACCGTCTTCCCGCTGATGGCGCGGGATTACGCGCTGAACCTGCAAGCCGAGAATAAGGTGCGCGAAGCCGCAGGCCTGCCGCTCTTCCCCTTCGATGAGACGCTCACCGAGGCGCTGGGGGTTTCGCCGCGAAACCTCGTGCAGAAAACCCACTGGCCCAATATCGATCTGATCGGCGCGCAGCTCAATCTCTATTGGGCGGAGTTTCAGGTTCCGGTCTGGCGGATGCAGCTGAAGTCCTGGGCGCTGTGGGATTCCCTCTCGAATGCGCTGAGCGAGGGCGGCTTGCTGGATGATTATGATATGATCTTCCTCGATACGCCCCCTGCGCTTGGCTATCTGACGATCAACGCCTTGGCCGCTGCCGATATCCTTCTGGTTCCGCTCGGCGCGAGCTTCCTCGAGTTCGATTCCACGGGCCGGTTCTTCGATATGATCTATTCGACCTTCTCCTCGATCGAGGAGGGCGAAAACCGGATCCGGCGCGCGGATGGCCTGCCGGAGATGCGGTTTGAATGGGATGCGGTGCGGGCCTTGATCACGCGGTTCGATGCCTCGCAGCAAACCGATCTGGCCAATGTCGTGCAGGCCTATTTCGGCGATTTCATGACGACTTACCGCCAAGAGGTCACGGCGATGGTCGGGCAGGCGGGGGAGCAGGTCTCGGGGATCTACGAGACAGATTACCGCGATTTCAACCGCGATACCTATGTGCGCGGGCGTGAGACTTTTGACCGGACATGGGCCGAGGTGAAGCAGGTTGTTCTGGGCACGTGGTGGCGCGATCTGCAAATGCAAAAAGCCGAGCAGGGGGAGGACTAACCCATGGCGAAACGACGGAAACTGGAAGCGCCCTCGGCGGATGACCTGACGCGTTTTGAAGAGGAGTTTCGCAGCGAAACCACCTCACGCCCGCCCAATCTCGCGCCGATTGCGCAGGTCGCCGCCGAGGCGGCCAGTGGCTATGATCCGCGCCCGTCGCAGGTGCGCGCCGAGGCCGCGAAGGATCGCGCCGATGCGGAGCGGCTGCGCGATTTCGAGGGCAAGGGCTTGGTGATCCAGGAGATCCCGCTCGACGAGATCGACGCCGATGCTCTGGTGCGGGACCGTGTTGCGCTCAACCCCGCCGAGATGGACGAGCTGCAAATGTCGATTGCGGCCAATGGCCTGCGGCTTCCGATCGAAGTGTTCGCGCTGCAGGGCCATCCCAAAGGATTCAAATACGGGCTGCTCTCGGGCTATCGGCGCTACCGCGCGACCCAAGCCTTGCGCGGGCAGGGCGGGGCGCGTGACGCCTATGACACGATCAAGGCTCTGGTCCGTGAGCCGGCGGCGATGGGGGGCACCTTTGCCGCGATGATCGAGGAGAACGAGATCCGCGCCGCCCTCAGCCATTATGAGCGGGGGCGGATCGCGGTGATCGCCAGCCAGCAAGGCGCGTTTGCCACGACGGAAGCCGCCGTCAACGGGCTGTTCCCGATGGCGTCAAAGGCGAAGCGCTCCAAGATCCGGTCGTTTTCCCTGATCTTTGAAGAGCTTGGGGATATGCTGACCTTCCCCGAATTGATCAAGGAGCGCGACGGGTTGAAGCTCGCCGTGGCGCTGCGTGACGGCCATGAGGCGGTGTTGCGCGCCGCATTGGCAGAACAAACGCCCGAGACGCCCGAGGATGAGGCGCAGATGATCGAGGCCGCGCTGGCGCGTCTGACGCCCGCAGAGGTGGATGTACGGCGCGGCGGGCGTCCGAAAACCTCTGAGGCGCGCGGGGAGGGCAGGGAGGTCGCGCTGCCCAACGGGATCATTTTGCGCAGCACAAAAGAGGCGGCTGGCTGGTCCATCCGCTTGAAGGGCAAACCCGTGGATAGCGCGCTTGTCGATCTCGCGCTGGCCGAGCTGGAGCGGCTCTTGGCGGAACAGGATTGACCCGAGAGAAACGGCTGCGGCGCGCCTGATTGAGAGGCGCGCCGTCAGAGAAAATTCATAATTTCCGCAAACTATCAATAGGTTGTGGAGGGAGGGGCGCTGATGGCTCCTCTGGCCTTTCGGGTTATCCCTCAAGGCCCTCAAAGCGATGCGAGAACGTCTGATAGGCCTCCAGATCGACAACCTTCGCGTAATCCGCATAGCTGGCAACGGGGGGCGTTTTGGGGCGCCCTGCGCTGTGCAGATCGGCCAGCGCCGCGCGGCTTCCGGCGATGGCGGCAAACAGCGCCGTAACCGCATAGAGCACCACAGTGAACCCCATCTCCTGCAAGCTGTCGCGGCTCAAGCTCGCGGCTTCGGTTCCGTCCACGAGGCTGACGACCTTCGGCCCCTCAAGGCCGCGTGCGATCCCTTCCACCTCCGCGACGGTTTTGACGCCGTCAACGAAGACCAGATCGACGCCGCTCTCGCGGTAGGCCTTTGCGCGCTCAAGGGCGCTGGCCAGCCCTTCGGGCTGCAACGCATCCGTGCGCCCGATCAGCACCATCCGCGATCCGATCTCCTCGCGCGCGGCGACGAGGGCCTCAAGGCGCTGCACGGCTTGCGCGCGGCTCACAAGGCGGGTGCCTTGTAGCTGGCCGCAGCGTTTGGGGCTTTCCTGATCTTCCAGATGCAGCGCCGCGACGCCTGTCAGCGCGTAATCTTGCACCGTGCGGCGGATATTGAGCGGGCCGCCATAGCCTGTATCGGCATCGGCAATCACCGGCAAAGCGCAGGCGCGCACGAAGCTCCGCGCTTGCTCGGCCATTTCCGATTGCGTCATCAGCCCCAGATCCGGCGTGCCAAGGCGCGCGGCGGTGGCGCCCAGCCCCGTCATATACACGGCCTCGAATCCCGCCTCCTGCACGAGCCGCGCGGTCAGCGCATCTGCGGCGCCGGGGGCTGCGAGGATACCGCCCTTATCAAGCCGCGCGCGCAGGCGCTCTGCCCCGTTCAAAAGTCCTGATTGTGTCATGTCTGGTTTCCTTTTTCAGGGGCCGGCCTGCCCAGATGGCCTTCCTCGAGCGCATGGCCGTAGACCTCTTGCGTGCGGCGGATATGGATCGCGAGCGCGGCATCAAAGGCGGGCAGATCTTCTGTGTCCAAGAACTGCAGCATCTGGCGATGTTCGGTCAGCGATTCCGAGCGGCGTTCGGCGTAGGGGGCGGTGATATTGGCCCGCAAAGCGGCGATCCGCCCTGCGACGAGGCTATTGGCATCGCGCAGATAGGAGTTGTTGCAATGCGCAAAGGCCGCGCCGTGGAACCGCGTATCGAGTTGCCCATAGGCGACGGTATCATCGGCGTTGAGCGCGCTTTCCATCTGGGCGACGATCTCGCGCATCTCGGCGAGGTAAGGCGCGCGCGCCGCCGTAAGAGCGACCCGCACGGCCTGCATTTCAAGGATTTCGCGGTAGAGGCAGATCGCGGCGATATCCTCGTGCGAGGTCTCGAACACGAAACTGCCGCGCTTGGGGCGCACCACAACCAGACCTTCGCGCGCCAAGATCGCCATCGCATCGCGGATCGGCGTGCGCGAGACCCCGAGCAGATCGACAAGGCGATCTTCCGAGATATTCTCGCCCATCCGGAAATGCCCCGACAGGATTGCCTCGCGCAGTTGATCGGCGGAAATTTCGGCCAGCGAGCGGGCAGGGCGGATGCGGGCGAGGGTCATGGGGTCGCTTTCAATCTGGTGCGCAGCCACAATACCGCAGGTGTCGCCCAGACCACCAGCACCAGCAGCGCAAGGCCCGCCGCGATGGGGCGCTCCACAAAGCCGAGCAGCCCGCCATCCGATTTGATCAGCGATGTGACGAAGTTCCGCTCCACCAGAAGGCCCATGACGATGCCCAAAAGCGCGGGGGCGACGGGGAAGCCGTTCTCCTCCATCAGATAGGCGAAGACGCCCAGAACCAGCATGATGACGATGCCCGAAGCCGAGGAATCGATGGAATAGGAGCCGACGATACAAAAGCCGAGGATCAGCGGCGCGAGGGCGAGTTTCGGCACGCGCAGCACCTGCGAGGCCAGTGCCACCGCGATCAGCCCGAGCGGCACGATCAGCAGGTTCGCGAGCAGGAAGGTCAGGAAGATCGCCATGATCTGATCGCCGGAGGTCAGAAACACCATCGGTCCGGGATTGAGGCCTTTGACATAGAGCACGCCGATGACAATCGCGGTGATGCTATCGCCCGGAATGCCGAAGACCATGGCGGGGACGTAAGCCCCTGACAGGGCAGAGTTATTGGCCGCGCAGGCTTCGACAAGCGCGGTTTCGTTGCCCTTGCCATAGGTTTCGGGCTTGCGCGAGAACCGCTTGGAGACCGCGTAGGAAATCCACGAGCCGATATCCGAGCCTGCACCGGGCAGGATGCCGATCACCGTGCCGATGGTCGATCCCCGCAACAGGTTGGTTTTCGAGCGCCACAGCAGCTTGCCCACGCCTTCGAACATCCGGAACGGGTTGCCAATCGGCGCGACGGGCGGCAGGGCCTCGCGGTTGACGACGGTGCGGATCAGCTCGGGGATCGCGAACATCCCGATCAGCGCGGGCACGAAGGCCACACCGGAGAGCAGCGATTGCACGCCGAAGGTAAAGCGCGGGTAACCGGAGGTGGTTTCCATCCCGATGCTGGCGATCATCAGCCCGAACAAAAGCGCGATCAGCGATTTCAGGATCGAACCTGTGCCCAGCATCACGGCGGCGGAGAGGCCGAGGATCGCGAGCCAGAAATACTCGAAGGAGGTGAAATTCAGCGAGACAATCGCCAATTGCGGGGCTGCGACCATCAACACCAGAGAGCCGAAGACCCCGCCGATGGCCGATGCGGTTACCGAAATCCCGAGCGCCCGCCCGACACGGCCCGCGCGGGTCAGCGCGTTCAGATCATCAATATAGGCCGCAGAGGCCGCCGTTCCCGGAATCCGCACGAGGGCGGCGGGAATATCGGAGGCAAAAATCGCCATGGCGGCGGTGGTCACAATCGCCGCAATCGCGGGGACGGGATCCATGAAGAAGGTGATCGGCACCAGCATCGCCGTTGCCATTGTCGCCGAGAGGCCCGGAACCGCGCCGACAAACAGGCCGAACGCCGCGCAGGACAGCATCACCAGCGCCATATTCCAGTTCAGCACCAGCGGCAGGGCTTCTCCCAGATGGGTCAACATCACAGAACCCCTTTCAAGATACCCGAGGGCAAAGGCACCAGCAAAAACCGCGTCAGCAGGATGTGGACACTCACCACGAAGACAACCGAGAGCACCATCCAGCCCCAATGGCGGTGGCCAGAGGCAAGGAAGAGCGCGATCAGCAGGAGGCTCCCGCCGATTGGAAAGCCGACGCGCTCGAAGGTGAGGGCCAGCAGCAAGGCCCCGCCGATCATCACGAGGGCTGTGAGTTGCCGATCCCGCAGCGCCCATGCCGGATGCGCCTCGGCCAAAGGCGCGCGGCTGCGCAGCCCCTGCAGCGCGAGAAGGAGGCCGCCCATCGCACAGAGGCTGCCCAGAACAATCGGGAATGTCCCTGCGCCGATGGGCTGTCCGGTCAATTGCGGAAAGCCGCGCGCGGTCCAGACAATCCACAGGCCGAACGCGATCAGCGCAAGCCCGATGGCCGTATCATGGAATTTCATTCCGATCCCTCCCCGAGAAGTCCGGTCAGGCCCGCGCGGAACTCCCTGCGCGCGGGCCTGACCTCATGTGATGGCCGTGTCGGCGCGGTTACTGCTTGGCGAGGCCGACCGCTTTGAGCGTTTCGCCCAAGCGCGCATCGGAGGCCGCCATGAAGGCCTCGAAATCGGCGCCCGTTGTCCATTGCATCGCATAGCCGCGCTGCGCCATGAACTCGGTATAGGCCGGATCTTGGACAACTTCCCCCAGCGCGGTGGTGAGCTTCTCGGTCACCTCCGGCGATAGGCCAGCGGGGGCGACAAGGCCGCGCCACGAGCCCAGCGAGAAATCATGGCCCGTGGCCTCATTGAAGGTCGGCACATCGGCGGCCACCTCCAGACGCTCGGGCGCGAAGACGGCGAGCGGGCGGATAAGCCCGGCTTCCATCAGGGCTGCGGCCTCGGGCAGCGAGGCCGTCGCCATATCGACACCGCCCGCCGCCAGATCTTGCAAGCCGGGGGCTGCGCCCTCGGACGGCACCCATGCCACGCGCTCCGCAGGCATGCCCGCCGCCATCAGCATCCCTGCCAGCGCCAGATGGTTCACACCGCCCTGCGCCGAGCCGGAGCCTTTCAGCGCGCGATCTTCCGCGCCTTCCAGCGCGGCCAGAAGCGCGCCGATATCCGCGTAATCGCTTTTCGCATTCACAAAGATCGCCGCCGGATCGGAGTTGTAAAGCCCGAGCGGGGTATAGGCAGTGCCATCGAGATCGGTGAGGCCGAGATGGTGCATCGTGCCGATTTCCAGCGTCGCGACGCCGATCGTCTGCCCGTCAGGCGCGGCCTGCGCGATCGCGCTATGGCCAATCACGCCCGAGCCGCCGGTGCGGTTTTCCACCGGAACCGGAACGCCCAGCTTCTTCTCGAGCAGCGAGCCGATCATCCGCGCCGTCGCATCGGTGCCGCCGCCTGCGCCCCATGGCACGATCATCGTCACCGGCCCATCGGGCCAATCCTGCGCGGCCGCAGGGATCGCGGCGGTTGTCATAAGGGCGGCCAGCGCGCCGATGAGCTGTCGTTTGGTCAGGGTCATTATCGTCTCCTCCTTGTTGGGTGAACCTGCCGCCGGACTCCTCTTCCGGCGAACAGGCAGTCTTGTCATTCAGTCAAACACCTTTGTCGGGTTCAGGATGTTTGCGGGATCCAGCGCCGCCTTCACACAGCGCATCAGATCAATCTCGCTGGGGCTGCGGCTGAGCGGAAGATAGGGTTTTTTCAGTGTGCCGATCCCGTGTTCTGCCGAAATCGTCCCCGCCATCTCGCCAATAATCCCGTAGACGATGCGGCTTGCCTCGCTCAGCGGCTGTCGGGTCAGGGGCTGGGGCGCATCCGCGGCCAGCCATGCGACAACGTGCAAATTCCCGTCGCCCACATGGCCGTAATAGACGGAATTGCAGCCGAGTTCCTCGGTGAGGGCGGCGCGGGCGCGGGTGGCAAACTCATCCATCCGCGCGACGGGCAGGCCGACATCGAAGCTGATATGCGGGCCGATCACCGCCGGATTGGCAAATTCCGCCGCCGCGTCGCGCGTGGCCCAGAAGGCCGCGACATCGGCGAGGCTCTGCGCGACAGCGCCATCTTGCACCAAGCCGCGCTCGATCAGATCCTCCAGCATCCGCTCGAACCGCGGCCCGTCAATTGCATCCTCCAAGCCTTGCATCTCGATCAGGATCACATGGCTGCCGTCCGCGATCTCGACAGGCGCGCGCACGCCCTGCACGCGCTGGGTCGCCTGATACCAATAATCCGCCCACATCACCTCGAACGCAGAGAGCAGCGGCCCCAGCGTTTTGCGCACGGCGGAGAGCACCGCGAGAACCTGCCCGTAATCCGAAACCGTGCAGAGCGCGGCATGGGTGCAGGCGGGGGCCGGATAGAGCCGCAAGACCACGCGCGTGATCACGCCCAACGTCCCTTCCGAGCCAAGGAACAGTTGTTTGAGATCGTAGCCCGCGTTGTTCTTGATCATCCGGTTGAGCATCGAAAGCACGGTGCCATCGGGCAGCACCGCTTCAAGTCCCAGAACCAGATCGCGGGTCATGCCGTAGCGGATCACGCGGTTTCCGCCCGCATTGGTGGAGAGGTTTCCGCCAATCGCGCAAGAGCCGCGCGCGCCCAGATCGAGCGGGAAGAACAGACCGACCTCCGCCGCCGCCTTCTGGATCACCTCGAGCGGGGTTCCCGCCAGAACCGTCATCGTCATCCCGTCTTGGTCAATCGACTCGATCCCGCTCATCCGCTCCAGCGAGAGCGCGATACCGCCATCGAGCGGCCGCGCGCCGCCGCACAGGCCCGTCATCCCGCCTTGCGGGGTCACGGGGATCGCGTTGGCGTGGCAGTGGCGCAGGATCTGCGCGACCTCGTCCGTGTTTGTCGGGCGCAGGACGGCAATCGGGTCGGTTGCGGGTAGGAAGCTCCAATCGGTGCGGTTGCGCTGGGGCAGATCGGCCCCTTCCAAGCAGCCTTTCGCCCCCAAGAGCCTGCGCAAATCCGCAAGGGTATCCGCCCGCGCCAATGTCTTTTCCATCTCCGCCTCCCCGTTCATATATGTTACATACAACAGGATTTTGGAACCGCCAAATGAATTCTTTCAGATCCGCGCGCGGGCTTTATCCCGCGCGCAGGTCTTGAGATAACTCATTGTAAACAGGTGATCTTCACGCAGTCGCCGGGATCAGGCCGCGCCGCCTTTGTTCAATCGGCTGCGCAGCAGGTCGCCCGTTTCCGCGAGAATGGGATAGGCGATTGTCGTGAAAGCGGAGTTGATTTGCTTGAGCGCGCGAAGGGTTTCCTGATGCACGCTCGATGTCTCGATGCTCTCGGGCAGCCCCTCGCGCAGCCGCGCGAGATGCGAGCGCTGGAGCTGTTGCTCGATGTCGCGCACATGGTCTTTCTCCTCCACCAAGGCGCGGGCGGCATCGGGATTGACGGTCATCAAGACATTCAGCGCCGCCTGCACATTCGACAGCACCCGATCATGGAAATCCGCGATCTCTTGCCAACCCGAAGCGGAGAAATGCGTCCCCTCCTGATGGAGCCGCTCCGCCAGTGCGAGCATCGACTCGCTGATCGCATTTCCCGCACCATCCATATTCACCGCCATTTCGGCCAGCTCCATCACCCGCTGATTGGTCTCGGCATCAGGCGAGATGCGCTGGATCTCCGCCAGATAGAGTTTGATCGCGAGATGCATCCGGCGCACCTCGGCCTCTTTGGCGGTGATCGCTGCGGCGGCATCGTCCTCCCATTTGTGGAAGAGGGTGATGACAGAGCGCAGCATCGCCTCGATGATCTCGCCCATCGTCAGCACTTCGCGGGCCGCACAGGCGAGCGCGCGCTCGGGTTTGCGCAGGGCGGCGGTATCGAGCGCCGACATGCGCGACAGGCTGGCCGTATCGGCAGGCGCGCGGACCCAGCCGCCCACCAGCCGCAGGATCGGGCCAGCGAAGGGCAGGGCGAGCAGCGCCAGCCCGAGATTGAACACCAGATGCAGGTTGATTGCCTGTTGCGCGGCGGTCTCGCCCAGCAGTGTCAGCGGCGGTGCGAAGGTGACGAGGCACAGCAGGGCGATCAGCGCCCCGCTGCCGCGCAACACCAGATTG
>Ga0070752_1002962_pt1 | contig 10647 bp, 5 predicted proteins | sample VirMetDEL_Aug_30_FD_77440 | JGI IMG/M metagenome (GOLD analysis project Ga0070752, IMG submission 77440) | Aqueous microbial communities from the Delaware River and Bay under freshwater to marine salinity gradient to study organic matter... | ecosystem: Environmental > Aquatic > Marine > Coastal ... | reverse complement strand
TTTCTGTGTCCTCTTCCCCGATCTTCTGGATCCTGCATGAGACATCTTTCGATTCGTGATCTCCAGGGTAGCCAGAAGCGTCGTTGGTCTGAGGCTCGGAAGCAAGCCTATCGGAAAGTTCTTCGGGATCCATCTGCGTCTGAATATCAGAAGCTAGAAGCCCGACGAAAGCTGAATGCGGTGTCCGCTTCCCGGTAGGTTCCTTATCGGCCCCGAGGGGGTAAGGTCGGGAGTGGTAAAACACCCCAACACCCATCGGAGATGTAGGCATGGCTCAGGACTTTGGAAGCGGCGTCAGTCGGACTCTTTCGGCTCTTGAGCGGCAGTTCCTTCAGACGGTCTGGCAGGCGTCGAAGCCGCCGCTCGACAGTGAACTCAACCTCGTGGCTCAGATCAGTAGCGAGGCACTGCGGGACGCCGTTCGATCCGAAATGCACTCGGGATTCTTGCTGGACCCGATGCTGTCCGAGTCTGACTTCCAGACGAACTCCGCGTGGAGCAACTGGTTCAAGTTCGGTCGACCCGCATCCGAGTCCGCCACGGCTCCGTTTATGTGGGCCAATGTCAACGGCTGGCTGATCCCGGTGTCAGGCTCTGGTGTTGTGGACGGGGACCCCGGCAACCGGATCAACCTCTTCGGACCTCCGGCGACCGATGCACGGATCGACTTCGTGTTCCTAGAGGTCTGGCAGGCTCAGGTCGCTCCGAACCCCAGCACCGCGAATAAGCCCTCTGCGAGCAGCATCTACAAGTACGGCAACGTCGAGTTCGGCGGTACGAACATCGCCGATGACATCCAAGACCCGACCATCGGCTTCGAGACGACCGAGCGTGTTCAGCTTCAGTACCGTCTCCGCGTGGTGGGTAGCGGAACGGGACTCGGGGACAGCATTGATCTCGCGCAGTACCCCGATGGTCTCGATGACCCCAACGTCATCGCGCAGGGCACCCAGGCTGCTCCTGTCGCTGGTTACCCCTTCTCGAACATGGGGGACACGCTCGGTGACCGTGGGCTCTGGCGTGCTGGTGCTGGTGACTCCACCAGCCGCACTGCTCTCGGGACCGTGGACGGCTACGTCTACGCGATTCCGGTGTGCGCCGTGTTCCGCCGCAACGCCGCACTGTTCGTCGCGCGGACCAACGCTGGTAACGCCAACCAGAACGGCTCCTTCAACCGGAACCCCACCACGGGAGCCATCACGGATCCCCTCCAGGCGACTCGGACGTTCACGTCGGTGACGCTGGCTGCCGATGTGTCGGCGTCGGCTACGGGACTTGTCTCCGTCGCCGGTCTTGCGGGCTCCGGTCTGGACAACGTGAATATTCTCTGGGGGGCCACGGTTCTTCAGGTCGGAGACGAGATCTTCACCGTGAGTGGTGTGGATGCGACTGCCGGGACGATCACCATCGACTCCCGTGGTCGCTTCGGCACGCAGGCGGTTCCACACAGCACGGGTGCTGCGGTCACGCTCTACACGTTCCGGCCAGACGGTCGGTTTGCGGATGAGATCACCTCGCACGACATCCTTGATCTCCGTCGGTCGGTCACCCTGGGTGAGTGGTCCTACGATTCTCTTCTGAAGCACAACCTCGGCAAGCTGCTCGATGGAAGCCTCCGGTCCTCCTACAAGCAGGGGAGCGGTACCGACACGCAGGGCACTCAGATCATCGAGGTGGATACGTTCCTCGGTGCAAGCGCAGGCTCCCTCCCGAACCAGACGGAACAACTCGACGGCTTCGATGGCATCCGCACCATCTTCTCCGACTCTGCGGTGGTGCAGCACGACGTGAGCCTTCTTCTCACTCCGAGTGGGGGTTCCGTGATCCCCTCGACCAGTGATTGGGGCGTGGCAGCGAACTTCGCTGTCTCGGGTTTCATCCCCTCTTCGGGTTCTGCATGGGTTGACGGTTCGGTCATCCGACTCTGGATCGGCGGTGCCTCGGGATCAGATGGGGCACGGAAGACCTCTTCCACGGGTGATCGGTTCATGCGGTTCGTGAGTCCGAAGGAATACTGGCTGAGTCGCGATGATCTCCGCACCACAGGTGCGGGGAAGTCCGGTCAGCAGACTCCATTCCGGATGCGTTTCGTAGGAGACTCTGCGAACGGGCCACAGGCGTGGAGTTCGGCGGCTGCTCTCGGTGAGACGTTTGTGCCGGGTGCCATGTTCCCCCTCCCCGAGTACCTGTTCATGTCTCCCTACGCCGTTCTCGGTGGCGTCGTGAACGACGATCTCGCCAACACGGCGGCGACGACGGTGAATGGAACTCCGGATGAGGTGAGGTTCCCAGGAGTGAACTTCGACACCGCTGGGCAGTGGGTTGCTGATGCGGCTGACCCCCAAGAGCTTTCGACCACTGGGATCACCAAGCTCCTTCTCCAGGGGAAGCGGAACCTGTTCGATATGCTGACCGATGGGGGAACCAACCTCACAGGTGCGAGCAGCGAGTTGTACCTTGTCCTCTCGGATGGGACGACGGACATCGGACTGTTCCAGGTCGTGGGTGCAGGAACGATCGGGTACACCACCCGCAACGCATCCACCTCGGATGGTGTGGTGGTGATCCCTGTGGGGACCTCGACCATCACGACCGGTGAGACGCTGACCGCAGAGATTCGTTCGGTTTACACGAACACCGAGGATGGTATCGGCACGTCGGGTACGACCACTTCCTCTGTGGCCATCGTGTTCACCAACATTCAAGCCACGAACGGCAGCACGACTAACCCGTGGAATGGCCTCTCTTCTCTTCAGATCGCTGGAGACATGGTTCTTGACACCAGTATCCTCTACGGTCCGAGTCGTGGAGCTATGGCACGGCTCGCTGACTCTTTGAGCCGCTTCAGCGTGGTCAACCCGGCTGGCGTGACGCTTCTCCGTGAGGCTCCCGAGAACAAGGACCCGTCTCCGCTGGACATCCGTACTCGGATTGGGGCTCCGGAAGACGAGTACTACTTCGACGCCCAGCCTCTGATGGCCTGGAACCGTCTCCCGAGTCTGGGGCTTCACGCTCCGTTTGCTGCCGACTACGGGTCTGGTCGATACAACTTCGAGACGCGCCGTGACGGTGAGCTTCTGGTTGACCGTGGAAGCAAGACGGTCCTCTTCCGTCCTCTCCAGCAGGTCTTGATGTCTCTCCCGGTGCGGACCGCCGCTGCGGACCAGATCCCGAGTACCTACGACGGTGGGGTGATCCCCATCGACGGTGCAGGGCTGTTTGGCGGAGTGCCACGGAACATCTTCGATGTCCCGAAGGAGTACATGCCTCGCTTCGGTCGTCAGGACATTCCGATCCGTAAGGATGCGGGGACGGCTGGTCCCTTCTTTGGGATCAACCACTTGTTCAGCGACACCAGTACGAGCAGTGACCCCACCCGAGAGATCATTGGGGGGACCGCTGCGGGACTGAATCTCAAGATCGTCACCGGTACCTCGTCGGGTCTCGACTACGGTGCATGGAGTGGCCCGAACAACTGGTACCAGGGTCGTCTCTACACGGACGTGAACGCTCGTTCCACCGACATCAACAAGCCCATGCGGGGCATCCAGCTTCCCCCGTATCTCGGGATTGCGCGGGTCTACGGTGTGTACGACAAGCGTGACTACGATGTGAACGGGTCGGCATGGCTCGATGCCGGATTCACGCCAGACGGCGGCGCGGCTGCGGGTACGAACCTGCTCCGCACCGATGCCGACAAGCAGACGCTCTTCATCGTCCAAGATGGGGCCGCTGATGTCATCGCAAACTCGGATGCTCACACCTATGTGATCCCCGAGGAGGCGATCGACATCACTCTCTCGCCGGACTTCGTCGCGACCGAGACTTTCGATGATCTTGAGTACATCGTCGAGGTGGCAGTCTTCGGATTCGCGCAAGGGTTCATCAACAAGCACAGCTACGTGCTTCAGCGGACTGGGGGGACGAGCACAAACCTCGTCTCCGCGATCCGGATGATTCTTCCCGCTGCCCTCCCTGGAGGAGTCCAGGGCTACTCGGCGTACCTGCGCACGGTCTACCAGGGTGACCCCTTCATGACCCGTGACGCTACGACCATCCAGACGGCGGACTACGAGAATCGTTATGGTCAGGTGCCTGTGGCGAGTGCCTTCGCGGTGAAGACCCCGCTCCAGCAGTACGACACCGACAACGCACAGATCCCCGAGATTCCGAACCCACGGTCGTTGGAGATCCTTGCCACGGCGGACTTCTGGACGACGCTCGGCACCGGCAAGGTCGGTGGTCAGGTCTTCAAGGGAACGGTGACGGACGCGGGATACCTCGCTTCTCCGGGAAGTCGGATTCCGGAATCCGCAACGTCCAACCCGTTCCAGCCGGAAGCGCGTGCTTTCTCTTCGGGTCAGCCTGAGAGTGCTCCATACGCTGGGATCGGGGTTGAGGTCATTGACCACTCCTCCGTGTCGGGCACGTCGATCTCGTTGGTGCGTGAAGATGTCACGGTGACCCTCACCGAGGGTGTCGAGTGGACGGCTGGAGCAGATGCGGTCGCAGATGCCCGCGCTCTTGCGGATGCCATCAACTCCAACCCGTTCCTGTCTCTCGCAGGCGCTCGGTCGCGTTACCTGACAGCGGTTCAAGCCTTCGCTCAAGGCAACGTGGTCTACCTCCAGTCACGTCTCCTTGGAGAGACCGGTTCGGACACGTTGGTCTCTGTGTCGGATACGGCTGTGTACCGACTGGTAGCGGGAACTTCCTACAACGTGACTCACAGCCGTCTCCCCCTCCAGGGTGGCGCGGATGTTCCGGCGAACGGGGCGCGGGTCGCTTCCGCTCCCACCCCTGTCGGGATCACGGGCATGACGGACCGTCTGCCGCTGGGAATCCTGGTCAACGACTCCGACTTCCTCGGTGAGGACCCCCTCCGTAAGGGTGTCGCCTACGAGATCAGGTCCGGTGGTGGTGCCCAGGCAACCACGGAAGTCTCGACCTTTGCGGGGCTGGGTCAAGATCCCTCGGCTCGATTGCACGGGTCAGCGGGAACGATGGGCATGGCTGACGGCGCTGTTCTGGCGTACACCGCTTACAACGCTGTCTCGGCCCCTGACGGAACTCGTCGGTTCCGTATCTACCGGGGTGGTGGTTCGGCCTATGTCCTGGCCCCAGAGTTGGGTGGAGGTCCGGTGGACTTCTCGGCAGGAGGGTTCTCCTCGGGAGACCATCCTGTGATGAAGGGCGCGGTCCTGGCGGGTCGGGCGTACCTCGTGCGTAACGGCTACGAGGACGCATTCGGCGGCACGGCGGTCCGCTCATACGGCGATGAGATTCAGATGGTCGTGGTCACGACCGCTGTGTATGGCGAGGGTGTTGACTGCGAGCACGGCTACGTCCTCGACGGGATCATCAGCCCGACCGACTACGGAAAGGGCTACTCGGCGGCGGACCGATTCCGACTGGAAGGCAAGCCGATGGTCAAGAGTGTGGCGGGTCTCCCTGACCCGGCGATTCCGCTGATCCCATACCCGCCCGAGGATCCGGCTGACGACGACCCCTGTGCGTGAGGTAGATGATGCGTTTGTCTCCTCGTCGTGTTGTCGCTCGCTACCTTGAAGCTCGGGTCGTGCCTTTTCGGCGCGATCGTGAGTATGCGGCCTACCGCGCCTTCCTCAAGAGGGTGCGGAAGCTCCAGGAGACGCTGGATTCGCTTCAGCCGCTGCTGAACTCCAATGCGGAGTTGGAAGAGTTACTTCCATACAACCTTCGCCTTGATTGGGACAGCGACCGGTTCCTCCGGACCTTCAAGAGAGACCTGGGTGACCGTCGAGACATCCAACTCAATCAAGATATGCCTCAGGACTACTTCCAAGATCGGTCTAATACGAGGACTTATCTTGACTTTGCGCTTCAGGATGCCGAGAGGAATCTCCAGCGCACTGACATTGGCCGGATTGGGGCCGTGGTTGAGTCGTCGGATTTCCGCGACAAGGTTCAGTCTTACCTGGACTACGGCTACATCACGCCAGCGGAGGTCAAGGCCCTTCTCGAAAGTGTTGAAGCCGGAATCAAGATCCGCGATGAGATCGCGATGCTGCGCAAGCGCATGAAGCGTACACGTGACCCCTCGGAGGTTTCCGGAATCCCGGCGTCCGCTGAGATGGGGGATGTGGAGACGCTGTACCATGCCTCGGTGGACGCCAAGGGGCTCTACCGGGATGGGTTTTCGGACACGATGCCTGCCGAGTCGTCCAGCGCAGGTCTTGGTGGGAGTCAGTCTCTCGGTGGAGGCAAGGGATCGGGAATATCCTTCACAGAGGACCTCTACGTCGCCAAGGAGATTGCTCGCGTCTTCAAAGAAGTCGCGATGATCGCTCGTGGTGAGTTGGGTCTCTCTGCCATGTTGGATTGGGTCAAGCGTAGTCCCTACACCAAGAAGATCATGGAGTGGTACCACCGGAACTACAGGGCCTGTGACCGGTGCTCGATGGACCCTCGCAATCCGATGCGGTTCGTTCAGATGGTCTTCAACGAGGACCATCTGGCGGACGTGAAGGCGGGGCGTGCCAAGTATGATCCGAAGCTCAGTCAGGTGATGCAGGAGGTTCCATACTCCGAAGTATTCCCTGGACCCGAGGGGGTCATGGGCCTCTACCTCTCATACCTCAACTTCTCTGGTCGGTACGATCCGAAGTTCTTCGGGGTAGGTGGACCCAAGGGTCTTGTGAAGAGGTTCAAGGGGCTCAATCCGAAGGACATCGGGTACATCGAGGCGACCGTGAACACGGCTCACCCTAGCGCCTCTTATGGTGTGGGGGAGCGTGAGGTTCGTGTGCCCCCCGAGGCTGTCCTTTCTGTAGACAAGTTCGTCGGCTGACGCCGGTATTCCCTCTATCCAAAGGTAGAGGCAAAGATAGGGGTTCACATGTCTCGAAGTCTGACTGCTTCTGACCGTCGGTCTCTCATTCGGAGTTTGTCTCGTCTGACGAAGACTTCGAGCTTGGCTTCTTTTGCCAAGGTGGCTCGTCCCGGTGAGGAGACCGTTCTCGGTAAGCGTGTTCGGATCACCTGGTCCAGTTCCTACGGAAGGTATGGCAACATCACCATCCAGGAGCTTCCAGGAAAGCCTTTCAAGCGTCGGCTTCGCAAGATCGAGTGGAACTGGCAAACCCAAGACTCATGGCCTCTCTACACCGAGAACATCGTGATGTGGGCGCGATTCAATCCCGGAATGAGCTACGATCTGGCGGTTCTTGCTGTTCAGTCGGCCTTCGATGTCGCCATCGCCAAGATGGAGGAGGAGGGCAAGGAGGTCGAAACGCTCAACATGCGATCGATCTCCAACCCACGCGAGGAAGAGGTCTCCTACCTGAAGGTCGAGCCTGCTGACTACAAGCCGATCAAGTTCTCGGGCAAGGACTTCGGAGGCACTTCCGAGTGGGGTGAGTTCACCTTCTACGACGCTGCCGATCGCGACGACTACATGGCTCAGATGGAGGGTATGCGTGCCTTCTACAAGTCCACGTCGGGAGGCGCTGCCCGTAAGCTCTTCAAGCTCCTCAAGGCAAACCCGGACATTCTGCGTGGAATGGACATGGGAGACTTTGAGAAGTTGCTCGTTCAGAAGAAGATCGGCTACCGTTACGTTCCGACCGTCTGGCGGTAAGGGGGGGCTGATCCCCGTGCTCGGTGGGTAAGAGTAAGCATGACGACTCTCCAACCCTACCGACAGACTGTTGTGACCCCCGACACCTACGAGGCCATGTGCCGTCTGGAGCGGGCGGCTCATGAACACGGGGACATCACTCTTTCCTATGGGGGTGTCCCAGCGAAGTTGGCCTCATGGGAGGGGGTTGACCACGATGCAGGTCCGCTGGGACTGTCCCCGTGGAAGTCCATGCGGCCCACGGGTCGAGAGGTCTATCTGCGGATTGAGTCACCGAAGATGGTCCCTGACCACAAGCTCGCTGTCTTGTGGAGTATCGCGGTCCCGTTGGGCTTCGTCCCTTGGGATCGGTATCCAGTTCCGTCGCCGACGAGCCACGTCTTTCACTACCTTGGTCCGTGGTCCACGGTGGGGGACTTCCTTCATGGTGAGGGTCGTGGAGATCTCGCGTGGCCCTCGATGGTTTGCGCCGCTCAGGTCGAGGTCGGCACCTGGGGTGGCAACCAGATCACAGAGCGGACCGTGCAGATGCATCTGCACCGTCTTGGGATTCACTGCGGTCCGGTTGATGGGGTCATCGGACCGGTGACCATCGCTGCGATGAAGGCTCTGGGGATGGGTGGCATGGAGATCTCTCGGGTGGCAGAGGACCTAGCCAAGATGGCTCTACCCAGCGTTCCACGTGAGGACCGGGTGCGGGGTCACGTGGTCCTCGGTGGCTACCCTATGGAAGCCTTTAGTTCGGGAGGCGTCCGGACTGTGGAGACTCGTCAGGGATATGCTCTGACGGTTGATGGTCCGGGACGCTTGATTTTGGTCGTAGGAGAACGCTGATGGGTACGTCACTCTGGTTTCCTGGTGGGATTCCAGCCTCGATTGAGCGTCTCATCGACCCAGACGAGATCGCCAAGATCACGGGTACGGGTCTGAGGTCTTTGGGTTCCGAATGGAAGCCGTTGGCCGATCTCGCTGATCAAATCAGCCACGGTAAGCGCAGGCCATGGTGGAAGGGGCTCTTCAAGAGTACGGACATCGACCCCGAGTGGCTTCACTACCAGTTGTACAACGAGAAGCTCTGGCCGAAGTCGCTCACCACTGATGAGCGACTGAAACTTCGCATCCTCAAGAGTCTGAGGCAACTTTCGGGTAGTGGTACCTGGTACAGACCTAAAGGGGTCTCGCCGTCTCCCCAAGAGTTTGAGAGGGCGCTGGAAATGATGTCTATCGACATGGAACCCATCCTCCGAAGGATGTTCCGGTCGTTCAACGCCATGCTCGAAAATGCGGGGGGAAAAGTCGAACCCCTTTGTGAAAAGGTCTATGGGGAACCCTGCGGGAAGGGTGAGGGCGTGCTCTTGGTCCTGGAAGACATCCAGACCCTGTGGAAGATGGACAGGCTACCTGTAAGGTCCAGTGCTCTTGAGCGCGTACTGCGAGATTTCTTGAGGATTTACTTCTCAAGCCCCGTTGCCTGATGGGGGGGTAGTGCAGGCTCTCTTTCGGGTATGACTCCTAAAGGAGTTCATCTCGATGAGTGCCACACTTCATGAGCGGTTGAAGACCGTCCGCGAGCGGCAAGACATCGCTCTACCGCGACCACCCAACTTCCGTGAGACCTTGATCCGGCGTAACGGATCAGAGATCCCTATCGTCTTGCGTCCGTACCAGATTCAGATGGTCGTACATCTGATGGCGATGAAGAGGTTCGTCGTCGGTGACGATTGCGGACTCGGCAAGACGATCGAGAGCATCGCGGGGCTCTGTCAGCTTTGGCAGCGCGACCCCGACATGAAGGTGATCGTGCTGACCAAGAAGTCCTCGGTGCCGCAGTGGGAGTCCGAGTTCGCAAAGTTCACCGATGGGGTGACCGTCCTCATGGCGGTAGGCACACCGAAGAAACGATCGGCGGCCCATGAGGCATGGGATCAGGCGTCGGGTCCGACAGTGCTGATTCAGGGGTACTCGTCGGCCTGCAACGACTTCGGGAGGATTCAGCACTGGGAAGGGTACACGCTCATCCTCGATGAGGTCACCGTGGTCAAGACCCCGACCACCCGAGTTCACAAGGTCTGTCACCATCTCTCCGCCCAGGCGGACCGGTGCTGGGGGCTGACCGCGACTCTGATCAAGAACAACCTCATGGAGGGGTTCGGGATTTACAGGGTCGTGGTTCCCGATCTCTTCCAGATGAGCCGAAACACCTTCATGAACAACTACTGCATCACGCGTATGCAGAGGGTGGCCGGGGGTCGCATGGTCCCCCAGATCGTCGGCTACCGCCAGTCGGACATCGAGAGGTTCCGCGACCAGATCGACCTGTTTTACCTCGGTCGTCCGAAGCACGCGGTCGCCAAGGATCTCCCGACTCTGACCACCAAGACAGTGCGGGTCGGGCTCACCAAGTTCCAGCACGGGAAGTATCAGGAAGCTCTCACGGGGCTTCTGGAACTCGGAAGTGGTGAGATTCGAGACTACGAGGAGACCACGCAACTCACCTCGCTGATCTACTGCCAGGAGATCGTGAACCACCCGTGCCTCATCGAGTACCCTGACTACTCTTCGGAGAAGCTGGACGCGCTTGTGGACATGGTCACCGAGGGCGGTGACCTCTACGACGAGAAGGTCATCATCTTCACTCGGTTCAAGGAGATGGTGAACCATGCGATTCCCGTCCTGGAGGGCAAGGGGATCAAGTGCGTCCGCGTCACGGGCTCCGAGAACGAGTACCAGCGCAAGGAAGCGATGGACGCTTTCCAGGACCCCGACGACCCCACGCGGGTCGTCTGGATCACGATGGCAGGTGGTGACGCCATCAATCTCCAGCGGGCGAAGGCACTGGTGTTCTACGACTCTCCGTGGTCGGCTGGCGACTACCTTCAGATCGTGGGGCGGATGATCCGCATCGGGTCAGAGCACGACACCTGCTACGCCATCCACCTCGTCTGCCGCGACACGATTGACGAGCGGGTCATGCAGGTCGTCCGCAAGAAGATGGGTCTGATTGAACAGGTCCTCGGGGAGCGGGTCAA
>Ga0070752_1002960_pt1 | contig 10647 bp, 12 predicted proteins | sample VirMetDEL_Aug_30_FD_77440 | JGI IMG/M metagenome (GOLD analysis project Ga0070752, IMG submission 77440) | Aqueous microbial communities from the Delaware River and Bay under freshwater to marine salinity gradient to study organic matter... | ecosystem: Environmental > Aquatic > Marine > Coastal... | reverse complement strand
CTCTTTGAGGATGGTATCAAAAACCTCAGATGGGTCTGAATAAACGTTTTTGATAATATATGTGTAGGAGCGTGAGTGAATCATTTCCATGAATTCCCACACCTTCATACAAGCCTCCAGTTCAGGAAGGGAGCAGTATGGAGCAAATGCCATACCAGGTCCACGACCCTGAACGGAGTCCAACATAACCTGATACTTCAGGTTGCTGGTGAAGATATGTTTTTGCTCAGGACGAAGCATATGATAATCGCTACGGTCCTTCTGCAAGGAGACCTCCTCAGGTCTCCAGAAGTATCCCAACTGCTGTGTTGTTAATTTGTCGAAGATTGGGTATTTGTAAGAATCATATCTTTGAATTCCTAGTGGTTGACCAAAAAACATTGGTTGCTTTTTGGTGTCTACTTCGTTGGAATTAAAAACGGTCATTGAATCAACCGCTTTTTTATCTTCCAACCCTGTCTTAAATCTTACAAGACTCACAATCTTCCTCCTCCGCGTTTTCTAATTGAGAGATTAAACTTTCAAGAGACTCTTTGGTTTCATCAACCTCATCAGTCTTGAAATCATAAGTGTTTTGGTAGTAACTGGTTTTCCAACCGTACTTATATGTAGTTAAAAGGTCTTGTGCCATCACGGACACTGGGACTTCATTATCTGGATAGTTCTGTGGATTGTAACTCCAGTTACCAGAAATTGCCTGGTCAAAGAACTTCTGCATCACAGCAACAATATTAATATAACCACGATTGGACTCCATATCCCACAGAAGCGTATAATTGTTCTTAAGAGATTGATATTGGGGGACAATCTGCTTAAGGGGTCCTTTTTTACTCTTCTTAACGGACAGGTATCCTCTAGGTGGTTCGATTCCATTTGTTGCGTTTGACACAACGGAACTGCTCTCCGAAGGCATTTGTGCGGACAATGTTGAGTTCCTGACTCCGTAAAGGAATAGATCTGATCTGAGACTATCCCAATCATAGAAAAGCTCATTTGGAACAATTTCATCTACGTCCTTCTTGTATGTATCAATTGGGAGAATTCCCTGACCATACTTGGTGCGATCACTGTACTCACAAGCACCTTTTTCTTTAGCAAGATCAACAGTTGCTCGGATCAGATAATACTGGAATGCCTCTGTGAGATCGTGTACTGCTTTCCAAGCGTCTGGAGCATCATATGAATGCCCGTGCTTGGCGAGATAATGTGCTAGACCAATATAACCGATTCCAAGGGAACGACGTGCCCTTGTGGCGATCTCTGCTGCTTTGACTGGATATCCCTGAAAATCAATGAGTTCATCAAGACTCCTAACAGCAAGATCGCAAAGAACTTGAAGATCCTCAAGATCCCTAATTTTTCCAACGTTAATAGCACTAAGAATGCAGAGAGCAATTTCGCCATCAGTATCATCAATGTGCTGTAGTGGTTTAGTAGGGAGTGTGATCTCCTGACACAGATTGCTCATCTCAACTTTGTCCACAAAGGACGAGTGAGAGTTGCAGTGGTCAATGTTCATGATATACAGTCTACCAGTTTCTGCTCTTTCTTTCAAGAGGTCCAGAAATAATTCTTGAGCTCCGATAGTCTTTCTTGGAATAGACTGATCTCGTTCGTAACGTACATATAGTTCATCAAAATCAGGAGTTCCAAAAGCATCATACAGACCTGGAACTGCGTGAGGTGAGAAGAGCGAGATTGATTCGTTTTTGATAAAACGTTCGTAGAAGATTTTTGAAATTTGAATTGAGTAGTCAAGTTTCCTTACGCGATTGTCCTCTGTACCCTTGTTATTCTTCAAGACGATGATGTCTTCGATTTCTTGGTGCCAGATAGGAAAGTGAACAGTAGCTGACCCACCTCGGATCCCGTTTTGTGTGCAGCATCGCACAGTTGATTCAAACTTTTTGAGGAAGGGGACAACACCTGTGTGTTGAACCTCTCCGCCTCGGATCTTACTGTTGATCCCACGGATTCGACCTGCGTTGATACCGATGCCCGCCCTTTGTGCAACGTATCGGCCAATAGCCATATCGCTAGTAAAGATACTATCGAGGGTGTCATCAACATCAACAAGGACACAGCTAGCATATTGTCGAAGTGGAGTTCGCACTCCCGCCATGATAGGTGTGGGAATGTTGATTTTGTGTCTTGAGATTGCGTCATAGTACTTTTTAACGTAGTCTAAACGTGTTTCTTTTGGATATTTTGAAAAGATAGTCGCTGCAATCATCAAATACATGAACTGAGGCGTTTCATAAAGTTTCCCAGAACTTCTGTCCTGAACAAGATACTTATCAACAACCTGACGCAAACCAGCGTATGTAAAGAGATAATCGCGACTATGATCGACATATGATTGGAGTTTATCAAACTCCTCATTTGAATATAGATTCAAAATTTCAGCATCATATACCCCAATTTCCACACAGCGTTGTGTGTGCTCTTTAACAGAAGGAAATTCATGCATACGTCCATACAACTGCTTACGAAGTGCAAACAGAAGTAGACGTGCTGCTACGAATTGATAATTGGGATGATCCAAATCAATCAGGTCAGATGCAGAACGAATCAGAATTTCCTGAATCTCTCCCGTCGTAATACCATCATAAAATTGAATACCAGATTGCATCTCAACTTGTGATGCAGAGACTCCTGCAAGATCCTTACATGCTTCCTCTACCATCACATGTAGTTTATTCAAATCAAGTGGTTCGGTTTTGCCGTTCCGTTTAATAACTTTCGTGCCGTTGCTCATACTTTCTTCCAACTGTTAAATTTGATTTTTGCTTCTAAACCTGAGTAGATATTTGATTTTAACACGTCCATAACATTAAGTCCAGTTAAAACCATATCATTGATATCTTTTTCTATAATGTTTGTTGGCCAGATAATGACCTTTCCTCCTCTGTCGATAGTGTTGCTAATTCTGCGGACAATTTCTTTATTGCGGGGCTCATTATCATAAACAAAAATGAGATCGCTTCCCTCAAGACAACCCACATCACCATCACTACCACACAGAGCCACGCTATTGTTGACGAAAGTGCTGTCGAAGGGTCCTTCGACCACATAGACTGGTAGTTTTTTATCGATTGTGTCCAATCCATAAATTTTCGGTGCCTCCTCGTCCAACATAACAGTGATATATTTATTGGGAGATGGACCTAGCGATCTTCCTTGGAAACCAATTAATTTTTTGTCTTGATATAGGGGGATGATGATGCGAGGTTCATCACGAGTCGTGTTTGTGAATACTTCCTTATACGTGTTACAAAACTCTTTAAAGTTTTCTGCATAATAAAACTTTCTGGGATCAACTCTACGTTTTTGTAAATAGGTTCTACTACTTTCCACCTCATTACATAGAGGGAGAATAATTTTGGATTTAAATACAGGTTTTTTAAAACTGAAATTAGGTTCATCGACTACAAAGTTTTTACCAGTGTGACCTTCTTTAAATTTCTCAAGAGTATATTGCTTATACAATGTTGGATCAATTTTCTTGAGAAAGTTATTTAAAGATAAACTAGCACCACAATTGTGGCATTTAAAATTAGTGTTATTTTTTACTGCGTATATGTATCCCCGTGCCTTGTTCTTGTTACGTTGCGAATCGCCACAGATAGGACAGCGGAAGTTGTAGAGATCCGACTTTACCCTTTTAAATTTTTGTAGGCGTGACGAAACTAATCCAATATACTTGGAATCAACCAAATCCATTACAAAAGCACTACTTGGGTTGCCCTATTATACTCTGCTGAGGCGATTGAGTCAAGAAGATTGGGGCGATTCTACTGCCTGCTCCAATAAGAAGTGCTGCTACTACTAACACTCCTCCTACCTGCCATCTAAATTTTGAAAACGCTTTTATTTCTACCTGCAATTTATCAATTCTATCATGAATAACCTTATGATCCTTTTCACTTTCAGATTTTAACTCATCAATCATTTTGATAATGAGTGTATCGGTCTTCATACTTTGCTCTATTCTCTCATCGTGCTTTGTGAGAATTTGAGCAATACGATTATTTCCTTCTGATATTTTTTCTACTGCTGATTCTAACTTCGCCAGCATTTCACGGGAAAGGTCCTCATACATATCAAGTTTCGATTCAAGAACCGCTACTTTAGAACCTTGAGAGAACATTATCCGACTCCCTTTCTCCAACGTGCTCTAGCACCAGGAAATCTACCTCTACCAATTATGGTCGGCATTTCATCCTTCTTCTTTTTCTTTCTTTTAAAAACTGGTGGCTCGTCGGGGGGCAATCCGGCAATTCCGCCACCAGCAACACTCATTGTTGGCGCTTCTTCTTTTAAAGATCTTATAATACCAATAATTTTATTGATGTCCATTAGATTGAATTTAATTCTGCTATACAGTTTTGATCTTCTTCAATATAATTAAGTTCAGTTTTTGGATATTCAGGAACCCTCTTTAAAAATAATAAAAAACTTTTTATTGATGGCCAAAGATCCTTTTCCAAATTGTAGAACAATAGGGGAACAGCAGCTTCATTAAAAACATTAAAAAGGACCGTTAGGTGATTTAAAATAAGGTGTGTTTTTAGCACACCTGTATTTTTGTATCTTTTCAACAATCGTTTTACATATTTTATTCTCTTCAAATCATCTTCAAAGTCATCTCTAGTGACTGCTTGAGGATTATCATAGAATTTTATAGCGAAGAGTAAATAGTTACTCTCGTTCAATTCATCAAATCTCATACCATATTATCAGCTATCGGCAAAGAGTGAATCGTCGTCAGCGTCAGTTCCAGCTGCAGTGCTAATTCCACCAGCGACCAACACTTCGTGCTTAACTCTTAGATTTCCGTGCATATCATAGTATGAGGTAATTCCAACCCATCCACTGTGAGATACTGCGTATGCACTAGTAGTAGCGATACCAACCTCAACTTTGTCTACACCAAATACACCCGTGAAGAGTGAACTGGTTGAGAATCCACTAGTTTTTACTTCTGGTGCTCTATAAACAGAGTCAACAACAGTGTAAAGTGGTTCTGAAGAAATTTCGTATGTTGTTCCTGGAACTGTGCTGAGACCAGAAACAAATCCATCCGTGCTAGCGATGGATAGTGCAGAAGCGGAATCAACAGCAGTAATTACGGCATAACCATAAGTTGCACCAGAACCAACTTTGATAACGTTACCAGTAGTAATACCAGCAGTGTTAAAAGTTGCGCTTGTTCCTACTCTTACAACTTTCTTACTATCGAAATTAACTGTGACTGTTCCGTCAGAATAAACAAGATCTTTATTGCCCCAAAGAGCCATGTTCCCTACCTATAATTCTTTTATAAAGATATTTATAAAAAAAAGAGACCTTACGGTCTCCTTTTAATCAAGATTCTCTTGCTTTGATTGCCTTAGTAACAACCTCAAGAAGTTGATCATCCATATCAGTCTTGGTCAGCTTAACCGCTTTACCCAAGATAACAAGACAGATCTCAACCAACTTTTCACCGAGTTCTTCATTTTCTGGAATTTTGGCGACGGCATCTTGAATTACCTTTGCTGCGAGTGGAAGTAAAAATCCTAACATGATTTTGTACCAAATGGTCTATCAATATATAGCAAATTATTTTTTATTTTTTGCTGCCTCTACATCAGAAACAAAATTTTTAAATGATTTTCTTCCTGGGGAATCTGCATGAGTAAACTTGCGATTCTTTTTGGTAGATTTATCAATCTCTCTCATTTTGAGAGTATCACTAACTTTTCTTCTTAGACTTGCACGACCAAGAGGTGGTTTAGTCTTATCAATTGCTCTCGCAACTTCTAAACCAATTCCCTCTTCAACTTTCTTCTTTTCAGGAAGTCCTTTATGCTTTGTAGATGCAAAATCTTTAGCATCACCCTTTTTCATGGATGCTGCAGCCTGAGCAACTTCAGGAGAAGGTGCAGGCATATCTCCTTTCTTAACGGCATGGACCATACCCATGAACCGTTGCTGTGCTTTAGATACTGCGGGCATTATTTGATAGACCCCTTACCGTGTTTTGCTTGGATATCAGCACGGACAATATCCATCGCTGACTTACCCTTTCCATACTTTTTCTCCAGTTCTTTTTGAACTGCAGTTTTACCTGGTTTGATGCCCAGTTCGGCATTAGTTGCCTTTCTTGCAGGAGGACGACGATAATCAACATTACCATCAACACCACCGCGCTCCATGCGGCGATCTTTCATACGATCATAATCTTCTTCATTAATCTTATCACCTTCAGGTTCATAAGACATCTTGAGACCCATTGCTCTCATCTTATTTCTAATAAGATTTACTTTAGTTTTCATTCCGCGTGGATCTTCGGACTCACATTCGCAAGGTGACTTACCACACTTATCGCAAACTTCCCCATCACCACACTCTTCACTGTAATTTAAAGGAAGTCTTCCTTGCTTTTGCATCTGCAAAGTTTGTCTTTGCATCATCATCTTTTTCTGAAGCATTTTCTTCTTCATCTCCAATTGCTGCTTCTCTTGTGGAGACATTGCAGTTGATTTGTTATCCTCTTCTTCTTTTTTTGGTGCTGCTACTTGCTCCTTAACATCAGGATAAACCTTGATAAGTTTCTTGTTGTTTACACCTTCTCCAGTAATCTTTTTTTCAACACTACTATCTTCTTTTTCATCTTTTTCATAGATGACTTCTTCTTTGCGAGTAGCAATTGCATTACCGATTGCTTTACGACGCTTTAGAAGATACTTATCAGTTTTATCATGATCGCCATCATTATCAATATCTTTATCCTCTTGCCCTACTGGATCTAATCCTTTTCCTGCTTTTGCCTTAGCAGTTTTTGCTCCCTTGGATTTCTCATCATCACCAATAGAACCATAACCAGTCATTTCTACTGAAGAAATATTTGGATTTCTACGAAGTTCAGCAATCTTAGAACGGGACGCCATTCTCACATATGTATTACCTGTCTTCTTATCGGTGACTTTTATTTTATATTTTTTCTCTTCAGTTTCTTCTTTTACTTCTTCTACTGGTTCTTCAATTCCTTCGACAAATACCTTATATAATGCAGAAACCATGGAATCATTTGCTAATTGCTTAGCATCAACATAGTCCTCACCAAGCAACATTTGCTTTGCTCTTGCTTTTACTGCAGGAGCAGCAGATGACTTACCAAGTTGAGACATATATGCCTTTCTTACAGCAGCAGGATCCATTTTCCCACCACTCTTTGCAGCCATTGCTTGCTTCACTTTATATCGAGTATCATAAGCAAGTTGTCTTGCTTGTTTCTCAATTTGCTGCTTTGCTCCAACTGCTGGAGAACCTGTAGGCTTTTCCATTAGAATCTAATTTGTAATTACTTACTTTTTCCTATACTTATTTATGAATTGTTTTCCCCAAGTGCTTCCTGGAACCATAGTTTCTACATATTTTCTATGTGCATCTGTTCCTACAAGTCTTTGATCGGCAGGAACACCAGAAACATTAGTCAATTTATTACTTGCAGTTGCGACTAATTTCTTCAAATTCTTAAGAGGTACTTCTTGATAATTTTTCGTTTCAACAACATCTTTGATCCAAGATTTGAACATGATATTGTCTTCGGTTACACAGATCAAATAATTGGTTCCTCTACGAATAATCTTACCAATCAGTCCAGTATTTACATTCTCTACAAGTTGACCCATTTTAAAAATCTTTTCTTGAATATAATTTTCGCGAAGATTTTTCCAATCAAACTTAGGAGCAATCTCCCATAAATTCCAACCTTCCTTAATGTTCATAGCAGAACGAAGAGTATTATAAAGTTCCTTTGCCTGCTTATCATTCATTGAAGCAGGGACACCCTTACGGAAAGTTTTAAAATCTCCTTCTGCTGCCGCCTTTCTCTGCTTTGATGCAGACATTCCTTCTGTGCCCTCAGCATCTGGGTCTCTTTCCCCAGCAGAACGAACCTCTACATTATCGAATTGATATAGTTTTCCATTGTAATCGTTTGAGAGTCTTTCGTATTCTTTAACTCTATCACCACCACCAATAATTCTTACGCCAGCATATCCATCCATATGTGCTTTCTTGAGCACATCAAAGATCGTGCGATTAGCAGGATCATTTACAATTTTCTCACTATGCTTTGGATACATCTGTCTCATTACAGAAACTTTAGTATCTGGATCAAGAGGATTCTTTTTCTTATCTTGGCTGCGTGAAGGAACAATAATATAGTCACTATCATCTGATGATGATGCTACAGTATCCAAAAGTTTTTCATGACCAGTTGTTGGTGGATTGAAACGTCCAAAAGCAATTGTTAGAGTTCCTTTTGTTTTTTCCACTTCAGGAGGAACCATTTCTGGTTTCTCTGCTGCTGGTTCCTGCTGTTGAGGTGCTGGTTCTTGTTGTGCGGGTTCAGTTTCGTAAGAGGTTTGGGATAATCTCTTTTCTTTATCAGTTTGTGCTGGATCTTGGCGTCCAATTCGTTGTCTTTTATTATAAAACTTTAATTGACCCTTTTCAGTTTTAGCAACAAACTCTCCCTTCTTATCATACCATCCACCATGTCCATCACTGACAAGACCCATTCTCGCCGCTTGTTGAACAGCGGTTGTTGCCTCAGATAAAAATTGAGAGAATTTTTTCATTACTTAGAAATTTTTACTATTATTGCTTTTTCGTTTGCAACTATGTATCTGAGAATACTCATTCTCATTTTCTTATATTTATTCATTTCTTTATCCGTCTTACACATAGATATCTTTTTATCCATTGTTGTATAGACATGAGCAAGAAAATCATTATATCGTTTTCTTGGTGCCTTCGAATCAGTTTCAAAAGACTGTAATAATTCTGTAACTTGGGGATTCATGCTAATTTTCCGTGAGGTGCAAATCTACTTCCAACCTTAAGAGAAAGATATAATAAATCTGTCCAAAATTCTTCAGGTTTCTTACTAGTTCTAGACATAACATCTGAAAAGAAATTGAGTTGCATTAATTTAGACTGTGCAACTGCCTTTGATTTTGGATTATTAGATCTATACATCTTAAGTATTCTTGCTTTAAATTCATCATAGCTAGTTGTTCCCTTTATATTGGTTCTCAATGTATTATACATTCTTTCATAATTTCTACTATCATTCTTAAAATCTTCTGCTGTTTCTGGATAATCTTGATGTCTATTCACAAATGTATGTCCAGGTACTTTTGTCTTCAACATAGTAGCCACAAGATCTACAGGAGCTGCTCCACCTCTTCCACCACTACCTTTTATAACACTTTCATATTTTAAATTTGAGAATCCTGATCCTGGTGTTCTTATAACATTAATAGTATATTTTCCAAACAAAACATATCCACCTTGAGACATACCATCAACAGTTTCTTCTGTTTTAATTTCAATAGTTATGTCGCTCATCTTTACTTCTTCAACCTGAGCAAATTCAATTTTCTTTGAATCTTTATTAACATAAGCAAAGTTTGCCTTTTCTTTTGATTCTATTTTTTTAAGAGACAATCCTATTAACTTATTATCTTTCATCAAATTCAATAGAACATTATTTAATTCTTTCAAAGTTGCTGTCCCATCCTTTTGAATTGCTTCGTCTATTTTTTTCTTTACCTGACTTTTATCTTTTACTACCCAAATATCAGAAGGGTTCCAAGTTTCATATTTTCCAACATCTTTCAATTTTCCAGAAGCGGTCACTTCTTTCACAATCTGACATTGCTCCTTTACAAACTTCATTAAATCTTGTCCACCATGCTCAAACACATCCCATTGTGGTGGTTGAAACTTTTTAAAGAATGCCTTTTGATGTTCAAAGTAACTGTGAGTCCATTCATTTATGCTTTGAGTATATGGTGCTTTAAATATTTTTTCAAGACCTTTTTTTGTTTCAGTATCATCTAAAATATCAGCAGCACTTGCAAATTTTTTATTCTTCCTCAATACTTGAGTAAGGATAAAGGCACTACCTTTTTCTTGTATCGCAGTAGGGACTGGTCCAGCAGATCCACTCTGAGATACTTTTATTTTTATTGAACTTTCTTTGAAATCAGAATCATACTGCACATCACCAATTTCATAAGATCCATAAAAGTTTTCATTCAATAACTTAAGAGTATCTTGTTTTAGTTTTTTTTGTTGTGGAGCAGATAACTTTTTTGAGAAAAATAATTCTGTACCATCAACACCAAATTCATTATATTCCAAAACTAACGAACCTATTTTTTTAACTTTGTCGAAATATTTTGCAACGGACTTATTATCAGCTTGCTGCTTAGCCATCAATTACTCCTGATTTAAATAATCATCAAGTTTGTTTGGTTCTACTTTTACTGGTGGTTTTTTCTTTTTCTCTTCTTTCTTTTTCAAATCACTCATAGGAGAATCTATCCTATCAGGTTGCTTAGGTTGTTCTGGTTGTTGACGTGGTTTTGTATCTACTGGTTCTGGTTTTTTAGTTGGTTGTGTAACAGCAGGTTCGCTTGGTTTTTCTTGTTGTTGTGGTTTTGGTGTAGCCTTAAGTTCTGCAGCTTTTTGACTAATGGTATCAAGAGCAGATCTAGCCATGTCTACTGCTTGAGATGCTACTTCTTGTTTAGCAGCATGTTGTTGTGCAGCACCAGGATTGTTTTGTAAGTAGTACTGATTTTT
>Ga0070752_1002952_pt1 | contig 10673 bp, 19 predicted proteins | sample VirMetDEL_Aug_30_FD_77440 | JGI IMG/M metagenome (GOLD analysis project Ga0070752, IMG submission 77440) | Aqueous microbial communities from the Delaware River and Bay under freshwater to marine salinity gradient to study organic matter... | ecosystem: Environmental > Aquatic > Marine > Coastal... | reverse complement strand
CTCGCTTAGATCTTCAGGGCTCACGAACGGGTCTTCTTGCTTCTTCAGTAAATCTTTAATGGGCATAGCCACCTCCTACTACCTAAACGCGGGTTTGGAGTGCTAAGTGGGACACATAACGCATTGCGTCATGTGAAAAGCAGGATAGTCAGTGTGAGGGTAATAACAATAACAACAACAAATCAGAAGAGCGGGTACCCTCCCCCCGGGGGCGTTCGTCGTTCGTTTGGAGCCGTTTTAACCCCATTTTGAGCCGTTTTATTCCCCCGACGGGGGTGCCATTGCAGCCAATTACGCCAAAGTGGGGGGTCCATTCCGGGACCATTGCAGCCGTGACGAGCCGTCCCGAGCCGTTCGAATTGATGCGGATTGATGCCTGGTGATGTGATGGGAGGAAGTGAGATGGGCGGACTAGAGGTAACTGGGTCAGTATATGAACCCCTAGTCCTGACCCTAATAACGTTGGTTTAAAGGTGTCTGATTGCCATTCGGTTGGCCAGTTCACTCATTCAGGAAGCTTAGGACGTAAAGCAGGATGATGGCCCAACAAACTATCATAGCGTTTCTTCTCCTTTCTATCCGCCTCCCTGGCGCTCTCTCCAAGGGGTTAGATTCTAAATATATAATTGTTCTCTAAACTCTCATCCTATCATCCTACTAGGCTCTAGGAATCGGTTTTTGCTGTGTTTTGGGTGTTCTGGTTAGCCTGCTGGTAGGACGTAAAACGGGCCTTAAGCGGCTAAATTGCTTTGAAGAATGCGGTCACTCAATGCACCTTTTTTGGTGCCATGGGCGGGAAACACCACGATAAAACCGCGATCGCGTCTCGAACAAAGCGGTTGTCCTCCTCCGCAAGATTGACACGTCACATGGTCGTACCGCACGGCGTGACATTTAATCAGCGGGGTTCCGCTCTTGGTTTTGCTGACGTCTGGCGCGTCAATGGGTCCAGTCAGCGCGACGTCAAAGCCCATTTTGAAAGCTTGTTCCGCCTCTCTCTCGGATTCCGCCGAGATGTTGATGGTGACATCGGGCGCGGCTTTGAGGGCCTTCCTGAGGGCCTGGCGGTTGTGCTCTGCCTGGGCCTTGGTTGCGCCCCTGATGCCTGCTCTGACCGGCTTGTGGGTAAACGCAATCATGCGTTGTGAAAGCTCCTGAGCGCGTGCTGTGAGAGCTGCAACAAAGTGCGGGTCTATTCTGTTTCGGTCCCTCATGTAGTTGGGTAGATCTCCGCCTACTGCCCACCTCCATATGCGAGTAAAACCCGCCATCGCGTCGAGGAAGCTGGCCAGGGTGTACATCTTGCTTTTGTACCGTGGGTCTCGCCTGTCGACGTTGTCGCGGTGAATACGCGTATTCCCCTGCAAGTCGTAGCACTCGCCAGTCGAGAGCAGGCCGCACGTGCTGGGGCAAGTGGTGCTCCTGGTCCGGGTTGCGGTGATGGCTCCCAACTTCAGGTTGGCAGATATCAGAACGACATGAATCATAAGCGCGCGCATCATTGGGTAAGCTCCTCTTTCAAGTCGTCTTCATGGGTGCGGCGGTCGATGACCAGATCGGTAACTGGTCCATCGGTCACCTCGACAAGCAAGCGCGCCAGTGCGGCGGTTAACTCCCTAATGTATTGGTCGGCTAGGATGATTTGCGAGCCGAGCAATTCCCGCTTTAGCTCGGCGGTCTCCTCGGCTTCATCGCTGCTAATGGTGCCGCTAGTTAACTCTGAAAGTTTGTCCTCAATCTCGCGAAGCTGAGCGCCTATTTTTGAGTGAGCGCGCCAAGCTGGGGTGGCTAGTTCATGGCGGTTGAATTCGTATCCACGGGTAGTTGGTAGAAACATGCTTGGATTCCTTTGAAGTGGCGGGCCCTCGCGGGCCCTGGTTAGTTATTGGGATTGTTATTTGTGAAGGTGCTTAACGCGCTCGACTGGCATGTAGTATTCGCCTGCTCGGGTTCGCCAGGTCTCCCACTGCGCCTGGGTCACGTCGAGGCCATTCCGGCGGGCTATGTCCTGAATCAATTTGAAGCGCTCGAAGTAGTCGAGATAGACGCCAAGCTCATGGTTCTTCGCGTCTATCGCTTCCTCTATCGCGTATGCGGTTTGGGCTTGGTCGTCGCGTTCAACCTGGCCGGAGCATAGCGCGATAACTCCCTGTTTAACTGTCGTGGGTTTCATTGTAGCTCTCATTTCTAATGGTGGTGGCGATACGACGGGCGGCTTTTAGCTCTCCGTGCTGGAATTGATATTCGAGCGCGACGTCAATGAGCTTCTGCCTGCTGCTTACGCAGGCGGGCTCGTAGTTGTACGCAACGAAGCACAAGAGGTCAGCCGCTGCCGTGTCTTTGCGTTCTAGGCACTCGTCTACGTATTTGAGGGCGCGCTTTAATTCGCTCATTGTAGCCCCTCCTGGTTAAGCCATTGGTCAAAGGTGAGGATCTCAAGGCCTAGGCGCTCGGCTACCTCAAGGTACTGGTGATAGCGGTCCTCTAGCGGGCTGAGTCGGTGCCAGTCGTACGCTTCTTCTTTGGTCAGGTCTTTATCAATCATTTTAACTCTCTCCTTAAATGTTCGGATTGTCCGGTTAATGGTCCAATAGTGGCCGCGAGTATGTTGCAGCATCATGCGGTTGGCCTGAAAGGCTGCGATGCTCTCAACGTCTTGCGGGTTGTATGCTGCGGCGATTATCGCGCGTTCAGTGCGATCCATATCGCTCTTAAGCTCTGCCGATTCCTGCGTTAGCAAGTCGATCCGCTCTTCTGGTGTGATGTCCTTCCAGCTTACGCCTTGAAATCGTAATTCTTCGATAAATTCTCCAAGATAGCTGAGGCCGTCGTAAAGCTCTTGTAATGGGCTAGGCATTGTCTACAGCTCCCTTCTGAGTTCGCGGGCCTGTTTCAAGTCCGACTGAATTTTGCGCATAGCGGCGCGGTAATCTTCCATGTAGGCGCCCTGAGTATTTACCAGGCCCATCAATCGGTATTCATCGAGGTAGTCGATGCTCTCTTTCCCCCTCTCCATCATGTCCATAATCAGATGCATGGTGGCGAGCGCGCCCTGTCCCATTCTGTAAGCTTCTGCGCAGTTCTGACGCGCTAGCTCGATAAGGTGGTCAATGTGCTCCGGTACATCGAATTGGTGGCGGTGTGTCATTGTCTGGGCTCCTTATGAGTGAAGGCCGCGAGCGGCGAGGATAGTGGTAACCTTTTTCATCTGTTGGGCGAGTTGTTGGTTGATCTCAACTTGGGTGTCATTAAACCCGTGTTGCTCCTGATGAATTTGGGCGGCTAACCGGCTGCCGCCCTCAAGCGCATCGAGTCGATCCAGAATGGACTGGATCACTGCGTCAAGCGTGCTCTCCTCGTCGGCGACGATAGGCGCTCCTGTTGCTAGGCTTTCGAGGTATGACCAAAAGAATCGCTGAACTTCAGGCGATCCAAAGTCGATGTTACAAACCCCCGCGCTATGGCGCTTGATGATCTGCGGCTCTGCGTCGTCGTTGATGATGACGGAAAGTGTATCGCGGTTAATCCGGGTGATTGTTGGTTGGTCTGACATTTCCTAAATCCTTTTCGTTGGCCGCCGTAGCGGGTCGCTCAACACAAGCGACACCGACACAATACGCGATCCCGTGTTTAACGCGAGAGAATAACTAAACAGGCTCGGCGGTTGAAATCCCGAATTGCGAAATCCCTTTGAAATCATTGAAGAAAAAAAATATCGGATCAAAATTTGGGCATGATAAACCCCTAAATTATCCTGTTTTTTTTGAGCTCAGGAATTCCAAAAAAAATTCCTCGAGCTAGCCGCCTCGAGGTCTCCGAAAATCCCCGTAATATTTCAGGATTTTTTTTCAGCAACGCGGCAAACGCGCCTCGAGTGCTGTTCATATATAGTACCCATCGTTCCTACATCGTTCCTATATCGTTCCTGATCCGTTCCTAAATTGTTTGATCCTGCTTGTTCGTTCCTCGTTCCTGCTCTACGGTGGGGCTTTCACAGGAGGGTAGAATGCTACTAGGTAAGATTCAAAGTGCAGAGTTATGTGATGACGGCGAGGTAAGTCTCGCGCGTCATTTTGCGTCAATACTATTAGAAGCCTATGAGGATGCGTGTTCCTCGCAGGGCTGCTTGTGGGTATATAAGCGTGGGCTATGGGAGCGGCTCGAGCCTGAGCACGTTCTCAGTTTGATACAGGCATACAATGGTCTCGCGTTCATTCGGCTGAGCGGGAAGGAAGGCGTTGTTAAGTTAAGCAATGCCAAGGTTAACGGTATCTATCAAAGCGTTCTGGTTTGCCGGGAGCTACTGCGGCCAGACTACTTTGACACACATGTACCGGGCGTCTCGTTCTTAGACGGGTTCGTTGCGTTGCGTGATGGCTCAGTGATGATTGAGCATCATAGCCCCGACCACCGGGCCACCATGCAGATTAACCATATGATCCCTAACTTCGAGGTTGAGCCTGAGGAGTTTATCTATTTCTTACGCGAGCTATTCCAAGGTGACGAGGACATGGACGTGAAGATAAACCTGGTGCGCGAGTTCGTAGGTGCCGCCCTCTGTGGTATGGGCACCCGCTTCCAGCAAGCGCTTCTCTGCATCGGCTCTGGTGCCAACGGGAAGTCGACCATGTGTCGTATCATCGAAGGTCTGTTCCCACCGGAGCAAGTAAGCTCAACATCTCCAGCGCGATGGTCGAATGAATACCAGGTTGCTCTGCTGGCATCGGCTAAGCTCAACGTTTGCACTGAGCTACCGACTGCGGATCACGATGTCTCTGACCTAACGAAAGCCATCCTCGCGGGTGACACCGTTATTGGTCGGATGCCATACCAGAAGCCACAGAAGCTCACCCCGCGTGCATCGCACATCTTCAGCAGTAACCACCTGCCATCGGTCAAAGACTTCTCTGAAGGTTTCTTCCGTCGCTTCCTCATCCTTACGTTCAACCGTTCGTTCAGTGAGAGCGGCAGCGGTAAGTCCATCGACAGTATCGTGAAGGTCATGGAGAAGGAGAAGCCCAAGATTATTATGTGGTGCATGATGGGCGCGATGCATCTCGTTCACCGTGGCGGATATGAGGCACCGGCATCGGGAAACGTCGCAGAGATGGATTGGCGTGTGGAAGCTGACGCCGTGCTCGACTTCATCGTTAGCTGCTGTGAGCGCCGAGAGGAACGCGGAGACTTCGCTTATATGAGTGCTGTCTACGATGACTTTAAAGACTGGTGCCAGAAGACTGGACGTAAGGGCATGATGACCCCGCGCCGCTTTGGTCGTCGTCTAGTTGAGCATGGTGTCGATAAGGAAAAGATAGGTGGCCAGACTAAGGTCGGGCTCTACTTGAAGCCACGGATCAATTGGGCTGATTGGGGCACGGCTCATTAAGGACCGCCGGGGGAGTGCGCGCTCCCCCTTTGGTCTTTTTTCCCAGAGGGAATCCAAGTGCAGGTTTAGTTTGCCTTTTATTTGTACTTCGGACAACTACTTCCTCTACCTCCCCAGGCCTTTCTTTACGAAATACTTTCACTCTAGCCATGAAATAAACTCCACTGAAGGCACGGTCTTTCGATGCTTCTCCCCAAACTCAAGCAGCATCGAGGGGAATGGTGCGCTGTCACGCTCACGTTGGGTCTCCGGGTCGATAAACTTTAGGCGTCCTTTGACAAAGAACACCCGTGAAGCGCGAGGTGCGAACTTGTGGAACGCTCTTGTGTCAGTCCTTGATGGTATAAGAACCACTGAGCTAGCCCCCATGTGAGACTCTGCTGCGGCCTTCTCGAGCCACAGTTCAATCTCACTGTACGGTGGGTTACACCATGTCCAAGACTGCCACTTCATAAGGAGGCCATTGTCATGAACGCCGTACCACTTGTCACACTTCGCGCTCCACTCTTCAGCGCAGGCATCGAGCTGGAAGTCCCAGATCTTGGAACATCGGTCGAACAACCAGGGCGGTGTGCCCCAGTTATCCTTGCCTTTGCTAAAATGTACGCGGCTCACCACGGCACATCATCTTCTTTCTTCTGCTGCGGTTTGTCGTTTGGCGCGATGCAGATTTTCATATCCGGCTGATTGTCTTTCTCTTTGAATTTATTAGGGATAACCACGATGCGAGCACGGTTACCGAAGTTGCCACTCATTACGCCTGGGGTCTTGGTGCTGTACCACAATGCCCCGATCTCAATTAAACTACTTTGTTTATTATCGTTTGCCATGAATTCCTCTATGGTTTAAGTTTAGTAACCAAACATTTCACAACACAAGGAGTGAATCAATGACAAGTGCAAAAAACCTAATCCATGAAAAGACCGACGTGTTCGGTAACACTGCTGAATATGTTGAGGTAATCGACCCGTTCAAGGGTGTCATCACAACAGTACCAGCGAGCGATGACGACAAGCTGCGTCTCTTCACTTGCGGCAGTGACAGGATCACCGTCATCAATGGCAGCAACTCTCACCGTGGCGTGTACGATGACTTCAACAAGGCCATGGATATTTATGAGAAAGGTTTCAGTAACCCAAACATCTTAAACATGGGGCTGCTTGCGGAAGATACTTTCCGTAAACGTACCGAGCAGATGTGGGAATACCTCGGGCTGCATAAGGGCTCAAAGGTCGTGCAGGGTAAGACTCTATACCGCCATGGTAAGAACGTCACCTTCCGCGCTAGCCCCGATGGTATCATCGAGGACGACCCGTCGGTGGTCTTTGAATACAAGGTGCGGTGGTGGTCTGACGAGGAACTCTACGGTGAGCGTCTGACTGACCAAGTGCGTGAGTCGGAGAAGGATCAGTGCCAGTGGCACATGTTTCTCAGCGGTGCGACTACCTGCTTCCTCGGTGTGTGGTTTCACCCTAAGAGCGACATCGAGTGGTTCAAGATTGTCCGCGACGATAATCACATTGACCGCCTAGTAAAGAAAGCAGAAGCGTACTTCGCTAGTCATATCGCGACCGGGACACCCCCACCGGCTGATGAGAGCGATGGCTGCAAAGCCTACTACCAGCGCCAAGAGGAGCGGGAAGGTACCCGTCGCCCCTTCGAGACTGACGAGTGGGCGTGGGCCATCGAGCACCACGAGATTAAGCAGCGCATGGCCGTAGACAAAGCACGTAAGCAGGAACTCGAGAACTACATGCGTGAGAGCATGGGTGAGATCCAAGAGCTATACGTCGAGGGCGGTAAGTCCAAGGCGACATGCAAGAAACCAAAGAACTCAGAAACTAGAACTCTACGCATCACCGTGAAGGATTAAGTTATGGAAAAGACAAAGCCAAACCTATGGGGCGTTATTCGCCCAGAAGATATCAGCCAAAAGGGCAACGGTAATTACCGCGCCGATTACATGAACTGGGCGCTCACTTCTCACCTCATGCATGAACATGCACCCGGTTGGGATTTTGAGCTCGTGGAGTGGCATGACCAGAGTGGTCAGCCACAGTCTGTCTACAAGGCTCCTGATGGCTCGGCTTACGTTGTCGGGCGTTGGTGCCTTATCGGTACTGACCTCGCCACCCAGAAGTTCCCTCAGGCGTGCATGGACCACCGGAACAATCCGGTACCATACGAGCGCGTCAGTGCCCGTGTCCTGACCGATACCGAGCGCCGATGTCGCTGTACATCAGCGGCGGCTGCATTCGGCTTAGCGGGCGAGCTATGGGCTCGAGTCGCAGTTGAGGATCCCCATGCAGATGACGACAAGCCCACCCCTCCACCCAAGTCAGGCAACAAGGCCTCACCTGAGGTGAAGGATAAGATGATGGGATTCTTCGCGACGCATGGTGTCACAGAGGCTCACATCGAGGGCTTCCTCGGTAACGACCTCAAGGACATGACGGTTGAGCAATACAACCAAATGCAAGAGATTGGTTCGGCTATCATCAAGGGCATGGATGCGTTCGAAGCACTAGGGATCAGTGTTGAAGGGGAGGTCATCGATGATGACGAAGAGCCAGCCTTTAAACTCGGCTAAGCATAAGTTGGCCAGGAGGTACGCGAAAGCGGGCCTCCTGGTCCTTCCCCTTTACGAGATGCGCAACGGTGTCTGCTCCTGTCGCAACCCTGATTGCTTCAGCCCTGGCAAGCACCCACGTCTTAAGCACGGTGTAAAGCAAGCAAGCTCTGACCTTGCATCGGTAGACCAGTGGTGGTCTCAGTGGCCTGACGCCAACATCGGCATCGCCACCGGTCACATTGTTTCTGTCTTTGATGTCGACTTGGACAAGGACGGCGACAAGTCACTGCGATGGTTAGAGGTGACCCATGGCCGCCTACCAAAGACCTGGACCACAATCACAGGTGGAGGTGGGCGTCACTATTTCTTCAAGATGCCGGATGAGGAATTGAAGAATGCAGTGAAGCTATGGAAGCGACCAGGCTTGGACTTCAGGGGCACCAGTGGTTACGTCGTTGCTGTTGGCTCTGAGACCAACAAGGGCTCGTACTCTTGGGTGCATGGTCTTGCACCATGGGAGGTCGAGCTTGCTGAGCTACCCGGCTACATTCTGCAACAGGTGCGGCATGGGGTGCGGATCCGTAAAGTCCGACGTGAGAATCCACAGAAGGTAGAGATAAACGCCTTCGACTCACTTGGCAGCGGTGAGCGTAATACAGGCCTTGCTCGTATCGCAGGTCACCTCATTGCCAGTGGCAAAGATTACAACACCAGCCGAACCCTGCTGGCATCTGCAAATGAGATGCTCTGCAACCCGCCGCTAAGCGAGCGGGAGGTTGAGGCTATTCATGCGAGCATCTGGCGGTGCGAGCACAGAGGAGGATGATTTGAGTGATGATTACAAGAAGCGGATCATAGCGAGCCTGGACAAGTTCTACACCAAGAACGACCCCAGCTATAAGCCTAAGCCGCCCAAGGAAAAGAAGAAGCGCGGGCCTGTCATAGTGCCTACTGAGCACCAGGAGCAGGTTCGTTTAGTCGGATGGATGCGTAAGAAGGGTTGGATCTTCTGTGCTGTGCCCAACGGTGGTTCACGCTCGAGTATCGTCGAAGGGGCGAGACTGCGCTCTGCTGGGCTTCAGAGAGGCTTTCCTGACCTATTGGTGTTCTGGCCAGTCCAAGCAGCCATTGAGCTCAAGAGGCAAAAGGGCGGGCGTGTGAGCGACGAGCAGAAGGCATGGCTCGATACCCTGCAAGGGTGCGGCTGGCATGTGCAGGTATGCAGAGGCTCGGACGCGGCCATCGAGTGGCTAGAGGAGATTACAAATGAGAAAGCATAATTGGCGATGGGCATCGAGAACGCGAGGCGGTGAGCTGCTGCGTGAAGCCCTTGAAGAGCGAGGTCTTACCTTGCGTGAGCTTGGCGAGAAGTTAGGAGTGCATTACGTAATGCTCAATCACTTTGCGATGGGAGACAAAGTTCCGACGCTGAGGAATGCTATCATTCTGAATCGTGAACTCGAGATCCCATACGAGTCGTGGGAAGAGGAGACGTAATGTTTTGGTTATTGGGCGTCGTATGCGTCCTGGCGATGGGGGTCGCCATCTCTGAATATCTGGCAGTCCGTCAGATAGAGAAGCGCATACGGCGAAAGTGGAGGGACCATGAGCGGAGAAAAGACTAAACCGAGGGGCTGGTATCTTAAGGAGAAAAGAAAAGAGCTAGCGCTTCAAATACGAATAGCAAAGAGATGGATTGAAGAGTGTACAGATCCCGATCGACTCGAAGACTTGAAGGAACACTTGTGGCGATTGGAGTATAGAGAAATATTTCTCGGAAAGAAGAAGTAGTGCAGATGTACCGAATTACCGGAGACAACTGTCAAAAAATATTTGACAGTTCTACCGTTTTGATTTGCGCATTGGCTTCTTAGACCCGCTTTTGCAGCCACCCTTTTTGCCGCCTTTGCGCTTCTTGGGTGGTCTTCCTACCTTGCTACCGTATGTACCTTTTCCTTGCGGCATCACTTAATCCTTTCATCAATGACCACCCGGCCATCTGGCTCTTGGTGCCCAATCTCATTACAGCGCTCCGGTGACCGGGCAGTTGGATGCCCAAGGCTAATGTGAATCCAGCCGCGCTCTAGAAGTAACTGACCAACGTCTAGCCGCTTCTCCCGCACCTCGGTGACAAGCTTCTCGAATGCTTCTTCAATGGTGCCCTTGTATGGCTTGAAGTCGCAGGCCTCGCCTCGCATGTGCTGGCTGCGCTCAGAGCCACCAACGCGGGCATTGAGTGTGGGTCCACGGAAGCCACTGGTCACACGGATAGGGGAACCAACGATTGCCCGTACACGCTCCATGAGGTTGGCAGTCAGGTAGATAGCACAGGCGAAGTTTTTAGCTTCCTTCTTGTTGGTCAAGAAAAGGTCTTCATGGCTCGTGCGGGTCATCTCATCCCATGAGAAATGGTCTGTGAGCTTCATTAGCACTTCCACCTTTTGCGTGCCTGACGCAGACGACTGTTGGGGTTCTTCGCGGCCTTTGGGAACTTCTTCATCTGGCCTGCACTGCGAGCGCAGTAAGACTTGCGGCGCTTGGCGGCCTTGCTGCCCTTCTTCACCTTGCCGGTGACCGCACCTTGGAGCTTGCTGCCAGGGTTGTCGCGGCGATACTTGGCAATGCCCTTCTGCGTCATGCCAGCACCGGCTTTGGTAGGGCGCTTGTGGCCACCTTTGATGGTGTGGCCTTTCATGCTGCCTTTCTTTGCCATGT
>Ga0070752_1002947_pt1 | contig 10686 bp, 20 predicted proteins | sample VirMetDEL_Aug_30_FD_77440 | JGI IMG/M metagenome (GOLD analysis project Ga0070752, IMG submission 77440) | Aqueous microbial communities from the Delaware River and Bay under freshwater to marine salinity gradient to study organic matter... | ecosystem: Environmental > Aquatic > Marine > Coastal... | reverse complement strand
CATGACAACGATGCTTGACGAACTTGCAAAAAAAGAAGATAATGTTTGAAGAACAGACTTGGACAAACGTCGTCGCATTCACGTTTTGCAATTGCACTGAACACGTTGACAGCATTCAATTCACGGAAATTTTCGCGTTGTAAATTGCAACCATGTTCACGGTGGAAATTTTGGTTGGAGTCATTGTTGCCCTTGTCGCGGGTGCGGTTGGAATGTTTGTCAAGCAAACGAACGACGTTGCGCGTTTGAAAGAACGAATGTTCCAACTTGAAAAAACAGTGTCAAAGAATGACGAACACGTTTCAGAAATGCTTTCTGAAATGACAAAAAGCATTCAACGAATCGAACGCGCGCTTGTGAAAGCGGGCTTCATTCCAGTCGAATAAAAAACATGGAGTTACGATATTTCAAACACGAAGAATTTGACAGTCCCGACGCAAAGGGGTCGGGCGCAAACATGAACGCAGACTTTTTGAAATTGCTTGACGAAGCACGACACATTGCGGGCGTGCCATTTCGCATTTCAAGCGGTGGAGGATTCAGGACGAAAGAATACAACGCGGAACTTTGCAAACGAAACAAGCACGCAAGCAAAACGTCAAGTCACATGAAAGGACTTGCAGCGGATATTTTGGTCGACGACAGCAGAACACGCTTCAACATTCTTTTCGCGTTGCTGCGTTGCGGATTCAATCGTATTGGCGTCGCAAACGGGTTCATTCACGTCGACGTGGACGAAGCAAAAACTGAAGACTTGTGTTGGACGTACATGTGAACGTAACTTGACAAAACACAAAAACAAGAAAATATGGACATCATTCTTCAAAATTGGGCGGAACTGTTGCTTGCGCTCATTGCATTCCTTGACGTTGTCGTTTCGTTGACGCCAACACAAAAAGACGACCGTTTTTTGGGCTATCTGCGAACAATTACGCTTGCGTTTACAAAGCGTACAATTCGAAAAGCGGCAAAAAAGCAGTAACTTCGCAAAGAAGTTCATGACGAAAAACTTCACTGTTTGTTTGTAGCAAGAACGGCGGCACGTTGTGTCGTCGTTTTTTTTGCTTCAAACTTTTCTTGTTTGGTGCGCTTTTCCCGCTTTGGACACAAAAAACTTTCAAATTTCTTGAAAAAAACCATTGCCAAAGCGAATGTTCACCATATCTTTGAAACGTCAAACAAACAGAACAACAAAAAAACACAGTCATGAATTCACAAGTTCACTTCCCACCAGTCACAGTTTTCCCAAATTACGCGGAACAAGTCATGGAAAAAATTGCAGCGGGTGCAGCAGCACACGAAGCAAGCGTTGCAGCAACAAAGCAACACGCGGCAGAAACAGTTCATCCTGAATATCGTTTGAACGCTGCTGAACGAACGCAAATGGTGAAGCAAGCGGAGAAAGCGCAATTGCAAGAATTGTTTCCAATTGGAACTGCTTGCGTGGAGATTCGCAGCCGTTACGGCAACGGAACGCAGCAGAAGTTCAACATTGTGACGAAGTTCACAAAAGCGGGTTATCCCGTACTCGACAACGGCAAAACTTTGCGCTTCAAGCATTTCATGTCCGAAGGGTTTTGTGTCGTTGCGCGCACACATTCAAACGCGTATGGCTGGGACAACCGTACTTTCATGGCTTGCGCTTGGGCTTAATTCATCGAAACAAAAACGTCATGAACTATTTCGAAACAACAGACACACAACGCTTCAATTTTCGTGCGCAAGGAAGCGTGACAATTTGGACAATGTCAGTCAAAACTGGAACGCGCAAATTCGAAAACCACAAAACGAAAGCAGTTTGTGGACTTGCAAATTGCTTCGACCGTTTTGAATTCATTCTTGTGACAACTCCAAATGCTATAAATTGCGCAGCGTACAAAGGCAACAAAATTGTTCAGGAAGCAGACTTCAAAAATTTTGCGGAGTGCAAGGAGTTCGCAAACGACTTCATTGCAAAACAACTTCGTTTGACGCAGCGGACTTCATGACTGCGTTTGTTTGACAACTTGCGTCAAACGTTTGGCAGCGTGTGTTTTTACAACATGCGCTGCTTTTTTTTTGGGTTTTTTGAAAAAAACCATTGCCGTTTGAATTAGGCGACATATCTTTGACGCAGTCAAACACGAAAAAACAAGCAGTTATGAATTACACAATCAAAAGCAAGGGCGCGGGAGTCAAGCAAATGGAACTTGAAAACGGACAAATTTTTGGAATTTGCAAGCGTCGTTCATACGGCAACCGTTACGTTTGGACAGTATACCGTGACGGCAAGCACATTGCGGCAGGGTTGACCGTTAAAGAATGCGCGGAAGACGTTATTCGCACGGTCATTCGATAATTCACGAACACACACAAGCAAACAGTCATGAAAAATCAAAACACCACCCAAGCACAACGTTTGAACGCATTCTTCAAGCGCAGTGAAAAGAAAATGTTCGCAAAAGCGGCAAAAGTTTACCCAACAAGCCAATTGCCGCTTGACGACATGTCAAACTTGGACGCATTGTCATTTGTACTTGTTCGCAGCGCGCTTTGCAAGCAGTACGTTGCCAACGAACGTCACACGGTCGCTTTGTCGTATGGCTGCGCGGAAGTTGTCGAAGCACAAGCAGCAGAAATTCAAAAGCAGCGCAAAGAAGTCGAACGTTTGTGGGCGCGACTTGAACGAAATGACTTCGAATTTCCAATTGAATGGCGCGCTTGAAACAGCGACGAACAGCGGGCGGCGAATTGCGTCGTCCGCTTTTTTTTTGAGCGAAAGAAAAAAAATTTGAAAGAATCCATTGCCGTTTGAATTAGGCACCATATATTTGACTCAGTCAAACACACAAAAACATTCAGTCATGAACAATTTTCAAAACATCGTCGACGCAGTTGAATTCGAAATGTACACTTTTCGAATGGGAGTCAAGAAGAACAAAATGGTTGAACAAGTTGCACACTTGCAGCGAATCAATCAAATGTATTTTCGATTGAAGGACACTGCAAAATTGCTGGGTTGCGCAGCGCAAGACGTGAACGACGCAATTGAATTGTTGTCGTACTTCTTCAACTCCATTGACACAACGCCAAACCGTGCGGGCATCGAATAAGCAAACAACACGGGCGGCGAAAGTCGTCGCCCATTTTTACCAAACAAACGTTTCAAATGAACAAGAACGGAACAACACAAGTCGTCACTGCTTCGGGCGTGACAACGCAAGTCGCAGAAAGCGGCACGGTCGAAATTTACATGAACGGACAACTTCTTGCAGAAGTGTACAACACAGACAGCAGAACAGTCGAAGTTGGATAAACACGACGCGGGCGGCACGCGTTGTCGCCCGCTTCACAACACAAACAAACATGAACTTTTGGAAGATATATGGAGAAGTGAAGAAAGTCGAATTGGAGGAAAACGAATTCGCAAACACCGTCATTCTTCACGTTGCAACAAGTGAAAATTTCAATTCTGCCGTCATGCCAATTGAAATATGGGAAAGTGACTTGCGCAGAATGTTATTGACGACGGACGAAAAAGAACTGAAGCGTTCAAACGTCACTGCAATTGGACGCTTCAAGACGCGCGTCAAAACAGTTGGCGAAACAAAGAAAGACGTTCCATGTCTGCACGCAGACTCCATTCAATTCACGCAGTTATGAAATACAACGGTTGGACGAATTGGGAAACATGGTCAGTTCGAATGCATCTATTTGACGACGTCGTGGAAATGTGCGTTGAACGCATTGACGAAGACGAAGCATTTGCTGAACGCATGACGCAGGGCGACGTGGACGAAGCCACGTCTGAATGCTGCGACATTATTTCAAACGAATTCGCAGATTGGCGCGGTTACGCTGAACACGACACGCACGACTGGTTGACTGAAATTGTGAACGGTTTTCAGTGCGACGTCAATTGGTGGGAATTGGGTGCTGCTTTGCACGACACTTTGAAAACACACATGAAAGAACAATGAAAGAACAATTGAAAAGGGAATACTTGTCGCATTCGGCATTGAAAGCGTTTTTGCGCAGCCCAAACCACTATTTGCAGTACGTCACGCGACAAATTGAAACAACGCCCGCAATGCTGTTTGGAAGCGCGTTTCATTGTTACGTTTTGGAACGTGACGAATTTGGAAAACGTTACGCAGTCGCACCCAAAGTCGACAAGCGAACGAAGGAAGGAAAAGCAACTTGGAACGCATTCAGTGAAGCAGTCATTGGACGCGAAATAATAACCGAAGACGACATGAACACAATTGTCGTCATGCAAGAAGCAATGAACAACTTTGAACCCGCGCGAACGATTCTTGCAGCGTGCAAGTCGTTTGAAGAAGAACGAACAGACACGCTTTTTGGTTACGCTTTCAAGGGCATTGCGGACGCAGTCGGTGAAAACTTTGTTGTTGACGTGAAGACGACGCTTGACGCGTCGCCCGAAGCGTTCATGAAAACAGCGTACAACATGGGCTACCATGAACAAGCGGCGGCGTACAAATTGCTTTTCAACGTGGAACGTTTCTATTGGGTCGCAGTCGAAAAGAACAATCCGCACAATTGCGCCGTGTACATGCAAAGCGAACGCGCAGGACGACTTGCATTGACACGACTGCAAAACGGAATTGAAGCGTTCAAAGCATGGGACGGACGCGGACAATCATATTCAAACGAAACACAAATTTTGGAAATGCCGTCATGGGCATGAACGAAGAAAACGCGCTTTCAACCGAATTCAAAGAAGCAGTTGAAGCAGCACAAAAAAACAACACGACACACGAATTGAATTGGGCGGTGTTTTGCATGCAGTGCGAAATTCGAAACGTTGTCAGAATTATTCAGAAACTCAAAAACCAATAAAAATGGAAAACAGAACAATTCAAGCAGTGCAAAACGTCGAAGCATGGAACGGACAACATGGACAAATGTTCGAATTCACACTTGCTTTGGACGACGGTCGAATTGGGCGCGTCAACGCGAAAACAAACGACCGTTGGAACGTCGGTGACGTTGTCGTGGTGACAAGCGAAAAACAAACAAAGCATGGACTGAAATGGAGCATGGACAAAGCGGAATTTCATTCGAACGCGCCCGCTGCGCAAGCGACAAATTCAAGCGCAAAACAAGAAGACAGAACTGCGCAAATTGAAGCGTCTTGGGCGATAACGAACGCAGTGCGAATGGGCGCAACGTCTTCAAACGAACAAATTCTGCAAACTGCGCAGAATCTTCTGAATTTGAAGGCGCAACTTGTGGAACACATGCAGAACGTCACCACAAGCGCAGAAACAGCGCAAGGTTCAAACCAAAGCGCCCAAGCAGTAGGACAAGACGGATTGCCTTTTTAAATGCAACCTGAAGCGTTTATTTGCGCCAACGTGTGGGTATCCTTTGCATTTGGCGTCGGTTTAATGTGCGCAGCAGTGTTCATTCATGAACTAATGTGCATTTGGGAGGAAAAATATCAACGAAAGCGCGCAGAACGAAAGAAGCGCGAACACATGAAAAAACTTGAAAATGAACAATAACAGAAACACCTTGAAGGGTTGGATTTACGCGAATTTTGGCGATTATTCGACACTTGCAAAACATCTTGCAATTGACGTGTCCACGGTCAGTCATTGGAGCAACAGCAACCCGCGAAACATGCTGCGCTTTTTGCCTGAATTGTGCAACTTGACAAAAGCAGACGCGAACGACATTTTGGACGCAGTCGTTGCACGCGAAAACGAAATTGTTGAAGTCGATTGAAGCAAACGGGCGGCGCGTCGTTGCGTCGCCCTTTTTTCACCGTCATGAACGAAGACTTCACTGGAATTTGGATTGAAAAGAACGTTTGGAATGACAAGCGTCTTTCAATCATTGAAAAAGCACTGTTGTCAGAAGTGCGCAGTTTTGCGCAGCGCGAACAGAAATTTTTCAAGACGAACGAAGCAATTGCAGAAAGTTTTCAAGTCAGTGTTCGCAGCGTTACGCGTGCAGTGCGCACACTTGAAGAATTGCAATTGGTTCAGCGCGAACCGTTTGACGGTCGCAAGCGCGTTCTGACTTGTCAAAATGTCCACGCAGCATCGTCAAAAAGTCAAAGCAGCAATGTCAAAAAGTCGAAGCAGCGTCGTCAAATTGACAATGCAGACTTGTCAAATTGTCGAACAGAAAGAAACAAAGAAAGAAACAAGAAAAGCACATTGAAAGAACAAGCGAAGTTGGAATTTCCATTTGACGACTTCGAAGAAATTTGGAACGAATGGAAGCAGTACAAAAAGGACGAACACAACTTTCGCTTCAAGTCCGTTAAAACTGAATTGACTTCGTTGAAACAACTTCAAACACTTGCGCAAAATGACAGAACAAAAGCAAAGCAAATTGTTGGACAAAGTATCGCAAACGGGTGGAAAGGGTTCTTCCCAATACGAAACAACACAAGCAGTTTTCAAAACGGAACGCGCGGTTCAATTACACAAGAAGACGCAGACAAGTTTGCAAACTTTGTCCGCAGCGGGCGTGTATCGTGAAACACATGCAAACGCGATTTTTCACGGAACAAACGTGGGAACTGCGCTGAAGTTTGAAGGAGAAAAAACGCGCATTGCATTGTGCGAAATGGTTCAAAGCGTCGTCGACTTTCATGAAATGAAAAAGACGTTGAATGTTGAACAAGTCTTGTTCACGGTCGAAACGTTGATTGAAGACTTTCCCGCAATGACGCTTGAACAGTGGCGACTTGCTTGCGACGGGATGAAACAGGGCAAATTCGGCAAGTATTTTGAACGACTGAAAACGCAAGAATTTCGCGACGCGTTTCTTGCAATGGAAGAACGCGCTGCTGAACTGCGCGAACGTCGTCACGAATACGAAAGCAAACAAGTCACACGCGGCGCAGACGACATTTCAAAAGTGACTTACCAGCCGACGACAATTGAAGACTTGCGTCGCAAGAAAAACGCACCCATTTTCGCACTGGCAAAACACATTGCAGAACTGAACAAAAATGGCGACACAAGCAGCAATTCGGAAACTTGACAAAGTGTTTTCAGAATACGTTCGAAGACGTCACGCAGACTTTTCAGGGCGAACTGAATGTTTCACATGTTCGCGAATGGAATTTTGGGACGAAATGGACGCGGGACATTTCATGCCGCGCGCGTGCATGTCGACACGTTTTGACATGAAGAACGTTCAGCCGCAGTGTCGAAAATGCAACAGACACAAGAATGGAATGCGTGAAGAATTTGCGCGCAATTTGGACGCTGTTTTTGGAATGGGCACTGCTGAACATTTGCGCGAACGTTCAAAGCGAATTGCAATTTGGACGGACTTGCACATTCAAACGAAAATTGAAATTTACCAGTCCCGACTGAAGCAACTTTGAAGTTGGGACTTCGTTTTTGTATCTTCGGCAAAATTCTTGTCAAGACACAAAAGAATGGGAAAATTTGCAAGCAAACGCGTCGCAGACTTGCGACAAAATGAAGACAACCCGCGCACGATTGACAAAGCGGCTTTCAAGAAATTGAAACAGTCTTTGCGCGACTTTCCTGAAATGCTTGAAGCGCGTCCTGTTGTCGTCAATCCTGACAACGTTGTTCTTGGTGGAAACATGCGTTTGAAAGCGGCGCAAGAATTGAAGTTGGAGAAAATTCCCGTTTACGTTGCGACGTGGGAAGAAGCAAAGCAGCGTGAATTCATTGTGAAGGACAATGTTGCTTTTGGTTCGTGGGACTTTGACATTCTTGCGAACGAATGGGACGCAGCAGAACTTGACGAATGGGGGCTTGACGTATGGCAAGACAACGACGAAGACGCACCGACGGCTGAAGACGTAACGCCCGAAGCGGACGACTTTTCAGGGCGTTGGTTTTTGTCGTTCGAAGTTGACGACGAAAGTCAAGCAAATGAATGGTTCGAGAAATTGACGCAAGAAGGATTGACAGTGAAAATTGTGCAATGACAACGACGCTGAAAAAGAAAATTCACGTTCGCTTGCAAAGCGAAATTCCGACAAGTTTTCGAACCAAACTTGCATGCGATTCGTTGGACATTGACATTCACAAGAAGTCAATTCACGACTTGCAAATTGACAAGATTGAACCGAACGAAGACTGGACAATTGGAGTCATTTTGGGCGCTTCAGGAAGCGGGAAAACAACGCTTGCAAAACACATGTTTGGAGAAGACTGTTTTCAATTTCAAGCAGACTTGTCGCGTCCAGTCATTGACCAACTTCCGACTTCATTGACATATGACGAATGCGCTGCGCTTTTGTCGGGAATTGGACTGACTTCAGTTGTTTGTTGGGTGCGCCCCATGTACACACTTTCCAACGGACAACGCGCACGCGCCGAAGCAGTTTTGCAAATGACGCACAACGCGGACTTGACAGTCATTGACGAATGGACTTCAGTCGTGGACAGACAAGTCGCAAAAGTCATGTCACACGCTTTGCAGAAGTACGCACGACGAAACAAGAAACGCGTCGTTTTGTGTTCTTGTCATTACGACATTTTGGAATGGGTAAACCCGTCTTGGGTTATTGACTGCAACGAAGCGCGTTTTGACAACTGCGACGAAAAAAAAAACGACAAGAAAAACTGGAATTCGAAATTCGACCCGTCACAACGAAAACGTGGAAATATTTTTCAAAATATCACTATTTAACGGACAAATTGCCAGGCGGCAAATTGTACTGCTTCGGGCTATTTCACGACGGGCGACAAGTCGGATTTCAATGCTTTGCAAATTACGTCCCGACGCGCAAAGGCAAGACGCCCATTTTTCACTTCAACAGGACTGTAATTCACCCAGACTTTCAAGGACTTGGTTTGGGCGGACGACTTATCGAAGCGACGTCAAGACACATGAAGCAGGAACACGGCTTTCGAATCATGGGAAAATTCAGCGCAGTTCCAGTGTTCAAAATGCTTCAAAAGAACCCAAATTGGGTGCGCGTGAAAACAATTCGAACGTTTGGACAATTGCAGCGCGGGAAGGGCATTCGTCAAAGCGGTTTTCGCGAAGCGGGAATTCGTGCATGGTCATTTGAATATGTGGGAAAATGAACAAAACTGAACAGTCAAAAAAAAGGGTATTGAAAGCGCTTGAAGCGTCTTTGGGAATTGTCACGACTGCATGCAAAGAAGCGCAGGTTGGTCGGACGACTTTTTACGGTTGGCTTGAAACAGACGCGTCATTTGCAGCAGCAGTTCAAGACATTGAAGAAGTCGCTTTGGATTATGCGGAAAGTCAACTGTTCAAACAAATGAAGGGCGGAAGCGCGTCTGCAATTATCTTCTTTTTGAAAACGAAAGGACGTCGACGCGGTTACGTTGAACACGTTGCACAAGAAGACGGCAAAACACTGCTTGGGACATGGTGAAAAAGACAGCAAGCAAAAAGAAACTGTTGCAGAATTTGGACAAAGTCTTTTCGAACTTCATTCGCATGAAGTACGCGAACAAAGACGGCATTGCTGCTTGTTACACATGCGGCAAAGAAGCGCATTGGAGTCAATTGTATTGCGGGCATTTTCAAAGTCGCAAACACAGAAACACGCGCTTCGACGTTGACAATTGTCGCGTCCAGTGCGCGCGTTGCAATATCTTCGACCATGGACAACAGTTTCGCTTCGGAATTCATCTTGAAGAAGAAAGGCAAGGACTTGCGTTTGACGTCGAACGACGGGCGCGAATTCGTCGTTCAATGTCTGTCCAAGAATACATTCATTTGGCGCGCTATTATGACAAAGCATGCAAAGTTGAACAGTTGCGAATTCGTTCAAGTCATGAATGAAATTGACACACTACGACGCAAGCGAATTGAACTGTTGTCAAACGACGGTTCAAAAGACGCAATTGAACGCGTGCAACATCGACTTTTTGAACTCACAAACCACCACGGATACACAACAACATGAACGACCTATTTGCAATTAGCCCGAACGTCATTGAATGGATGAAACAGAACGTTGACCGTTCTTTGAAAGTCATTGAACTTGGAGGCGGGCGCGGAACAAAACGCTTGCAGCGTTACTTCAAGAACAGTCTGACAATTGAAAGCGAACCACAATGGGTTGGTTTTCTTTTGAAACAGTCCTGCGCAGTGCTGCACAAACCATTGGTGGACGAATGGTATGAAGTGGACAACGAACTACTTGAAGAACTGCGAACAGCGGACGTTGTCATCATTGACGGACCAATTGGTTACTTGCGCAACAACGTCGCACGTCACATGGATGAATTCAAGGACGGCGCGCTGCTTATCATTGACGACACACAACGCGTCAAGACGAAGCAACTGACAAACGGACTTGAAGTCGTTGCAATTGTTACAGACAGAAAACGAACAACGCACATTTGCAGAAAGCATGCCGACAATTCCCCTGAAGTCAAAGCGCAGCCCGTGGCAAAGAAGAAGCGACGAAAGCGAAGCACTAAAGTTGTATCAAAGCACAAAGTGGAAGAAGTACAGACTTTGGTTCTTGACACGACACCCGACTTGCGTGACGTGCAAGAAAGCGGCGAACACAGTTGACCACATTGTTCCAGCGCGTGCAAACATGTCTTTGTTTTGGAGTTATCGTAACCACCAAGCAATGTGTTCACGTTGTCACAATGTGAAGCGCCGCAACGAAGATTGAAGACTGTTTTTGGCGTAAAGTGCTGAGGATATGGGTGTTAGGAATCTTTTTTCAACACATGGCATTTT
>Ga0070752_1002939_pt1 | contig 10702 bp, 24 predicted proteins | sample VirMetDEL_Aug_30_FD_77440 | JGI IMG/M metagenome (GOLD analysis project Ga0070752, IMG submission 77440) | Aqueous microbial communities from the Delaware River and Bay under freshwater to marine salinity gradient to study organic matter... | ecosystem: Environmental > Aquatic > Marine > Coastal... | reverse complement strand
GCGGACCGGGTGTGGCTCGTGTAAGGTCGTCCTCGTGGGAGAGAGAGGAGACACCATGACCATCAAGTTCCGTCAGATCGCTCCCGGTCTCTACGGGACCGGCATCCACCGTCACGACGGCTACGACGCCGAGTGCTGGTACGGATGCGACGAGCACGACGTCGAGGTCGTGATCGACCACTTCACCGACGAGGGTCGCGGCTGGAACATCCGCTACCTGTGCGCGTGCGGCTTACTGACCGCGTCGCTCGGCGCGTGGTACCGGACGCTCCGCGAGGCGAAGGAGTTCATCGTCGAAAGGCCCGAGTTGGCATGACGAAGATTCACGGCTGGCTCAAGACGAACGTCTCCGGTTCCGCCTACCGCTCGAAGTCGGACCCCGACGTGTTCCTGTATCGGGCGTCCGGCGAGTGGCGGATCAAGCGGCTCGGAGACCCAACAGTTCTCGCGTCCGGCTCAACCCGGGCGGACGCGATCGCCGAATACACGAAGGAGGAAACGGCATGACCCACCCACACGCTGACGAGATCGTCGCCGCGATCCGCGCTCACGAGAAGATCGGTCGCGGTTCGTGCTCGCCGGTCGACGAGTGTTACAGCGACGACGAACTGGTCGAGGCGTTCGGTTTCGGACGCACCGACAAACCGTTGACCGTTCGCGGCGCGGTCCGCAAAGCGATCTGGTATCACGACCTGTGGGCCGACCGGATGGCTGACATGGAAGGGTTCGCGTCATGGTGATGCGCCGCGGACTCGTCGTCGAGACCGTCGCACCGAACGGCAAGGTCTACCGGTACACCGTGACCCGAACCGCGGGAAACATCGCATGGATCGCTCCGCACGCGAAACGGCTCGGAACTCCGGACAGCCTGTCGATTCACCGCCGCTGGTGGGACCGTTACACGGAGGTCAACTGATGCGCCGCCCGCCCGACGTCAACCCTGCCGAGTTCGACGCGGCGATGCGACCCGAGGCCGGAGACCCGTGGGAACCGGTTCCGCACGACACCGGCTGGTGGGTCATGTCACGCCAGTTCGGATGGCTCGGTCCGTCCTCATCAAGTCACGGGGCGATCGCCCGCGCCGAACGGTCCGGCTACGTCGACGACTGGCAGATCGTCATGATCGTGACGCTGACCGCACCACCGGACGGCTCGCCGTTCTAACCATCACACCCGACGACTAACGTCGTCTCCACCAACTAACCAACCCTGAGGAGGTACCCGTGAGTCACGAACTCGCAACCGTCAACACCGTCGGATCGTTCGACCTGATGCTGAAACAGGCCGACATCCTCGCGCAGTCGCGCATCATCCCCGCCGCATACCGGAACAGATCCGCGGACGTCGTCGCCGCCGGACTCGCCGGACAGGCGTTCGGCTGGGACCTGATGACGTCGCTCCGCAACTACCACGTGATCGAGGGGACCGCGTCCCTGCGTCCTGAGGCGATGCTCGGACTGGTGCGTCGTGCCGGTCACTCCGTCACCCTCACGATCGAGAACGGAAACGACGGACGGCAGGCTGTCGCCCACGGCAAGCGCGCGGACACCGGTGACGAGCACACCGCGACGTTCTCACAGACCGACGCCGCCCGCGCCGGACTCGCGAAAAAGAAGAACTGGGAGCAGTATCTCGACTCGATGTTGACATGGCGTGCCGTGTCCGCGCTGTGTCGCGTGCTGTTCCCCGACGTCGTGCTCGGAGCCGGGTACGTCCCGGAGGAGATCGGCGGCGACGTCGACTCGACCGGCGCACCGTTGGAGGACGACCCGTTCACCGACCCGACCCTGCCAATCGCCGAGGCGAAACGCCGCGTCCTCGCCGCCTGTGACGGCGACAAGGAAATGGCTCGGCAGGTGTGGGGCGACTACACCGCGGAGCACGGCGAGGACCTGCGTGAGTCCGCGATCCTCGACCTTGTCGACCGGTTACTCGGCGACGGAATCGAGGACGCCATCGTCGTCGAGGACGGCGTAACGATCCCTCAACGGGTCGAGACGATCGAGACCGAGAAGTCGGTGCTGATCCTCGAATCGTTGCTGGACGAGTTCCCCGGCTCGACCGTCAAGGAGTAGAGCGACGGGTGGCGGGCCGACCAACCAGCGGCCCGCCACCCTCGCACCGAGGCGGAGGCAACCTCGGCACTCGGACAGTATCAGCATCATTCCCGACGGCATCTGCGCGATCGCGATATGGTGCGGCGAAACGTAATCGCCCGGGCGACGGCACCACTCCGTCCCCGGGCATGGAACGACCCTCAGGAGGTCGAACAAGTGAACAGTAACAGTCCGGTGTCACAACGTCCCCGCATGACGGGACGGTGACCGTGAGCAAATACGTGCGAGTGATGCGTTCGATCTGGACCGATCCCGACTGGCTGGCGCTCCCGTCCCGGTCGAAGATGATCTACCTCCAACTGATCTCACAGGCCAACATCTCGAAGGCCGGTGTTCTCCCGACGGTGCCGAAACGGTGGGCTTCGATGTATCCGGACCTCGACGTCGACGACGTGCTCGCGGCGATCGGCGACCTCGAATCCGCCGGGTTCGTGCTCGTCGACGACGACACCGAGGAACTTCTTGTCCGGACTTACATGAGGTACGACGAGATGTATGCGCAACCGAACGGGCGTAAGGCGATCAGCGCGGCGGTCGACGAGATCGTCTCCGGAACACTTCGCGAAACCGTCGTCGAGGAGTTGGCGGAACTCACCGGAGAGGGTTCCGGAAACCCTTCCCGAAACCCCTCCGGAAAGGGTTCCGGTAACCCTTCCGGAAAGGGTTCCCTCACCCCTAGAACCCGGAACCTAGAACCCGGAACCCGTAACCATGAACCCTCAACCGACGTCGACGTCGTCGACGGGTTCGACGACTTCTGGCGCACCTACCCGCGCAAGACCGGGAAGGCTCAGGCGGTCAAAGCATGGAACAAACTGAAACCCGACGACCATCAGCAGGCGATCGGCATCCTCCCCGATCACGTCGCCTACTGGCATCGTGTCGGCACCGCCACCCAGTTCATTCCGCATCCGGCGACATGGCTGAACGGTCGCCGATGGGAGGACGAGTTACCATCCGAGAAACAGACAACCGCCCGACGTGAGGCTCCCGGCATGGGTGCGCTCCGCCGACTGATGGAGGAAACACAGCATGGAACGTGACAAAGCGATCACGCTCGTCGGCTACCTCGTCGCCGCTACGACCGGCTGGAACGACGACAGCGTCCTCGTCTACACCGCCGAGATCGAGAAACTGTCGCGACCCGACGTCGCGAAGGTTGCGATACAGCATCTCGCGACGACATGGTCCGAGGCTCGCCGCCCACCGATCGCCGAGGTCCTCGACGTGTACCGGCGCGAACTCGCACGAGTTCAGGAGTCGCCGCGTGGAATCGGACCGGGGAAACCTGCCGAGTTCGTGCGTGGCGTCGAGATCGCTCGACAGGCGTATGAAAGCGAACGGCGTCGCCTCGGGAAGCCGATCAACAGCAAGATGTTCGACCGGTGGATGGCGACGATCGCGCCGACCCGATGAAACGCTCCGGACCGCTCCGCCGCGGAACACCGCTGAAACGTGGACCGGGACCGACCCGAAAGACAAGACTGTCTCCGATGTCACCGAAACGCCGCGAGGTCTCCCACCGTCGACGCGAGTTCGTCGCCGACGTCCTGTCGCACCGGACACGATGCGAGGCGGGCGCGTTGATCCGGTCCGCCGAATCCGATCACCGATGCTTCGGATACTCGACCGACGTCCACGAGGTCCTGACCCGCGCCCGCGGCGGCGACATTCTCGACCCGGACAACGTGCGCGCCATCTGCCGCCGATGCCACGACTGGATTCACGATCACCCGAAGGTCGCGCTCGACCTCGGACTGTTGGCGATCCGCGAGGCCGACGATGCCGAATGATGGCATCTGGCAACTGTTGGACAGCGAACGTCCGTGGACCGCGAACGCTGAACGCCGCTGGCATCATTACAAGCGAGCACAAGTGGTCCGTGACGCCCGAGCACGCTGGGCGTGGCACGCGCTCGCGGCTCGCATCCCGCGACTGGAACAGATCACCGTCGACGCTCAACCGCTCGCAAAGGATCGCCGCTGGCGACCGGACGTCGCCGCGTGCTACCCGGCGGTCAAGGCCGCGATCGACGGACTGGTCGACGCTCGTGTCATCGAGGACGACGACGACCGGCATGTCGTCGCGCTCCGGTTCCTGCCGGTGGTGATCGGCGAGGGCGACGGTCTCCGAATCACCGTCACCGACGTCTCAAACTGACCTCGAAAAAAACCCGGAAAGATTCCCCTAATAGGGTTGTGTCCCGGTTGCGACTCGTGTAAGTTTGTCCTCGTGGGAGAGATCAACGAGAGAGGAGTTCCCATGAGCCATTCAGTTATCGAGACGATGATCCGTCACATCGGTCGCGGCGACCTGCTCGCCACCTCCGGCGGACGGTACACCTACGACGCCGAAGCCGGTGTCGTCGTTCTTCCCGTCGCGAGCGGGTACTCGGTCCGCGTGACCTACTGCGCGGTTCCCGACCTGTACCGGGTCGAGCGGGTCTACCGGCGCGGCTTGAAGGAGTGGGTGAAGGGGTGCGCTGAGGGCGTCTACGCCGAGGACCTCGGTGAGATGGTCTACCGGGCCGGATGCTTCCGTGACGCTTGGGCCGCGGGAGGTGCGGCATGAGCGCCTCGGTCACGACCCGCGCCCGGGCAACCGGGACGCTGGTCACGATCTGCGCGGGCGACGATCTCCCGTGGATGCTGATCTGCGAGGAGCACGGCGGCTGTTGCGAGGTCCACACGAAGCGCGAGGCGCTGTGGCATCGCTCCGCTCCTGACGAGTGGTGCGAATGGTGTATGGGAAACGAAACGGAGGTCATCTGATGAGCGTCTGGCACGACCCCGCCGACATCGTTCCGGCTTTCGGATCGCTCGTCCGAATGAACCTGCCCGGACCGGCAGACGACCACAGCATCGGGATGATCGTCGACACGACCGACACCGAGTGGACCTTCCGCAAGTTGAGCCGCGACGAGCGGAGCCTCAACAAGCGCCGGAGCATCATCCGCACCCGGAACATCGCGGCATGGCGATTCCTGTCGGACTTCGAGCACAAGTTGGGGGACGAGTCGTGAACCGCGGCATCGTGAGTTACTGCGACAACTGTCTCGTCGAGACCCCGTCGCACCAACTGGCATACCTCGACCTCGGAGGCCACTCCGACACTCGGAGCGTGTTCGCGCCGCGATGGGTCGACGCTTGCGCCACCTGCGTCCCGACGTTGGAGGAGCGAGGGTACACGCTGGAAGCGGAGTCCTGCCCGATCTGCGAGGGGTGCGAGTCGTGAGCGCCTACCGGATCATCGAGATCATCTGCGACCTGTGTGGCAATGGCGAAGGCGAGGATGCGTCGAACACGACGGTCACCGAGTTGCGTCGCCGACTCCGCGACGAGGAAGGCTGGGTCCGTTCGGACGGCGAGGACATCTGCGCGGCATGTCGCCGGGAACAGATTCGGAACGTCTGTGCGATCCTCGACCGCGTGCTTCACCCGTCACAAGGAGCGACGTCGTGAGGCTGGTCGACTGCGACATTCACGTCGACCGGCATCCGCACCCGTCCGCCGGAGGCACCCTGTCCGGCGCGCTCCTCGCCACACTCGACGACGCCGGACTGACCTCGATGCTCGACGAGGACGGCTGTATCGTCAGGTTCGCTGAGGCGAAGTTCGACGAGTTACCGGTGAAAGCGTTCACCGCGCTCGCTGATTCCGGGCTGGTGCGTCCGGGTTCGTGGGTCCGGTTCGACTCCGGCGAGTTCACGTTCCGAGTCATCTTCCGAGACCGACATCTTCTCGTCCTCGATCACGAGGGCCGCAACTAACCCCCCTATTGGAGGAACAACATGACAGTCCATTGGACTATCGAAAAGGTCGACGCGCCCGGTGGCGCGTGGATCGTTACTCGGTCCGTTACTGAGACCGAGCACGAAACCAGCGAGACCGACGGCGTCGAGGTCACCTCGTCGTATGAGCGTCTCGTGTCGCGATCAACCTCGGCGTACACCACGCTGGCGCACGCCCGACGGTCGATCGTCGACGAACTCAACCTGTCGAAGCGTGTTCGCATGACGAAGCACTCCGACACCCGTTTCACATACAAGCACACCGAACAGCCGTTCTGAGGAGGAACGAATGACCAACCGTAAGACATCGAAGCGGGCGACGTCCCGCCGCACTCCGACCGTTCACGTCCCGTCGAACGCTGTCGCGATCCTTCAGGTCCTCGAACCGAAGGAGCGTCGCATCATGTCGCTCCGCTGGGGCATCGAGGGCGGACGTCCACTTCACCAGACGGAGATCGCAAGGATCGTCGGCGTGAACCACTCGACGGTGTCCCGCACCGAGAAGGCTGTCCGGGAACGCATCGAGGAACTCACCCCGTCGCAACTGAACGTGCTGGTCGAGGCTCAGGAGACACGCAGAGAGACGGACATGATCGAGTCGTTGACCGAGCAGGTTCAGAATCTCATGCGCGAGTTTCAGAAGTTGGAGACCCGGCTGATGGCTGAAATCACCCGAGTCGAGAACCGAATCAGTCCGTCCGATCCGCCTGCCGCTCCGAAGCGTGTCGGACTGTTCCGCCGAGGAAAGTGACGATGAGCGCCACGACGCTCAACCGGCAGGAACAACTGGTCCGCGATCTGGAACAAGCGCACATCTCCCGGTCGTACGGCGCACCTGACGCGACATACACGCTGTTCGGTGTGGCGGCGACCGAGATACGCGAACTCCTGCTCCACATCTCGCGACTGAACGAGGCACTCACCGAGGCCCGCGCCGAGATCAAGCGACAGGAGGCGATGATCCGTGACCTCCGAGGATGACATCGTGCGACGACTCCGGAATCCGGAACCGCTCGACGGCTTGTATTCGCTGTGCCGTCGGGCGGCGACGGAGATCGAAACACTCCGAGACAGTCGCCTGACGTTCGAGGAATGGTACGACGCCGGGATCGACAACAACTGGGTTCTGCCGTTCTGCGCTGAGCACGGCTCGGTGCCGCTCGTCTCCGAGGAGGAAGCGGACCGGATCGACGCCGGTGACGACCCGTGCCTCCCCGCGTTCAGACTGTGGAACGGCGTATGACTGCCAGATCGGAACTGTCCCCACTCGACCACCGGATGTTCGCGCTTGCGAAGGCACGCGGACAGGTGAGGGTCACTCACGGCGACCGGGTCCGTCTCGCCACCCTGATCGCGTGGAGACCGCGCGACAACCGTGGTGTCCGCACGAACAAGGCGCGCGTCGAGTTCCCGACCGGCACCCGAGCAACGATCCCGCTCGCCGAGATCGACACCGATACTGTCGTGATACCGTGACATCACGACATCGGGGATGACATGGCGTCGACGGTCGGCTAAGGCCGAAGCGCACCGACCGGAACCGGGTTCGACTCCCGGCATCTCCACTACTGGCGGCGGCGACGTTTCTCGTCGAACCTTTGCCGTTCGGTCATTCCGCCCCACACTCCCCAATGCTGATGATTCGCGAGCGCGTATTCGAGACAGTTGTCACGCACCGGACAGCGGGCGCATATCTCTAACGCCCGTGTCGGTCGCCGTCCGGACGGCGGAAAGAAGAACTCCAACGGTTCACCGCGGCACGCGCCACGCTTGATCCACGGACCCGGCGCAGGTGGCGGGGTCGGCAGGTCATACACGACGCCGCAGGGTACACGGTCCGACGGTCGCCTGCTGAAACTCGTCGCGGGTCGCACTATGCTTCGCCGCCATGTCGGAGGAACGCATCGCACGAGTAGCGGTGGACGACCTGATCGTTCACCCGGACAACCCGCGTCAAGGGGACCTCGGCGCGATCATCACGTCAATCAAGAAGAACGGCTGGTATGGGACGGTCGTCGCTCAACGCTCGACCGGTCATGTCCTCGCCGGTAATCACCGCCTGATGGCGGCTCAACATCTGAAACTGGAAACGGTCCCGGTGTATTGGGTCGACGTCGACGACGCCACCGCGCGCCGCATCCTGCTGGCGGACAACCGGACCGCGGAACTCGCCACCTACGACAACGACCAACTTGTCGACCTGTTGACACGGCACGCGAACGCGAACGACCTGATCGGCACCGGCTGGGATCACGACGACGTCGAGGACCTCATCCGTCAACTGGAATACGACGACAAACCGCTCGACGACGTACTGAACCCGCCGGACGACGCGACGACGTTCCCGCGTGACGTCAAGTCGCCCGTCTACACGGCAACCGGTGAATGTCCCCCGGTCGACGACCTGTACGACCGCACCCGCACCGACGAACTCGTCTCCGAGATCAACGCCCGCGACGACCTGCCGGACGACATCGCCAGATTCTTGCGCTCCGCGGCGGAACGTCACACCGAGTTCCGGTTCGATCGGATCGCCGAGTTCTACTGTCACGCCGACGCCGAAACACAAGACCTATTCGAGAGATCAGCGCTCGTCATCATCGACTTCAACCGTGCCGTCGAACTCGGCTTCGTCGAACTCCGCGAGGAACTGAAACGCCTCTACACCGGGGAGTACGGTCCCGGTGAATGAGGACACAGTCTGTGTCTACGTGATCTCGAACCGTCGACCCGACGAGGTCGACACGATCGACGACGCACTCCGGCACTCCTTTTACAGCGGACCGTGGTACATAGTGCTCGACGATGAGGACCCGACCCGCGAACAATACGAAGCGAAATACGGGACGGAACGCATCGTCGTGTTCCCGAAACAAGAGACGATCGACAGTTTCGACATCGGCGACAACTTCGGGATGTCCGGATCGTGCGTGCCGCGCGCCGCCCTGTGGAACATCGCACGCGAGCACGGCTACCGCTACTTCCTCGTGCTCGACGACGACTACCGGTATTTCGACTGGAGGTTCGACGCCGACGGTGTCCCCGTCTACGGGCGACAGGAGATGCTCAAGAACTTCGACGATCTCCTCGCCGCGATGCTCCGCTGGTATCGGACACTCCCGCCCGAGGTCGTCACCATCTCAATCCTTCAACTCGGCGAACTCATCGGAGGTTTCAAGAACTCGGTGGTCGACGCGATCAAGGTGAAACGGAAAGCGATGAACTTCTTCCTCTGCGACGTGGAGCGACCGTTCACGTTCCCGGGCCGACTGAATGAGGACGTCAACGCCTACACCGAGGTACAGCGCCGCGGCAAAGTGATGATGACGATCAACAATGTCGCCCTGTGGCCGCGCCCCACCGCCCGCACCAAAGGCGGACTTACCGAGGACTACATCGAACAAGGGACCTACACGAAGTCGTTCTACTCGGTGATGAGATGTCCGTCCGGTGTCAAAGTTTCGATGCTGGTAGACAGAAACGTCAACCCGCGAATCCATCACAAAGTCAACTACAAGCGGGTCGCACCCGAGATCGTTCCAGAGCGATACAGGAGGACATTATGAGAGTCGGCGTCACCGGCGGGCAAGGTTTCATCGGCAAATGGACCGTCGAGAATCTCCTCGATCACGGACATGACGTCCTGATCCTCGACCACAAGCGGCGACGTCACTACGTCGACGAACCGCGAGTCGACTACCTGTGGGGAGATGTCCGCGATGACATCGCGATGCTGGAACTCGCCGCCCACGTCGACGGCATCATCCACCTCGCCGCTGTCCTCGGAACCCAAGAAACGATCGCCGACCCGCGCCCCGCCGCGATCACGAACCTACAGGGCGGACTCAACTTTCTTCACGCGATCCACCGATACGACCTGCCCGGTGTCTACATCGGCGTCGGGAACCATTGGATGAACAACCCGTACAGCATCTCCAAGACCACCGTCGAACGATTCTGCGCCATGTACCGGAAAGAACACGGAACCCGCGTGAACGTCGTCCGGGCCGTCAACGCCTACGGTCCACGACAGGAACCCGCCCCACCGTACGGTCCCGCCAAAGTCCGCAAGATCACCCCGGCGTTCGTCTGCCGCGCACTCCACGGACACCCGATCGAGGTGTACGGCGACGGACAGCAAGTGTCAGACATGGTGTGGGTCGGAGACGTCGCGAACACCCTCCGCGAAGCACTCGAACACGCCGACAACGGAAACGCCTACGACCACGTCCTCGAATGTGGACCCGCTGAACACTCCACCGTGCTCTCTGTCGCCGAACTCGCCCGCGACGCCGCCGCACAACTCACCGGAAACACCGTCGACATCATCCACCTCCCGATGAGACCCGGCGAAATACCCGGAGACCGAGTGACCGCGAACCCCGAAACACTCACCCGAGTCGGCATCACCGCACCCGAAACACCACTCACCGACGGCATACAGGCCACCGTCGCCTACTTCGCCGAGCAACAAGGCATCGGGCGCTGACCGTCTGAACGCTCTGAACACTAGGGTCAGGACATGGCACGAGGACAAACACCCGCGCTCACCCCGGAACAGGCCGAGCGTTACCGTGAGGTGATCCGGCTCCGCACCGTCGGCTTGAAGTTCCATGAGATCGCTGAGCGTGTCGGCTACGCATCCCGGTCGGGTGCGAAAGAGGCGTACGATGCGGCGCTCCGTTGGTGGGGACGGGAGGCGGTGGATGATCTCCGCACGATCGAAGGTGAACGTACCGAGGAACTGTGGCGATACACGTTCGCTCGGATCATCGCGAATCCGGAGTCGACCGCG
>Ga0070752_1002933_pt1 | contig 10714 bp, 10 predicted proteins | sample VirMetDEL_Aug_30_FD_77440 | JGI IMG/M metagenome (GOLD analysis project Ga0070752, IMG submission 77440) | Aqueous microbial communities from the Delaware River and Bay under freshwater to marine salinity gradient to study organic matter... | ecosystem: Environmental > Aquatic > Marine > Coastal... | reverse complement strand
TGGTCATGGAGAATACTTACACGCATTAGCAATAGCTGTAAATACTATTCCAGATAGGTCATTAAGTTTTCAAGTAGTTTTTACTGGATGTGAAGCTGAAGATGATGAATCTAATATACATGGTGGTGCAATGTGGGCAAGAATGCCTATACAAGCTCTTGTAGCAGATATACCTGTTGCAGAGTGGGCATTGCCTATGGAAGATCATTTAGCTCAACCTTGGGACTGTGAGGCTAGAAATCATTCTGTAATTGTCATGGATAGAGTTAGCTCTAGTCCTTGGATATGCAAAATTAATAATAATTTTTATAAAGGCAAATATTTATTTACTGTAGATTATACTGATAATTCTATTGCTGATTGTCCTGCACAACATAAACAATCTCATGTTATATATATTACAGAAGATTGTGAATGGAAAGGCAATATAGTAGCACTTCCAAATAATAGAGTTAGAGCTACTAGTCCTGCTTTATGGGTTACAGGAGAAGGTCCTCCAGACTTTGCTCCATCACAACACATACATTCAGCAGAAGGTCATGAAAGTTACTTAGACCCATTAACAACATTTAACAACTTATATAGTGAACAAATTGAGGAAGATTAATGCCATTAAAAAAATCACAAAGGTCTTTAAAGCGTTGGACTAAACAAAAATGGACAACTCCTAGCGGAAAAAAATCTTCTAAAACTGGTGAAGTTTATGCACCAAAAGCTCAAATAGATAGACTTAAATCAACCTCTAAAGGCAGAAGTAAACTTGCGGCAGCTAACAGAAAAAAAAGACAAGCTACTGCTAAAGGCAAACAACACGCTAGACATGGTTTACACAAAGGAAAGAAAAGATAATGTATGAATATGGTTGCACAGTTACTAGGGTGGTTGATGGCGATACTGTTGATGTTATTCTTGATCTTGGTTTTTCTATTCTTCACAAGTGTCGTGTTCGTCTTTACGGCATTGATACACCTGAATCAAGAACAAGAGATAAAGATGAAAAAGCTAGAGGAAAATTAGCTTCAAAGTATTTAAGTGATGCTATTCACAATGGCACTAAAGTAGTATTAAGATCAAAGTTAAAAGATTCTAAAGGCAAGTATGGTCGTGTATTAGGGGAAATTATCGTAGATGACATTAACATTAATGTATCTATGATAGAAAACTATTTAGCTGTTGAATATCATGGACAAAGTAAAAATGATATTGAATCAGAACATTTAGTAAATAGAAACAAACTTATAGAACTAGGAGTATTTACCCCAAATGAAAAATAATATTTACCAGTCAATTATATTTTTAGGAATTATATTTTCTGCAAATGCATTTGCTCAATCATCACAGCAATCTGGTACAGCTTGTGTCAATGGTTCTCAGTATTGCGAAAACAATAGTTTAGATACAGTCAATACAACTACAACTACTAATACAAATACAAATACAAATAATAATACGAATACCAACACTTCAACTGCGACTAACACAAACAATAATTCTAATACTAATGTTTCTACAAACACCAATACTTCAACGAATACAAACGCAAACACCAATCAAAATACGAATTTGAATACGAATGTAAATACTTCTACAGCTAATTCAACTTCAAACAATACTAATACAAATAATAATGTTAATACCTCTACATCTAACTCAACAGTTAATTCTACTGTTAATCAGAATGTAAATAATACAAACAACAGCACTTCAAATAACACCAATCAAAACACAAATGTTAATCAGTCTACATCTCAAAGTGATGTAAAAACTGACAATAAAAATGTTAACGAAAATAATAGTAAGTCTGATAACACTAATCGAAACATTAATGAATCTAATTCAACTCAAACGATTAATCAGAATGTTAAAAGCGAAGCACCACCTGCTTCAGCTATTGCTCCAAGCATTATGAGTTATAGCCAAGACCTTTGCACAGTAGGAAGATCAGCAGCTTTCCAAGGGCAAATTTTTGGTTTTTCAGGTGGTAAAACTGTTACAGATCAAAACTGTGAAAGGTTAAAACTGTCTAAATATCTGTACGACATGGGTATGAAAGTAGCATCAGTTGCCTTGTTATGCCAAGACGAAAGAGTATTTAAAGCAATGAGAATGGCAGGTACGCCATGTCCATATGAAGGCAAGATAGGTAAAGAAGCATCGGCAGAATGGGATAAAAATAAATCTAAAAGACCTGATGTAAAAGATGCAGAAGAAGAATATATTAAACAATGTACATATGAATCTAATCCAAACAGAGATAAGATTAATAAAGATATTGTTGGTGCAGTTAAAGTTATATATACACGAAAAACTAAAACAACAAAACAATGCAAAAAAGAGTTTTATTCTACGCAATAGCGTGTCTGTTTAGTCTTAATGTATTAAGTCAATATACTTATGAAGCTAATCAAGACTTATATCAACTACAAGCAAATGCTAACAACTTTAATGGTGAATTAGCCTACGAGGTAGTAGATGATGGTATTAGTCCTGCAATTGACCTTTCTTTTAATTTTACTTTTTATGGCAATACATTTAGCCAAGCGAGAATGGCAACAAATGGATGTCTCCATTTTGGTTCTAGTGGTAGCTATTGTAATGACTATACTCCTGACCCTATCAATGGACAGCATACTTACACCATATATCCTTTCTGGACAGACTTAATAAGAGACAACGATTCTCGCATGAAGTCTTGGGGTGACTCAAGCAAGATGATTTTTGGATGGTACGACATGAGGGAGTACAACAGAGCATCAGACAACAGCTTCGAAATAATACTGTGGAACAACAACTCTTTTGACATACGCTATGGTGCATTAGATATAATTAATCACGATGTACTAATAGGTGAGATAGGTTCTAAAAAAGAAAATTCTTACACTTATTATTATCACGATGAATGTAATACTGGCACAACTAATGGTTCTAGTTGCTATAACTACGACTGGAATAACTCTGATAAAAACACTAACCTAGAAAATGGCGGTTCTTTATATGGGTCAGGCAGTGGCAATGGTGTTGATTGTAGCAATGCACTAAATGATCCTAGTTGTTCAGGTTATGCAGATGCATATCAAACTCAACAATGTAATATCACTGATCTTTATAGTCAGTCATGTCCTAACTATTGGGATGCTTATGATGATCAACAATGTGCTGATGATCCACAATATGCTCCATTTTGCCAAGGTTATAGACAAGAAGAGTCTGTAGCTTTTTTTGATGATGAGCAAGTTGATTATGGTTTTATAGATGAGCAAGACCAATTTGCTACTGGTATATTTATAGAAGAACATCATGATGATAACCAAGGCTTTGAAGATCAATTTACAGTCATTGAAATATTTGAAGATGAAATGTTTCCACCCTTTGAAGATTTTGGAGACAACCCCAATGATTATTTTGCAGAACCAGTAACAGAAGATATTGTTATATTTTATGAGCCTGATCCTTTACCTTTTATAGATGAATTTGGACCACATCATGAAGATAACTTTCAACACCAAGATGAAATTCTGTTAGATGAGTTTTTGTTTCAAGAAACATTTTTAGTAGAAGATTACAGTGAACCTGAAACATTTATTGAATTTAATAACATAGATGAATTAGAAGAATGGTTTGAAGAAGAAACCAATGAACGATTTGAAGAAAGACCAGAAGAAGAGTTTGTTTTAGAAGATGAACCTGAAGAAGAATTTTTGGAAGAAATATTTGAAGAAGAAGCTGTAGAAGAAATCTTTGAAGAAATAGAAGAACGTCAAGAAATTATGGAAGAAGAAAGAATTGCTGAAAGAGAAGAAGAAGCCAGAGAAGAAACTTTAGAAGAAGTTACTGAAGAATTTGCAGCAGTAGAATCTGATTCTCCTACAGGCAAAAATAGATTAATGACTGTAGCTCTTAATGTAGTCAGAGCAGGAGTACAAACAGCATCTAACAGTTACTCACAGGCTTCTGGTGGCTCTCAATCAAATAGTACATCTAGTTACTCATCTTCAGGAAATACATCAACAAGAAGCTCTACAGCATCTAGTGGTGGTATAAGCACTTCTAGCAGTCCTAGTGCATCAGATCAGTTTGCAAGTGCAACACAACAAACAAACCAAGTTTTATCTTTGGGAAGTGATGTAGGAAGTTCTAGTAATATGTCTATGTCTATAACTCCTTTGCCTACATTTGATAATGCAGCTTCTATGGTTGTAGCTGATGTGCAAGTGCAGAATGTACAGGGAGAGATTGATACAGCATCTTCTGGAACAATGACAGCATCAGAAGCTGATCAAATAGCAGATAAAATTATTGCTGCAAATATAGAAGCACAGCAAGAAGAAATTGAAGAAGAACAACAAGAAACAGGTAAGTACGGAGATGAATCTAAACTTATAGCATTAATAGGTTATGTTCCTGATTTTAATAACTACTCACAAACAAGCGTACCTGATGCACCGACTTGGTATAGTAGCTCTGATATATATACTTCTGCTACACTAGATGATAATACCAGTGCTTTTTATGGACTGGTAAATAGTAATTTAACAGGTTTGAGTCAGATGATAAATGACCAACCTAATATGTGGAGATAATCATGAATTGGTTTGAAAATAAAACAACACAACTTATTGCTCTTGCTGGAATAGTTACTACTCTTGCTGGATTTGGTTATACAGGAGCAACTTATGTCAATAGAATTGATAATCTTGAAGCTCAAATAGGTGGCATAGGTGATACCGAATCAGCTCAACAACTTATTGAAGAACGCTTTGCATCTATAGAAACATCGGTTAAGTTTTTAGAAAAAGAAATAGATAGTGTAGAAGTGCCTGATGTAACAGAAATTAAAACAGATATAGCTACTATCAAAGCTGACCTACAAGGTTTAGACAAAGCAATTAACAAATTAGAAAATAAGGATGACAATCCTTTAAACGGATAATCATATGAAATTTAGTTTAATTAAAAATGTTGTAGGTGCTTTAGCTCCTACACTTGGTTCAGCTTTAGGCGGACCACTAGGCGGTCAAGCAGCATCTGTTATAGCTGGTGTACTTGGATGTCAATCAGACCCAAAATCTATCAATAAAGCTATTCAATCAGCTACTCCAGAACAAATGCTAGAGCTTAAAAAAGCAGAACAAAGTTTTGAATTGCAAATGAAAGAGCTTGAAGTAGATGTGTTTAAGTTAGAAGTAGCAGATAAACAAGATGCTAGAGGTAAGTTTAGTAAAGATTGGACAGCTAGAATTATGGGTATTGCTGTTGTTGGTGGGTTTATGGGTTATATATTTTTAGTTACTTTACAGCCACCAGAACAAAACTCTGAAGCTCTTATTAACTTAGTCTTAGGTTACTTAGGAGGTTTGGCAAGTGCTGTTATCTCTTTTTATTTTGGTGCTTCAAATACACCTGATAAAGACTAATGAATATATCACAAGAAGGAATATCGCTTATAAAAAAGTTTGAAGGCTGTGAGCTAGAGGCATACTACGATGCTGTAAATGTATTAACGATAGCTTATGGAAGAACTAAATTAGTAAAGGCTGGTGATACTTGCACACAAGAACAAGCTGATGCTTGGCTAGAAGAAGAGTTACACGAATATGGTGGATATGTAAATGATGCAGTAAAGGTTGACTTAACACAAAATCAATTTGACTCTCTTACATCTTGGACATACAACTTAGGTCCTAGCAATCTTAATAGCAGCACTATGCTAGTTAAAATTAATGAAAAAGATTGGGATGAAGTGCCTAATCAGATAAAGCGTTGGAATAAAGCAGGTGGCAAAGTATTAGAAGGTCTTGTTAGAAGAAGAGAAGCTGAAGCTCTTTTATTTCAAGGAAAAGATTGGAGTAAAATCTAATGCCATTAGTTAAGTATATTTTTAGACCTGGAATTAACAAAGAAGGTACTAACTATAGTAATGAGTATGGCTGGTTTGATGCAGACAAAGTAAGGTTTCGCAAAGGCAAACCTGAAAGAATTGGCGGTTGGGATAAGTTTACTTCAGGAAGTTTTATTGGAACTTGTAGAAAACTCTATCCATACAAAGCCATTGATGGAGATCAATTTATAATATTAGGCACTCATCAAAAACTATATGTTCTTAATGGAGATGTGTACTACGATATAAATCCTATTAGAGCTACATCTACCAATGGAGTAGTATTTGCTGCAACAAATGGCTCGTCTATTATTACAGCTACAGATAATGATCATGGAGCAGTAGAAGGAGATTTTGTTACTTTTGCACAAGCAGTCAGCTTAGGTGGATTAATTACTGCTGAAGTTTTAAATCAAGAATATCAAATAGTAACTGTTCCTACTGCAAACACATATACATTTGTAGCCAAAGATACTGATGGAGCAACTGTCACAGCAAATTCTAGTGATACTGGTAATGGTGGCTCAGGAATAGATGGTGTATATCAAATTAACTCAGGACTAGATGTCTATGTTAGAACTACTGGTTGGGGTGTAAATCCTTGGGGTAATGGAACATGGGGTGCTAAAGCAGATTTATCTTTAACTAATCAATTAAGAACATGGTCTATAGATAATTTTGGTGATGATACTCTTGCTGCACCTAGAGGTGGACCAATATATTTTTGGGATGAATCAACAGGTTTAAGCACTAGAGCTACTTTATTATCAGCAGAATCAGGTGCAAGTGATGTGCCAACTAATGTTATACAAGTAATGACTTCTGATGTAGACAAACACTGCATTGCATTTGGTTGTAACCCAATAGGTACAACTGCTATAGACCCACTGTTAGTAAGATTTTCTGATAGAGAAAGTGCAGTAGATTGGACACCTACAGCAACGAATCAAGCTGGTGGCGTACAACTTTCACAAGGTTCTGAAATTATTGGAGCACTTAGAACAAGACAAGAAATACTTATATGGACTGATGTAGGCATAGTGTCTATGCGTTTTGTAGGAGAACCATTTATATTTTCATTCACAGAAGTAGCAGAAGGGCAGTCTCTTATAGCACCTAATGCAGCAGTAAGTGCTAACAACAGAGTTTACTTTATGGACACTGGTGGATTTTATGTTTACTCAGGTTCTGCTGAAAAATTACCATGCACAGTTTTAGACTATGTATTATCTGATTTAAATTTAAGTCAATCATTTAAGATATTTGCTGCTGTTAATAATATTGCTAATGAAGTTATGTGGTTCTATCCATCAGGCACTAATACAGAAATAGACAAATATGTTTTGTATAATTATTTAGAAAATGTTTGGAGCATTGGAACTACAGATGATGGCTTTACTAGAACAGCTTGGGATGAAGCATCAATATTAGAATACCCTATAGCTGCAAGTAAAAATGATTCAAGCAATTTAAATTATGTTTACAATCATGAGAAAGGTCATGGCAATGATGGCAGTAACTTTACAGCATACATAGAGTCAAGTGATTTTGACTTAGAGCCAGATGGAGATAAGTTTACTTTTATATCTAAGTTAATACCTGATATACAATTTAGAGATCAACAATCAACAAGCGACAGCGTTACTTTTACTATTTTAGGTAGAGATTATCCATTACAAGATTTAACTACTTTGCAAACTATTAATGTTACTCCTAATTCTACATTTGAAAATACACGAGCTAGGAGCAGACAAGCTGCATTAAAAATATCTAACTCGTCTAGTGACTATGGATGGAGAGCAGGTGATCTTAGATTAGACATTAGACCAGATGGTAAAAGATAATGGCTGATATCAAAACGATAGCACTACCATTACCAAACCAAGAGTTTGATAGAAACAATGAAGCTGTAACACGCAGATTGATAGAACAAGCAATACAAGAAATTAATACTAAAATTACTTTATTGGATAGAATGAAGTCTACTACTATAAGCAAGGCTTCTAAACGACATCAATTTTTACTTATGGGAATGAAACATGGCTGATAATCTTAAAGTATTAGGACAGTTAGACCCAGCAGCTACCACAACTACTGTGCTATACACAGTGCCAAACATGACACAAACAACAGTTAGTTCTATTGTTGCAGCAAATCGCACAGGTTCTGCTATTACTTTTAGATTAAGTGTTCATGTAGGTGGAGCAGGTGCTGACGATAAACAGTATATATACTATGACAAATCAGTAGCAGCAAATGATTCCCTAGCAATAGTTTTAGGTATAACATTAAATCAAACCGATGTTATCAAAGTTTACACAAGTGCAGTCGACATGAGTTTTAATATGTTTGGCTGTGAGACTACGGAAGAAAGATAATGCAATACAAAATTAAAAAAGGAGATACTCTTAGTTCTATATCTAGAAACTTAGGTATATCTGTTAAAGATTTAGCTTCAGCCAATAAAATTAAAGATATTAATAAAATACAAGCTGGTGCAAGTTTAACTATTCCTCAACCTAAAAAGAAAAAATCTTCTGCTGTAGAAAAAGTTATACCTCAAGCAAAAAAAGAAATTAAATCAAAACAAAAATCTAAAGTAAAAAAGAAAAAAGAATCTATATTACCAATTAATGTAAGACAATTTTTTAATCCTAATCAAGATAGAACAGAAGAAGATTTATCATCAGTAGAACTAGCAGCATTAAAACAAGTTATTGCTAATAGTCAAACACCAGAAAGAATTGCAGAAAAAAAAGCTCAAGGAATAGACCCTAATATTATTGAATACAAAGATTATGCAACAACATCTGAAGGTAGCCAATATACAGATGTTGATAGCACAAATAATATGTCTGCATTAGATTTAGCAAGTAAAATGCAAAATCCTAATTACAATTTAAAAACTTTTTTAGGACAAGCTACAGCTATTCCTAAAGAAGGTGGTGGTTATCGTGTTGTAGATACTTTTGATTTTAAACCTAAAACACAAGCAACAGGATTAAAAAAATTATCACAATATGTAGGAAGTATTGATGATGTTGGTTTAAATGCATATGGACAATTTAGAAATTTTATGGGTTATTACGGACCTCAAGAAGGAACAGGAAAAGGTGGAAAAAGTAATATAAATCTTTCAGCTCAAGGCGGACAAACAAGATATAATTTTAATCAAGGTGGAAAAATGGATATAAAACAACAAACACAAAATGTAGCCAATCAAGGTCGCTATGGCGATTCTATGCTTCTTCATGTAAATCCTGCAGAAGTTAAAGGCTTGGCACAAGCAATGCCTATTACAGTGAATCCAGAAACAGGACAGCCTGAAGCCTTCTTACCATTTCTTGCACCAATTTTAGGCAGTATGGGTATGAGTGCATTAGCAGGAACAGGCGTTGGAGCAACGCTTGGATTAGCTGGATTAAGTGCTCCCTTATTGTCAGGCATAGGAGCAGGTCTAGCTACATATGCACAAACAGGTGGCTCTGGTTCTAAAGCATTAATGTCTGCTTTTACAGGATATGGTGCAGGTAAAGCAGCAGAATTAGCAGGTGGAGCTGCAGCAAGTAATACAGCAATAGATACAGCTACCACAGGTTTAAGACCAGAATTAACTGCTAATTTAGCTACAGACCCTACTATGTTAGCAAACCCAAATTTAATGGGTCCATTACCACAAGGCGTTTCACCTGAATTAAGCAATATAGGAAAAACAACTTTAGAAAATCAAATGGCTGGTTTGCAACCTGGTATTGATCAAATAGGTGCAAATGCTGCAGATGCATTTTATGCTGGTGATCCAACTATGTCTGAAAGTTTAAGAGGAGCATTTCAAGAAGGACCTGCAGCAGGTTTTGGAAACTTAGCACAAGGAGCAAGTTCTTTTGGAGCATATGCTCCAATGGCAGTAGGCTTGGGTGGTAGAGGTATTATGGATTCACAAGATTTATATGAACAACAAATGCGTGACATGGAAATGGATGAAGAGCAACGCAAAAGAGATATGTATGCAAACAATCCTGAAGTACAGTTGTATTCGGCATCAGGTGGTATAACACAATTTCAAAGAGGTGGTGATACTGATGACTATAGTTCTGAATCAGGCAAACAAGTATTTGCACCAGCTAAACAACAGTATGCAGTTAATCCTGATTTTATGGCAGGATTTGCACCTGAAACAATGTACTTTAGACCTGATACTGTTAATGCTCCATCAAGTAGTACAAGAGGTGGATCACGCCCAACACTAGGAGCAGATACTTATACAGGAACTAAAGGTGGTTACGACTACGAAGGCACAGTTGATGCAGATGGGAATTACACTGCAGGAACAGCACAAGGCGTTCAGTTTGCACCTCAGACATCTATAGACCCATATGCAGCATTTACAGGTTCTGCACCTCAAGGTTTAGTTCAGTCTGCCTACAATCCTTATCCAGTACAACCAATGAGTATGTCTCCAATAGATGATACTAAAGATACTTCTGATTATGGTGGAATAGACGGAGATTTTTATGCAGGAAATCCTGATTTTGATTTTTCTTTGTATGATGCAACAGATTCTGCTGGTAATCCTTTAACTGGTTCTCCTTATGGTGCATATGATCCACAAGCTGTAGCTGATGTAAGAAATCAATACAGTGATTACTTCTTTGACTACGATGATATTCAAGACTTCTATAGAGATGAAATGTCAGACATTGGAAGAAATGGTGGTGGAGATACAAATATGCCTAACAAAGGTTTAGAAGCATTAAATAAAGTAGCACCAGAAGTAGTAGATAAAATGGGTTATCAAGAAGGTGGGCAAACAGACCCTTTGATACAAGAAGTAAC
>Ga0070752_1002926_pt1 | contig 10729 bp, 11 predicted proteins | sample VirMetDEL_Aug_30_FD_77440 | JGI IMG/M metagenome (GOLD analysis project Ga0070752, IMG submission 77440) | Aqueous microbial communities from the Delaware River and Bay under freshwater to marine salinity gradient to study organic matter... | ecosystem: Environmental > Aquatic > Marine > Coastal... | reverse complement strand
GACAGGTTCAAGAGAAATTGCATCATTAAGTGTCTTTGCAATCTTAACTTGATCGCTACTTATACCAGAAGTAATTGCATAATATACAGAGTTATTCTCAAGTCCATCAGGAAGATGTCCATTTTCTGCAATAACACGAACACTTTCACCCTGAATGAAACTATGTGGTGCAGTCAGTGTTAATGTATTTGAAGTAATACTATTAATACCTGCGGCTCTACCAACAGCAAATGACTTTTCAAATGTGCTCTGAGTTGAAGTTAACTCAGTATTTGGCATTACAATTCTTGCAGAATACTGACTGGTTGTTCCATTCTGAGAAATAAGAACATTCAGAGTATCATTTTCCTTCGCACCAACTCTGTATCCCTCAATGACTGAATCTGGAGTAATATCAGCATTAGTTTGATTATACAGATACAGACGGCTGGTTGAAGCAACACCAACTATAGTTTGCTCAACATCAATTGAATCAAATTCGATTGCAACATCAGTAGTTTCTAATTCTTTTGGAGGAATAACGTGAGTGATATATCCAACATCATCTCTTCCAAATGCATTTCTCTTGAAACCTTGAGATACAATTGCCTTTGCACCAAAGTTTGAGTTGGAATTATTGATTGACTGATCGCCACCAGTATCAGAAGCAAAGTGTTCTGCATATCCAATCGCAAAGATTGATACGTTTTGGATATATGCATCATTAACTGTCTTTACGTGGAAGCTTCTGTATTCTGGTTTAAATACTGCACGAGAATCTGTGTTGATATTCTCGTTTCCAGCAAAGGTACTATCCTTATATTCACCACTGGTTTCATCATACTTAACGAATGCATTCTTATCTTTCTGCAGTCCAATACCCGTAAACTGGGCAAGAACCATTGATTTAAATCCTGCTGCCTTGTCACCATCAGCAAGAACACCATTCATACCATATACAGATCTCTGAGAGATATTGAAGATATATGGCGATGCTGATGTAACAGTATCAACTTGAAGATTGACAGTAGAACCAGTGACTGTTGGAAGAGGATCTAATGGTGGGTTTGATACTTGATATTTGAATTCCGTAGTACCATCACTAGAAGTTGTAATAACATCACTAACAACAAACTGTCCACTATATCCAGTTGCTGTAATTCCATTAACTTGGAATGCAGTATCGACAGAAAGTCCAGGGAATGCTTCTTCTAATGTAACGGTAATGGTTTCTGTAGGGGTAACACCATCACCTGCTTTGATGCTACTGATACCAACTGTTCCTCCAGTTGGGCCAACAATACGATATTCATCAACTTTAGGTTGAATATCAAGTCCAGAAGATGGATAATCAGGTTCAATCGGTCTTCCAGAAGATGCACCATATACAAGTCCAACCTTCTCATAATACATGTCAAGATCAGTTCTACCTGCATCAAAATTAGTGATGAAGGCATCATTAATCTTTACATCATTGACACCATCAGCATACTCAAATGAGGTTAACTTGTGGTGTGAGAAGTTAGGAACAAAGGTATTAGTTGTATAGTCCTTATAAACAACACCATTTGGATCACCATCAAAGATACTGAACTGCCACAGATAGCAGGTTCCAGTAACTCTAAACAGTGCTGCTCTTTCAATATTATCATTAACTGGATCTGGAACATACTTAGGACGAATCTTTGTCTTACGAAGATCCAAACCAACCAGTGATGTTCCTCTTGGAAGAATTACACCACCATGCACACTATTAAGCTTATAGAGTGCATTATCTGCAGTGGTTAAGTCAAAGTTAGTTGTTAATGACCATGCAGGATAGTCAGATGATGTTGTACCATCTCTTAATCTGAAATTACCCGAACCATCAGGAATCCAACCAGGACGGTTATCAACAAGATGTTCTCCAGGATAAAGGAGAATTGTTGTTTTACTAAATCTATCGTTATCTAATCCAGCTTGATACGAAAATCTTGCTGCTTCAACCAGTGCTCTTTGAATCGTCTTAAATGGACGAGCAAGTGAGTTTCCTTGATTTTCAATACTATCCGTAGCATCTAAATCATTGGGATTTACATAAAGAATATTGCCACGGGCATTTTTGAGAAAATTATCTAACCTGGAAAGACCCATTTTATTAGTGCTTATAGTTTCCGTTATGGATTATTTATCCATAAAAAAAACCTCCCCGAAGAGAGGTTTAAAGAAGCACACGGACTTCATTCACACGGAAGGAACTTAAATTATACCATACTTTTCCTCTTCCCACAAGACCTGAAGTTTCTTATCAAATACCATTAGATAACGGTGTTTTCTACTTCTGTCTCTCCATTCACCTTCAACACCTTTAATAGAACCTCTTGAATGTTTGGTTCCATCAGCATAATAAAAGTCCTTCTTTGGAGCACTTAACCCATAGTACTTGAAATTGCAAGCTCTGTATATAACTCCAGTGTGGTGATTAGAGTCAGCGTAACTAAGAATAGCACGAACTGCGGCATCTTTCCTAAACCTCTTGATACAACGACTTACAAACCATGAAGTGATATTATATTCTTCTTTCTGAACTTCTGGGTGAATACAAAGACGAGAGAGTTCAAACAATCCTTCTTGTTGATTCCTCTCTAACCCAAATGCACCTTTTGCTATTTCTGGAACTGGGAGACCAGTAAAAATGCAAGCACCAAGACACCTGCCAATTCTAAGAGGACATTCCCACTCAGTACGCCTAAAAAGTCCATAATTATACCCAGATTTAAAATCTTTAGATTCGTCTTTTAGATAATGGTAAGTATACAGAAGTTCTTTAAGTTCTTCTTTACTTACTTTATCTATATAAAACTCAGATTTCATCTAGGTATTTTTACTCACTTTGTTTGCATTCTAACATATATTCTACAGTATTAGCTACGTCATTCATAGCATCACGAAGATGTGGTTGTTGTCCAGATTCTTGTTTGCAAATGGGACGACTATTATCTACCAATGTCCATCGCCATTGTTTCATTTCTGAACAATACCACAAATTAATTCTCATACCTGAAATAAGTATTTTTTCTTCAGTTTTATTTAATAAAGAAATCAAAGGAGTTATAGAACTCAAGAGCCCCCATTCGGAATCGAACCGAAAATCTTCCGCTTACAAGGCGGATGCAGTAACCGTTATGCTATAGGGGCGAATGATGGATTTGATGGCAGTTTGCACAAAGAACTTCGCACTTTTCTGCTTCCTTTTTAACAAGTTCAAGAGAAAAACCAGAATGAATCATATTTGATATGTTTCCTTCTTTATCTCTTTCGTGATGAAATTGTAGAGCACGATGATCATCAAAACCACAACGATTACATTTTAAGGTTTTTTTCCATTTAATGTAATCTTCACGAAGAGATGCTTGTCTTTTTCTTACAACTTTCTTCTGACAAACTTTACATTCACCACGAAGATAGCGTTTTCCATCTATAATACCAGCAGAGTGGTATTCTGTCAATGGTTTTTCAATGCCACACTTGGAACACTTTTTCATTAAATTTCTTTATTTGTAAATATTTATAAAATTTACAAATTATAGTGGCATTAATCTGTTGGTAACATTTCTGGATTTTCTAATTCCAGTTCATACATTAAAGGATGACACTCCTCTAACATCAGATAATAAGATGCTTGGTATAAATCTTCGGGTTCGTATCTTTTTTCGCCATCAGCGATTTCAATCAAACTCAAATCAAATAAACCATCATCAGGAACATCATCAAACGTAAAAGGAATTTGGTTTATGAAATACATGAGGACTATTTGTTTGCCCCCATTATACCATACGTATTTGGTATCTATTCTGTACTTCATGGGTTCCGTTCTTACCCTAAGGATATTTAGGGTAATAGGCATGGCGGGAGTCGAACCCGCACGGGATTACTCCCAACGAATTTTAAGTTCGGTACGGCTACCAATTACGTCACACGCCCATAAAAAACCTATTCAGGTTTATAAGTTGGAGAATGAAAACGACAATATTCATTGAATGTGATTTTCATTTCTTTCCAAGTGAGTCCACAGTTTGCTGCTGCTTTAGGAACATTCCACTTTGCGGAGAATAACATCTCCATTGATTTACGTGTCTCTGGACGCATTTGAAAAAAGTAATAGAGTGAAATTTTTGTCGGGATTTTTTCCCCCCAAAAATGGAAGCTAAAGTTAATTTTGCTTAGAGAGGACTAGCATAAGTAAGCACGTCCTCACTGCACGTAGCACGAACGAACTCAAGCACGTTCATAAACTCATCCACGGTATCACAAGTCACGGTTTTTTCATCACCCTCATTAGAATAAAGATAGACACTGCGCTTCGCAGGATCTATGACACAACGGGTGAGGTACTCGTCTTGCATTGGTTCGTTTGTTGATTACCTGCTTATTATAGGACGCTCAGGAGTCCTTGTCAAGGATTTCGCCAGTGATTAGGTAGTAGCAGTCCACGGGAAGTCCATTTGTCTGCAAATGAACCTCAAGTCCTTGAGTTCTCTTTACGATAAGGTTCTGATTAGCACCGATTGGAGTTAAGTGTACGGTAATTGTGGTTAAGTCCACAAATTCTTCCCACTCTTCAGGTAGCTTAATGAGTGTCTTTTTAGCTCTACCAGAAAGCAGAGCGTATTCTTTGTCTGATTTGATAACTTGATAATCTTCCATTTTATTAACCATCGATTAAATCTTTGTTTGCAGGATCATTAATTAAAGCACTGAATTCACCATATTTTACCAGATTTTCCTGTGCTTCGCCAATTTGCATTCGGTATGCCCAAATTCTTAAATTCAATTCAGCAACATCTTCTCTTATAGCATTAGCTAAGTCTATTTTAGCATTGAAAGTAGAAATACCAGAAGAAAATTCCGATTCTTTTGCATCTCTTGCAGCAATAGCAGTGGTTAATGCTGCTTCTTCGGTAGGACATGCAGCTAAGGTAGCAAAACCAACAGGAGATGATGGTGTTCCAAGTGGAGTATCTGTGACTACTACTTGCCCTTCGGTTGCAGGAACAGTCAACTCTGTTGGAGCACTAGTAAATCCAACACGATAATGTTGAATACCTGCACCTACATTTGGAGGAGTTACTATTACATTTAAATCATCTGGATTTACAAATCCATTCAGAAACTTGTTCCACTGTTGAGAAATATTTGGATTTCCATCATTAATATATGCAATGGACGTTGCAGAACCAATAGTTTCCGAAGACATTATAGAAACTGTCTGTGGAGTATATGCTCCAGAACCAAAAGGAATTGCATAATCATCAGGCAAATCATCTGGACTGATTAAAACAGTAAAAGTCACAAAACTATTATCATCTTCTGGTGCCAGAGCACTTCCAATAGAAGCATCTTCTAACGTCAGAACATTAATTGTGCTTTTATTTGTTGTAATTCCCAGTTCAGTGATTCCTGATAAATCTACTGTCGTAGTTCCAATACCAACAATAGTGTTTACATTACCAGTAAACACCACTTCTTTTGATGACTGAACAAGTTGTCCGACTTGCAATCCTTGTATTCCACTACTGTTAATTGGAGCAAGGATATACAATTCAGTTGTCCCAACACCAATTGTTCCAATACCAGAACCAACATATGTATCTAACAAATCCTCAAAGTATGGTTCATCATATTTTTTAATTCCATGAAGATTATCAGTTTCATAACCATACTGTGCGGGAATTGGTGCTCCTATGGATGTAGAACCAATGCCAAGAGTGTATGATGTAGGATAACCAACATAACTGATTTTTACACATTCATATGTCCAAGTATCAACTGGATCTGTAGTAAATCCAGTTTGAGCCCAGAATAAATCACTTCTACATCCTGCATCTATTCTTGCCTGATATGCAGAACTAACAGCAACAATTGTATTATTGACATCTTCAATATCCTGATAAAGAGAGGTGTCAATGTTCGTTATTGCAACATTATATGGTTCTTTTGCATCATCAAGAACTACAATTTGCTGTTTAGAAAATTCAATTGCCTGTTGCTGTTGTACAGATTTTTCATTTACAATTTCAGTGATATCAAATGTTCTACTTGTACTTGGCATTATCTTGTACCTCCATTAATAACATAATTACTATTATCTCCAGGATAATCATCTGGTGTTAATCCTTCATACTCTGGAATATTCTTTTCAACATCCTTTCTTTCACCATAAACTGTGTAGTAGCATTTGATTGGGCCACCAGCATTATTCTTAATCAGAATTCTACTTCCCCATTCCATTTTCTCAACAAACAATTCTTGGTGACATCCAAAAGGAGTTAGATTAACTGTAATTGTTTCTGCATCCACTAATTCTCTCCAGTATTCTGGAACTTCAATTATATTATTATCCTCTAATTTGCCACGAAAGTAAACCTCTGCTCCTGGGCCTTCAAGGCAAATATAACGCAGTCTATGATTTTCCTTAGTTGGGTGTGGAATATCAAACGCTTTCTTATTTCGTGCTAATTCGAATGTAGCATTGAGTGATGTTATATTTGATGCAAAATCAGGAAACTGTGCGGGTGCTTCTCCAAGTATCGGTGCAGAGTTGAAAGCAAGAGATAAGTTTGAATCAACTCCAAATTCTACCTTTGCGCCACCAAAAACTTTTGCTCCTATGTCTGATGATGTTCCAATCTCAGTTCTAAAAGGAGATATCAAACTATAGTTTGTAAGAGTGATTAAATCAATTGATGCAGATTGAACAATAAATGGATTAGTACCACAAAAACAAGTAACTCCAACAGGTCCAGTAGGATCTCCAAGCACCACATCTATTGGAGTTCCTAGTGGAAATATGGAAGCTCTTGAAGTAACTTTAAAAATAGATGGTGCTTTTGCTGCAAGAGGATTTGATACAGGTTCTGCTCTTCCAACCATCAAGGTTGCTTCTGGAATATTAGGTACTGGGTAAGATAATGGACTTCCAACCAGTACACCACCATTAAAAAATCCAGTGCCAGGAACAGCAGTTGGTCCAAATCCATATACAAGAGGAGGATTCGGTGTTGCTCCCTGAATACTATAACTTACTTGTAGTTGTTTACCTACGTGAATATCAGATACTTCCATGTTATGTTATGCTTTTAATTAACTTTACAATTCCTTTAATTGTTTCCTCAGCAGTATTTGAACCAGAACCAAGAGGACTTGTAACTGGAGAAACATCAGGCCCCTCAACAACTTTCATATTTCCACAAGAAACTTTAAATGTTCCAGGAACATTGAGATTTAAATTTCTTTCAACAGCAAGTCCAATTGCATCTGCTGCCTGAGTGTTAATCGTTGGTGCTTCTTGATCGATAGTAGAATTCGCTCTGACATTTACATAACCAGTGGTAGTTCCATTGCCATTAGCAATCAAATCAATATCTCTTGCCATGATTCTGATTCTACCATTAGGAGCACTCAAAACAATATCACCATTTTCAGAACGAATGTATGCACCAATACCTTCACTCTTTGCTCCAGCATTTTCAGTGATATTTCTAACATTGAAGTTTCCTTCAGCATCAGTTTTGATTGGTTTCTCTCCACAAAGAACTGTAAAGAGAGAAGGAGCACTGTTAATAATAGCTCCATCAAGAGCACCACTCATCTGCAGTGCAATATATTGTGAGGTTTGGAAATTTGCGTTAGGAAACAGACGGCGAATCATCACTGCCATCTTGACATTATTCTTGGTTACTTCACCAAACCTTACTTCACCTTCATCGGTGCTTAGTTGTCTAAAAGATTTGGATTCTATTTCTGCCATTATACCTTACCTACGCAATCAACAACTTGTAAAGGAACAGTTCCTGGTGGGACATCAATATCTTCTGCTCTTCTGAATTTGAGAAGCGGAATCAATCTTGCGTTGTAACCTGTATCAGTATTTAGAATGATTTCAGGAATACATGTGTAGTTAGTTCCAGGAGTAATGACTCTTGCTCCAGTGATAGATCCGTTCTGATCGACAGTTATTTCAATCTTAGCAGAAGCATCAGGATTGCCAGAACAATCCAAGACAGTTGCAGTGTCTCCAGGTTGATATCCAAATCCACCATCTTCAATGTAAACATTATCAATCTCACTGATAACTTCATAGTCACCACCTTGTTGTTCTGGAGGACAACCAGGAGCAGTTAATTCAACATAGTAATTTACTGCACCAAAATTAGGATCGTTTAACTTTCTCTGCATACATTCATCTATCTGTCCAGTATAGACATTTTCCAGATAGAAACGAATATCTCTATCATTATATCCCAATGATTGTGCATATGGATAATCACTCTCACAATCAAATACTCCAGCACCACCAGTTCCATTCAGAGCATTTGGAAGTGGTCCAAAGTTTGGATCTTCCAACTTTAATTTCATCAGATAGCCAATTCTCTTGCCAAGTATTTTTGAATAGAAACCTTCAAGATAATATCTTATATCAGTATCACTAAATCCAAGTTCTTTTGCATAAGGATAATCATTTGTAAATCCAAACTGATCTGGACGGCCAAAATCAGGAACACCACCAGATTCTATTCTGGCTTTTTCTTCTGCAAATAATTCTCTTGCTCTTTCAGTTTCAGACAATTGCTTTACAAGATTTTGATGCTCAATAGAAATTGGTGGAGTAACTCTTGGATTTGAACCTCTAATATCATCAAATCCAACCATGCTCTTGATATTAAGATTTTCAGCATAATATCCAGAACCATCATCAAAGTCACTCATATCCTTATAGCAATACTTTTCTCCACTTTCTATGCATCCTGGAAGTTCAATTGCATTAAAGTCACAGTCAATGACAACTTCTCCTTGTCCTGGAAGAGTTATTGCATCTCCATAGAACAATTTAATAACAGAACCTTCACTATATGGAGTGTCCCAATCACCATTGGTTCTTCTTACAATTGTTTGACATCTGTCTGCCCATACTCTTCCCATTCCACCCTTTGAACCATTTGGAGATGGGAGATATCCATACCCAGAGTTTGTAATTACAACACCAGTAACACCAGTTGTTGTTCCTACCCCAGTTCCTGTTCCATCTACACCAGTTCCTGTTCCATCTACACCAGTTCCTGTTCCATCTACACCAGTTCCTGTTCCAGTTCCATCAGTTCCGACATTACCCAATACTGGAACACCTACAGCACCAATACCATTACCACATGCATCTTCAAATGCAATAATAGGGGCTCTGCTATAAGAGCCAGGAGTGACAATATCAACACCGATAATATCACCAACAGCATTAACAACTACGTTTCCTGTTGCACCAGAACCAGAACCACCCCAGAAAATTACATTAGGAGCACCACATGCCTGAGGGCCAACACCACAACCATTCAATGTTGCATTAAGTGCTCCCTGTGCGTCAAAAGTAAAATCAAAGTTGTCTAGATTTTCTGGTATATCAAGAACGCTTTTAAAACTATCTGCAACTCCCTTTGCACTATTGAATATTGAAGTGAAATCTAAATTAAGTTTGGGTGGTTGTGGGCCATTGAGAGGGTTCCACTTCTCTACCTGAGGACAAATATTTTTTGTATCACACTTGAGCAAATCAAGAATTGTGATTGCAAAATCTAAAATCTCACTCGTAAAACTAATAACAGAACCAAGAAGATTTGATATTGGACGGAGAGCTGCATTGATTGCTGCTGTCAACTGAGAAACCAACTGTCCAATAAAGTTAGAAATAAAGTTCTCAATCAAACATGTTGCAGTATTGACAAGTTTATTGATTAATGCACTTAATGCTTGATAAATTAAGTTCTCAAGATTTGATAATATCTTTATGAAGAAACAAGAAATTGTTGTAAGTGTTTTATCTCTGGCCGCATTTACAAGATATCTGGCAGATAGTGGAGCATTTCCAGTTAAATCATTGATACCCGCATTAACTTTTCTAATAACATATTTTCTTATCTCTTGAACTAACCATGCAGTCCACTCTGCAATTTTTGCAGATGCTTTATTAACTTTTCCTAGTACTTCTTTATCAATAAACTTTTTGCTTGTTGCTAAGAAACTATCCTTTCCAAGAAGTCCTGTTCTTAATTTTTCAACCTCCTTAATAAGATTTTCAATCTCAGAGTTAACACCTTCAAGATTAACTTTTTTACATGCAGTTAATATATTTTCAGTTTTATTGTGACTATTCTGCTTCTCGTCTTCCTCTGCAGGTTCAGGTGTGTGAGGTAACTCACATGTTATGCCATTTCCATCAGGAGTTGTATATGTTGTAGGGATTGTAGAACCAGGAGCAAATCCACTTGTAGGTGTCCCTGGTTTTAATACTGCTGTACGGGAAATCTCATCACAGACAACATTAGATAATACTTCATCAATAACCCAGTCACCATTATCATCTTCCTCAACAGTTACAAAAGAACCTCTTGGAACAATTGGATCGAATGATACAAATCCACCAAGTCCAGAATTGACAGTTTTTAATCTAGCCCAAGAGCATAACTCAGGAGTGACAGTATCACTCTGAGAAAGAACAACGATTTTATATCTTTCATAGACAGTTTGAATCGTCTCAACACCACTAAACCCTTTGACAGATTTAATGGTTGCATCACGACTTTCTCTGTTTACAACTTGGGCATAGATTTTTGCCATCAGTTAATCAATCCTCGTATACTCTGCACTCAGCTGCATCAGGATGAGTATCGCAATAGAGTTCTAGTGGTGTGGGATCGTGATGATCTTCTGGGTGACGTTC
>Ga0070752_1002919_pt1 | contig 10748 bp, 14 predicted proteins | sample VirMetDEL_Aug_30_FD_77440 | JGI IMG/M metagenome (GOLD analysis project Ga0070752, IMG submission 77440) | Aqueous microbial communities from the Delaware River and Bay under freshwater to marine salinity gradient to study organic matter... | ecosystem: Environmental > Aquatic > Marine > Coastal... | reverse complement strand
TTGTACGCCGCAATGATTTCATCAGACCATAGTTCTGGGATGAAGGTTGCCGCATTAGTGCTGTTTACGATAGAGGTACTACCGCCGGGATAAGCTACTTTAGCCATTTTAGTTCCTTAATACTATCTTACCCTTCCGTCAGCATAAGCACGTCTGATTTCTTCAGCTAGTGTCATGTAACGATCAGGATCTGTTTGCATGAGTTTAATAATGTCAGCACGACGGTATACTTTGCGTGATGGAGCTTCAGCCGATCCTTTAGTGTTTCCTGTAGAGGCTTTCTTCACAGAGTCCTTACGTGACTGATGTTCAGTCTGTGCAGTTTGTGATACAACTGACTGACGTTCTTTCCAAGAGGAGAGTAGTTCGTCAGCAGCTTCATAATCGTATTCACGATCTGCTTTGCGTAATAGATCTGTTCTAAACTTAGATTTCTCTACCCAACCCAGGAAGTCTTCATTCATAACTACCTGTTCAAAGTCTGGGTGAGAGTTCTTTAGTTTTGCCATTGCTTCTTGCATCTTCAGTTGTTGTGCAACCGTTTCGGCTTCACGTATCTTAGGATGATTAGCAATCGCAGCTTCTACAGCTTTCTGGGGATCTTCAAAGAAATCCACTGGCTGCGTATTCGTTGTACTAGCGTGGGCTTGTTCTTCTTTTGCCAGTTGTGTTTTGATGTATTCGTCAAAAGTCTTACGTAGTTCACCAACCTCTTGACTCTGACGGCCTAGTAGCTTTTCAGCTTCCTGGTGCATCCGTACAATGTCTTTGAGATCTTTACCACGATACTTTTCTGGAATCTCTTCTTCAGGTAGTTCTTGAGGTTGTTCCTCTTCAGGAGTCTCTTCTAAGTTCTGAATCTGATCTTCCGCTTCAACGGTATCATCATCACGCTGATCTACAAATGTTGCCATTATTTAACTCCGTGCTGTATAGCATTATGGACGTGTTCTTTTAGCAGCTCTCTCATGATCCCTTGCCCACTTATCATCAGCATCGGGCCAACCAATGCCTTCAAATTTCGTAGAGATCGGAGAGATTATCCGCTGTGCGGTTTCTCCACAGTCGTTGCAGGTGACATAGGTATCTGTTGCATCTACCCAATGTTCCTCTATCAGACTGCAGGAGGTACACTTATAATCATAACGACGGATCATCAGAGTTCTCCGTATTCATGTCATAAGCATTACGTATTCCAGATTCAAAGTTCTGGATACGCTTGAGCATCTTAATTTCGCCTTTGATGGCATTAAGATGATCTTGGTCTGTGATGTCTTCTATACGGTAGGAATCTAAAGTCTCTGTGACTTCATCCACCAACTGCCTCCAACCATCCATAAGGAAAAGACTGAAGTAGTTTTCATAGTAAGTTTGTTCTTCTGGAGTCAAATCATTTCCCCTTTCAGGTGCTTTGACTGACTATATAAGTATAGTCTAGCATACTTTTGTCTAAAAGTCAAGCGTTAGTTTCAGTTTTCTTGTTGGTAGCTGTTGGGCGTGGAGCCTTATTGGACTCCAGTCCCTTCTCCAACTTGTCGATTCGGTTGTTCAGGTAGTCGAACCTGCTGTTGATTTGATCCAGAATCTTCTGCATCTCTGTTTGTGTCAGCATTTATCACTCCTTGTTGTGATGCTTCTTTCTTTGTATTCACTTCTTGCTCTTTAAGGTACAACTCAGCAATCTTAGCCCGACGTTGGAACTCAATCTCATCTTGATCGCCTGGTTGGAGATCAGTAGAGAGTACCTTAATACGGTCTGTCTGTGCTTTGTAGCGATCAATCTCAGCATCTACTGAATACTTAGATGCCCTAGCAGCAGACTCTTGTGCCTGTCCATTGAAGGCATTGATCTGAGACTGCAACTGCTGCACTTGTAATTGTAGTTGTTGCTGTGCAGCCTCTTGCTGTGCAGGATCAGGTTGATTAACCTGACGTAGTGTATTAATCAACTCCTCACGGTTGGATACGTTCATGTGGTCAATGATAGACTCTAGTAACAATGGATACATCGGTGATGCCTTATCCATCGTCTGGAGGAGCTGCACAAGCTGTGTGACTTCATATTCCCGTGCAATAATCCCCAGAGAACTAGAAGGGATAAACTTAAAGTCCTGTACAGGGTAAAGCTCTGGAGTAAATTGCATATACCGCCACGCAGACTTCTCAATCATAGGGATTAGGAAGTTCTCTTGGAAGTTAATTAATGTACGCTTGTGACGCTTGATAATCGCTCCAAGAGACATAGAGATCCCTGCAGCAGTTGAATCACCATTAATAGAGCCTGGGATACCTGCAGCGTCTACAGCACCTGTAGCCATCTGTACCATCCGCTGTAGCTCTGCTCCTTGTGCAAATGTAATCTGAGAGACGTTACCAAAATTGAAAGGCTGTAGAATCTCTGAAGGGTTACCGTTAGTCAGAACAGTCTTACCAGGTCTTACCTCTAATTTAGAGCCACGTGGTAGACGTGAAGCATCCACAGCCATCATTGGGTGCACTGTAAGACTTAGAGCGTCTACACGAGCACGTAACTCTGTATCTAAAGCCTTCTGTGCATTGTAGCCCTTTTCACAGACTCCACGGCCCCAGAAGCGTCCTGGTACAACATCCCAAGGGAAGGCAATCACAGGACGGTCAGACATCATGTACGGGTTCTCTTCTATTTTGAGGAGTTGCCCACCATTAACAATAACGCAGACCACTTCAACGTAACCAGTTGCAGCAGACTCTTCAGTGTCAACTAAATCTGTGACATCTACATCGTCTTCAAACTCTTCTTGAATTGCTGCGTTAAAAAGATGACGTGGGATAAGACCATAGTATTTAGTGAGACGTACCTTATCATCAGAGTAAATTGTTAGGTCTTGGTCAGGCTCTAAATCCACATCAGGGTATGTCTGCTCCAAGATAACATCACGGTATACCCCTGCTTCTATCAACTGCTCTACTTGGTGCTTAGGTACAAACTCATCTATAGCAACACCTAGAGCTTCCTCTATAGAGGTTGCTACAGGATCAATCAAGAAGTTTTGTGGTAGGATAGGCTTCACTTTGACAACAAAGCGATCCGTCATCTCAACCCCGACAGCAGTCATCGCTCCATCCATCACAGGGCGGGTAGCGGGAGCCATCTCCTTCATCTCTTCTACAACCAGTTCAGCCATACCAGTTCCAAAGACTGCAGCATTAAGAATCGCTTCTGCAATTCCCTTACGCACTTTAGTCCTTGCAAAGTCTTCTTCTAGCTGATTACGTAGAATGACAATGTCTTCTTTGTTCTGGTCTTGAAGATCGTCACGGATGTCAAAGAATCGTCCACGTCCAAAGGTAGCTTCCTCAACCTCTGCAGCAGAACTCTCTACAGCTTGTTGTAGCGCAGGGCTAATTAACCTAGAACGTTCTGATTGACGTAACTGATCTTCTTGTGCCCAGATCCCTCTCCACAGACGGTAGTATTCATCATGCTTCTCAGCATAGTTAGATTCGTAGTGATCTCTCCACTGCTCACACTTAGCCATGATCCATCCGGCTGCATCGGCTGTGTATAGTCCTTCATAGTCTTGCATAGTTAATATCCTGCGATGGGGTCTATGATTTCTAGTTCATCTTCTTCAAAGTCGATGTAGTAACTCACCTTAGCTAGCTGATCGACATAAGCTAAAGAGTCCACTAAGTCATCGTGAACTAACGGGTTGGGAAACTGAAACAACTGATCTAAAAACTCAGTATTCCATTCACCCTCTGATAGCTGTATTTGTCCGTGCTCAAAACGTCCTTGTAACGCCCATACGACACGATCAGTCTTCTTTTTATTCCCGTGAGTGAGTTCTTCTACTCTGAAGAAACGTTGTCCTGACTTCATCAGGTCTGTTAGGTATGGAAGCACTGCATTACGTAGTGCACCCTTTTCAATTCCAACAGCAATAGGTTTGTAGGCTTGTACGGCTTCAAAGATCTTCCTGGCGGTCTTTTTAATGTCCCACCGCCCGTACATAATATTAGCAACCCACCAACCGTCAGTGTTTGCTTTGACAATCGCTATCGCTGTTTGGTCTAACTTCTTTGTTTTCGCTTTCGTCGCCACTGCAACGTCTGCGAAACCTGCTAAGTCCACTGCGATGTAATAGTCTCCGTCGTCTGGTTCGTCGTTGCTGAATCTAACCCAGTCCTCTTTAAAGATTTCAGAGCCTAGAGCTTCAAAGGAAGCCATAAACTCCTGACGGAACGCATAAGACGACATTGACTGCTTTGCTGTGTCAATCTCTTCAGGGTCTAACAGCGGATTGTCATAGGATGTAAAGTGCCAAGCTCTATAGGTTTCATCATTTCCTAGATCTGCATACTTGTACAACTCATAGAAGTGGTTACGTCCTTTTGGCGTTCCTATAAACAATGCATGACCTTTTTGGTCAGCTAGGGCAGGACGTAGTACCTCTTCCCATACTGAAGGCTTCATATCCGCATATTCGTCCATAACCAGGAACTTTAGGGATACACCACGCATGGTGTCAGGTCTGTCAGCACCCTTTAACGAAATTGTAGCTCCGTTAATGAGCTTGATTTGCATATTGTTGACGTGGCTACTAGAGACGATAGGATGGGCTAAATCCAACAACACACCCCACATAATGTCTCTGGCTTGCCCTTGTGTTGGTGCAACGTAGAAGACATGACCAGACTTAGACTGTAATGCGTTAATGATTAACATCCACGCAGCTAGTCTAGACTTACCACAACGTCGTCCCGCTGCCACAACCTTAAAACGTTCTGAAGCCTCTAAAACCTCTTGCTGCCAAGGAAGTAGCTCAACCTTTAGGTCACTCAAGCGTTACGCATCCAGTTCTCTAACTCAACAGAACGGTTACCAACCTGGTTGTACCAACGGCTATCTACCATCTGATTAGCAGCTTCTATGTAATTACCTTCATTGACCGCTGTAATCATCTTCTTAAACTTGCCAAGACGTGAACGTCCTAAGTTGAACGCCATATTCACAACAACACGTTGTACTTGGTCTGGTTGGGAGTCGAGGTTCAAGAACAGGGCGTTAGCGTCTGTTACAGCGGTTGCAAAGTCTTCTTCAAAGACATTGTCAATCCTTTCTGGAGTAATTGGAGAACCAACAGGCCACCCATGCTCCATATCGTCTTCAGTTACTAAATGCCCGATACCGAATGTTGCAAGCCCTTCAGTATCTAGGTAGATCTCATCTTTAAAACCTTCATGCTTAATCAGGTCTTCTTTGATGATCTCTTTTAATTCATTCTTCATTGGCTACCTCTGTGTACTCTGCATCAACTATATCGTCTTCAGTGGAGTCTTCACCGACTATCTGAGTCTCTCCACCAATCCCTGTGATCGTAATAGAGACACTATTACGTCCTCCAGTGGCTTTATCCTTTTCAAAGTACGATACAGGTAGCACACGATCCATACACATCTTTAGAGCTGCCATCTGACCTTGATGTTCGTCATCCAACGCAATCTGTATGATCTTGTTAATGACTTTGTCACCTGAAGTAGCCAACAACCGTGCTTTAAATTCATTGATACGGGCTGCGTCGCCTGGTGGTCTACCTCTAACGCCCCTATTACCACGCTTCTTAGCTTCTACATCAGTCTTCTTAGGTCTACCACGCTTTCTTGCAGGTGGCTTAGACTCTGTAGCTGTTGGTATCTCTACCGTCTTCAGTGGTGTTTCTTCAGTGTCTGACATGGAACCATACAGTTTACCCAATTCCGTGATAGTCTATCATACTTTAGTCGAATTGTCAAGCCTTTTCTAGCTATGCTGTACATAAATACAGTCTTTTCAGTTTCTTTTTAGATTTCAAAGACTAAAGAGCTGCATAAAACACTGTAAATCTATACAGCTTTTTCTTATTTTCTAGTCTTTTGCAAGTCTATGGAGGTGCTACTTCTATCACTAGCGACTAAGCAGCCCTCCCCGGCCCTGGATCAGACCTACCCCTATCTGTCAAGCACTAAATAGTCCTACGACTAAAGTAGTATAGACATTGTGCAGTGCGTCAGAGATCTGGGTAGATTTGACAAGGTGTGTAGGTCTGTGTAGGTACTTCATAGACCCTTAATACCCCACCCCTATATCTACAGCACAACATAGTTTATTAGACTAAAGTAGTATTGTCCATGTCACTCAATAGACTACTATCAAGTCTCTATCAACTAAGGAGAACAGTGATGGACTTAACAGTGTTTCTATTCTACGCAGCAGTGATAGTTGTTGCAGGTGTTGTTGCTCTACTGATCGGTGGAGCTATTGCAGCTCTGTTGGGCTACAAGTTGAATGAACCAGAATACTATGAAGCTAAGAAGACTAAGGAGAAACTATAATGGCTAGATGGGAACGTGGACAGACTGAATGGTCTAGTGAGCAGATTGACAAGCTACGTAAGCTACGTAACAGCGGAGCAGACTTGACAACGATCTCTAAAGAACTAGGTAAGTCTTACTCAGCCTGTAGCAACTTCATACAGCGTTACGCAGACCGTTATGGTATCAAGACAAAGAGACGTAACCAGGACGGTAAAAAATTCTACACAGAATACAACGGCCCTGTTCCGTATCTTCATTGGACTATTACAAAACCCTGGAGGATCTCCGATGACAATGAAGTGTAGTAAGTGCAGCAGAGACGCTGTAGTCAAAGAACCTTATGGGTTACTGTGTGCTCAGTGTTGGCTTAAAGGCTCTAGAGTCCAACAAAGGGAAACCACGTTGGACATTCATCACCCAACACGGTATACTATAAAGCCCAGTAAGCCCACATAAGGACGTTGGTATGCGCTGCAGAGCTTGTGATGTTGAACTCACAGACTTTGAATCAACACGGAAGTCTATCCTATCTGGAGAGTATATAGACCTCTGTAATGCTTGTTACAAGTACATTAAGGATGATGTACAAGCTATTGAGAATACTGATAATATTAATATACAGGATGTAATTGACTTAGAAGAGAAATTGTGATAGTTACTATATAGTATACTATAAAGATCTCTATAAAGACTTTGTAACGTTACAGTAAAGGGTTATGAATGTAGTAGAGGTACTCTTTACAGACTCTAGTAACGTTAATGAAACTATATAGGAGATGACAATGTCATCAGAACACTTTGAAGACGACTACGAACTGGTAGACGTATCAGCGCAAGAGATTGCATTACATACTGCAATGTGTATCAATGCTGAGTACATCCGGTCTTGGGGTATCTACGAATACCTGTCAAAGCTCTTTGAGTACGTAGACGACAAAGACCTTGAAAGGCTTGTGAAAGCCCTTAACACACTAGAGAACGGAGATAACCAGTGATGGCCTTTGTAGAAAAACACTTACCTTGTGTGAGCTGTGAAAGCAGCGATGCAATGTCAATAGACGACAATGGTTGGGGTAAATGCTTCAGTTGCGGTAAGAACATACCTCCAGAAGTCCTTGCAGAAAACAACGTCACAGCCTCCAATGGAGACTATGATAGTAGGGTAGTGACACTACCAACTAGATCGTCCGATACAGAGCCTTACAATAAGCCTCAAGGGGTAATCTACCACGGTATCTCCGACAGGAAGATTACTGAGAAGACCTGTAAGCATTATGGTGTTGGTTTTAGAGGTGATGACCTCATCCTACCCTACGCTACAGCCAACAAGATCCGTAAAGGTGGTAAGAAGGACTTCACCATAGAAGGAACCTTTGGAGCTAACACAGAGTTATTCGGTCAGTCACTGTTCGCAGGAGGACAAGAGAAGATTCTTGTTGTAGAAGGTGAACTGGATGCTCTAGCGGCCTACCAAATGCTAGGTGCTAAGAAGCCTGTGGTGTCTGTACGCTCTGGAGCACAGTCAGCCCTCACAGACATCCACAACAACTTCAAGTACCTGGACACGTTCAATGAAGTGATCTTCTGCTTTGATAATGACGATGCAGGACAGGAAGCACAGGAGAGCTGCGCTAAAGTCTTCAGTCACAAAGCAAGGATTGTACACCACCCAAAGGACATCAAAGACGCTTGTGACTACCTTAAAGACAATCGTACCGGAGAGTTTGTCAACAACTATTTTAGGGCAGACCGTTGGACACCAAAGGGTGTTGTAGCAGGGGTAGCCTTGTATGACTCTGTGATGAAGCCATTGAACAAAGCAGACTGTTACTACCCGTATGAGGGTTTAAACAAGCTCACCTACGGTATCCGTAAACGTGAGATGGTAATGGTCACTGCAGGGTCTGGACTAGGTAAGTCACAGTTTCTACGTGAGGTGATCTACCATGTGATGCAGGAGACAAAGTCCAACATCGGGATGCTATTCATGGAAGAGTCCACCAGGAAGACTGGGTTATCTCTGATGTCTATGGCAGCCAACAAACCACTTCACTTACCTGACATAGAATCCACTGAGGAAGAGAAGCAGCGAGCCTTTGACAAGACTCTAGGGACTGACAGGTTCTACTTCTATGACCACTACGGAGCCTCAGACGGTGAGTCAATACTATCTACCATCCGTTACATGGCAAAGGTTGCAGAGTGTGAGTACATCTTCTTAGACCACGTGTCTATTGTCGTCGGTAAAGAACAAGACAAGGAACGTCATGCTCTGGACAAGCTGATGCATGAACTGGTAGAGGTTGTTCAAGAGACTGGGATAGCCTTGATCGCTGTCTCACACCTGAAGAGACCAGATGGTAAAGGTCATGAGGAAGGAGCTGCAACGTCTCTAGCGCAACTCAGAGGCACAGGATCTATTGCACACTTGAGTGACATGGTGATAGGACTGGAACGTAACGGTCAAGACGATGACGAACGTGAACGTAACACAACCCGTCTCAGGGTGTTGAAGAACCGATTCAGTGGTATCACTGGTAAAGCCTGTGCATTACTTTATAGTCATGTCACCGGACGCATGAAGGAAGTCAATGAGGAAGAGCTTTGAAGCAGGAGACGTTATGGCCTGATATCGTCCCTGAACAATTAGAGACCGAAGAAGGTAAAGTATGCAGCAAGTGTAATAAGTGGAAACCCTTGTACGCTTACCCAGTAGCCAACGGAGGCAACTATCTTAGGCCAGATTGTAAAGAATGTTTAAGCTCTGAATCTAAGATACGTGCGGAGTTGAAGCGGATACATGGACAACCTCCAGAAGACTATGAGTGTCCTATCTGTTTAATCACGCATGAAGAGCTTCAGAAGTTCTATGGGGTTGACAAAACCTGGGCATTGGATCATTGTCATGACACTAAAGAATTTAGAGGTTGGTTGTGTCATAAATGCAATCGGTCTCTAGGAAACTTTAAAGACAGTGTAGAGCGATTACAGCGAGCGATAGAGTATTTAGAGAGACATGAAAGAACTCGTACTTGACATAGAAACCAACAGAGCACAGGACACAATCTGGTGCTGTATCTGTCAGGATGTACAGACAGAACAACTGTATATATTTACAGTACCTGATGGTTTACCTGAGCTGCTGAAGAAGTATGACAAGATCATTGGACATAACATCATAGGCTTTGATGCACCTAAGCTGTCACAGATCTGGGGTGTTGGTATCCCTGCACGGAAAGCAGTAGATACTCTGATCCTTTCACGCCTACTGAATCCTGTGCGTGATGGCGGTCATAGTCTACGCAGTTGGGGTATAGAACTAGGTAATGACAAGCTAGACTTTGATGACTACGACGGAGGCTTAACAGATGAGATGCTTGAATACTGTCAGAGAGACGTTGAAGTTACGACTGGACTCTATCGTCTATTGCAATACCGCCTTAACGAATGGAAGAACCCACAGACAAGTATTGATCTTGAGCATAAGGTTGCTGTTATCTGTGCTAAACAAGAGCGTAACGGTTTTAAACTGGATGTCCCTGAAGCTCAGATACTACACGCTACTCTGGTTGACAGAATGGCAATTATTGAAGCTGAGATGCAAGAGGTCTTCCCACCAATTGTTGAAGAGCGTTGGTCTGAGAAGACAGGGAAACAACTAAAGGATAAGGTCACAGAGTTTAATCCTGGCAGTCGTCTTCAGATCGGTGACAGACTGCAAGAGCTAGGATGGAAACCGAAACAGTTTACAGAGACTGGTAAGGCTAAGGTAGATGAGACGATACTAGAGTCTATTGACCTACCAGAAGCGCAGCTCATCGCAGAATACCTAATGATACAGAAACGTGTCGGTCTGATCGACTCATGGCTGAAATATGTTGATGAAAAGACAGAACGTGTACATGGCGGTATCATTACTCTAGGGACAATTACAGGACGTATGGCACATCGCAGTCCTAATTTAGGACAAGTGCCCTCAGTGGCTAAGCCATACGGTAAAGAGTGTCGTAGCTTGTTCACTGTAGAAGACGGTAATGTCTTGTGTGGTTCAGACCTTTCTGGGGTGGAATTGAGATGCTTATCCCACTATATGCAAGACCCTGAGTGGCAAGAGGAGTTATTGAATGGCGACAACCACACACGTAACGCAGAGGCTGCAGGGATTGACAGGAGCACCGCCAAGACAATGGTGTACGCTCTCTTGTATGGATGCGGTATTACCAAACTTGGGTCAATCCTTGGTGTCAATACAAAAGAGGCAGAGCAGACCCTGGATAATTTTTATAGCAATACCCCAAAGCTACGCCCTCTCATCACTAAGGTTCAAGGGTATGCCAAGGAAGGGTGGGTTCCTGGGTTGGACAATCGTCGTGTACAAGTACGATCCGAACACGCAGCTCTTAACACTCTTC
>Ga0070752_1002917_pt1 | contig 10763 bp, 8 predicted proteins | sample VirMetDEL_Aug_30_FD_77440 | JGI IMG/M metagenome (GOLD analysis project Ga0070752, IMG submission 77440) | Aqueous microbial communities from the Delaware River and Bay under freshwater to marine salinity gradient to study organic matter... | ecosystem: Environmental > Aquatic > Marine > Coastal ... | reverse complement strand
TCCTGCCAATCAGAAGTATGGCACCACTGCCAGATCATGCCAGCAAGAATGAGGCAAGCCAGCAGCAGTGCCAAGGCAGTGATCAAGATGCCCACGGTACGCCAGCTGTCAAACCGCATGGCACTGCTGTGCCACCTGTGAACACCACCTTGTCGCCTGCGCTAAAACCATGGCAATTGCACAGGAAGGTTGGCGTGCCAGTGGCAATGCTAATACTGGTCAGCGTTTGCCGGTTTTGCGTTGCACGAAATGTCCCGCTCCACGTTGCGTTTTGCAGGATCGTGATGTCGTAAGAAGCGGGGTAGATCATTTCCAGCGCTGAAGGCCCTCATCCCAAGTGTAAGCCCGCCCATCATCCGGCATTGCCTTTGGCGCTACCCATTGGCATGTATTTTCATTCAAATGCCAGCTTGGGTATGATTGCGGCGGAACAAAAGCATCGCGCGTAGCGTCGTAGCAATAACCAACTCCAGCGTAATTTTTACGGAAATTGGCGTTATAGCTGGTCTGCTTCCAAGTGCTGCCACTGCCAAATAACTGATGGCACAAATTTATCCCTAAGGTTTCGCGCTCAATGCCAGCATCATCTTTAATTGCGTCATTGTCGATGACAACAACACGCAACACAATGCTTGCTGGATCTAGCTCTGCAAAATGTGCCATCAGCTTTGCGTGAGATAACGCACAATTACAATACCGGAGCCTCCGGCTTTAAGCGCTCCACCGCCACCGCCGGTGTTAGTCGAGCCTGGTGTTGCTGTAGCAGAAACTTGATTTTGAATATATCCATTACCGCCGCCGCCTAATCCGCCAAAACCCAAGCTATTGCAACCATTACTTCCGCCACCACCGCCCCCCGCGTAATACGTAGCAGCGCCTGAAATGCTTGATTGCAAACCATTCCCTCCATTACCTTGTGATGTAGGCGTTCCACTTGATCCGTTGGCCCCAGCACCACCGCCGCCACCAGAGCCTTCGCCTGAATTAAATGCACCACTGCCACCACTATTTCCTTGCCCACTAATTCCACTCCCGCCAGGGTAAGCACCACCAAAAGACCCACCGCCACCAGAGCCACCGTTACTTCCGGCTGAAGCTAAGCCACCGTAACCACCACCAGTTGCCGTGATTGATGCAAAAACAGAATTGCTACCATTGGATCCAAAGCCGCCACCGCCGCCAACGGTTACGGTGTAATTTCCGCTTGACATAGACAAAGATCCAGTGCGCATACCACCAGCGCCGCCGCCGCCATAGCCACCGCCGCCACCGCCCGCAACAACCAAATAATCAACACTGAAGCTAATTGGAGGATTTTCTAGCGAGAATGTTCCGCTAGATGTGAATGTATGAATTGTGTAGCCGCCATTAGTAGTAATTGTGCCACCCGTGGCGGCAAAAGGCGGGACTTCGCTAAAGCCGCCGCCAAGCAGCATTTCTTGATTGCTCATTACGTCAAACCCGTACCTGTAATGACAAACGAATCTGGTCCAACACACAAAACTGTAGCGACGCCGTATCCAGCCAATGTGCGATTGCCTGTAGCCGTTGAACCCCCGGCCCTAAGTGTTACACCGCTTCCTTGCGTAATTGTTTGATTACTGCTTGAATTATTGAAAATTGTGATGTTATCTCCAACGGCAAATATAGATTCAGGCACAGTAACGCCACCTGTTGTGATGCTTATATGTTTGCCAACATCACTTAGTTGTAGTGTATATGCTGAAGTTTGAGCATTTTGCGGAATCCTGCGAATGCTGCCTGTTGCATCTGTAATTACGCCAGTTGTCGTAATTGCTCCGCTGGTGTTAATGGCAGCGCTACCGCCAATAGTGCCAGATGTAATTGCTCCACCGTTGACCTTGCCTGCGGTCGTAATAGTTGCAAGTTTGCTATCAGCAATAGACGCACTGCCGCTAATATCGCCATTTGTGATCGCTCCAGACAAACTTAGCTTGCTATAAGCGATTGCTGCGCTATTTGAAATGTCTGCATTTACAATGCTGCTGGTCAGTGCCAGCTTGTTGTAAGCAATAGCAGCAGTAGCATTTATGTCAGCATTGACGATTGCGTTGGAAAGGTTTAACTTGCTATAGGCAATAGCAGCCGAACTGGAAATATCACTGTTTAGAACTGAGTTTGTCAGGCTTAACTTGCCGTAAGCAATGCCGCTAGCCAGCATTGTATTTGTAACAGTGCCTGTATCGCCGGATGTAATGACAGTGCCAGTGCGGTTGGGCAGCGTGATTGTCCTATCAGCCGTGGGTTCGACGACCGCAAGAGTTGTTTCGTAGGCATCTGCAACGCTACCCTCGAATGCGATGCTTCCTGCCGTACCGATTAGCAATTGACCTGTAACCGTGCCACCAGCAGCGGCAAGTTTTTCTGAGTCAAGTTCTTCTAAAGCATCTTGAACGTTTGCAGCGGCAAGATCTCCTGCAGGCGTAAATGTAATGTTGCTGGCAATTTGAGCGGCAACTGTTCCGGAAACGTCAATTTCCTCCCAAGCCGTGCCGTTGGATAGGACGATATCTGGAGGCGCCAAGGATACCGTAGGTGCTGGTGCTGTGCCTGTACCGGCAACCGAGACAACGACGTAATAACGGTTATTGGACTCAGTCGCTGCTGGTAAAGCAGAGCCAGTAGTTAATCCAGCTGCAGAGCCGGCTGCTGTAACAGAAGCAATTTCATTCAAATTCGCGTTGTATGTACCGCCAAAAATAATTTCACCGGCAGTGATCGTAATTGGTTGCCAAGCATTGCCATCCCATAGATACAGATCTCCACGGCTGCTATCAAAGAAGTATTGCCCAGTAAAATCTGCAGTAGGAAATGGCACAATTCCTTCTGTACTGGTTGCGCCACCAAAACGTGTAATAGAAAAGTCGGCTAACTTTTCTCCTCCGATGGAGTTAGCGCCAAAAACACCAGGCGCAAGCGTGCCGCTGGTAAGTTTTTCAGCTGAAATTTCTGGGATATCATCATCAATCAAGGCATCAGTGCCTGTAATATGCCCTTCAGTATCAAAAGTAATTTTGGTCGCAGTTCCAGCAGTAATGGAATTTGAGTGATTTAGCTCACCGGAAGGCTGGACAATAAGACCAGAGCCAGGCAGTACAACGCCAGCAGTTCCTGCGGTAGCAACTGGAAGGTCGGCGCCAGTGATCTGCCTGCCGTTAGTTACAAGACCTTGTGCGTTGTATTGAACAACGTTGTAATTTGTTGTTTCAGCGGTAATGCTGTTATCAATTGCAATGATTTCAGAAGAAATAGTGAGACCATTGCCATTAACAATTACAGCGCCTTTTTCTGTTGATGTAGCGGCAGGAAGATCATCACTGCCGATTGTTCGTAGCGTGACAGCACCAGCGCCATCATTTGGACCAGCAATAAATTGACCTGCGGCGGAAGAGTTTGCAAGAGCAGCATTGATAGTGACAATATCGTCTGCCGTCGTAATGCTGACGTTGATTGGGCCGCTATTTGATGCAGCAACAGTGTTGATAGACCCAGACGCTTTAGCCGTGGTCCAAGCACTGCCATTCCAGACATATAGCTTGCTTTCGCCTGTCTCAAAAGCAAGTTGTCCGGTGTAAGCACCAGTAACTGGCAGCGCTGCAACAATGTTGACAGTAGAGTTTGCTGCTAATTTGCCACTAGAAACAGCGCCCGACTGAAGCTTATCTGCTGTTACAGCACCATTCGCCAATGCTGCTGTCGGTACATCACCGCTATCAAATAAAATTTTTGCCCCTGGAATAGTGGCGTCGTCAATCAGCGTGACAGCCTTACCAACCAATCCGGTAACGGTGACTTTGCGTGATTCACTTGCACTGATGTCGGCTACAGCAAGAAAATCACCGCCTGCGACATCGGAGCCGTTAAGCGTAGAAAGCTCACTAATGCGCAGGTCAGCCACGGTTCACTCCCGATACAGCCGTTGGTAGATACTCCATCTTAGGGCGCGTCGTCGCCTTCAAGCAAAAGGTAGCCGCCTTGCTCCAGCAAAATGCTATCGCCACTTTCTTGCAGCAAGCGATTTGTGGTTGTTGTACGAGCCTTAAGGCGAATTGGTCCGGTGGTCACAAAGTCAACACGAGAAACAATAATGTCGCCAGGCGAAAAGCTCGTGGCGCTGTTTGTAACAAGTGCGTCAAACTCCCACCATAAAGAGTCATTAAGTTGAGTTGCCGCAAACGATCCAGCGACTGCATCGGTGTTGGCACTTTTAATGTAAAATTTCGCGCTAAACGAAGAGCCGATTTCAGTGCGTAAAACGAGCCGCATTAAGTAGTTAACGGGTTCGCTTCCAGACTCGTTCACGTAGTCCCATTGGGCGACGAGCGATCCAGATCCGCTAATCAGTGCGCTGTATTGCTGTCTGTATTGATCACCCAAGGTGGATATATCAACAGCTTCGCGGCTGGTGTTTAGCTCGTATTCCGATATGCAAGCCAGTAGCCTGCCGCCACGATCGCGGACGGTTACCTTAATTGGGATGTCACGGTTAATTGCATTTAGCTCAACTTGACCGCTAGTGCTGCCTTCCAAGCTGTCGTCAAAATTGTCGTAAAGCTTAATTCCACCCAGTTCATCAATAAAAATGTACCAATTGCCGCTTGATTGAACTGCGTCAACACTCCATCCGCTCGCTGCAATAAAATCTAAGTTACTGTCATCAAGGGTTGTAATTTCGGCAAAGTCACCGCTGATTAAATAACCTTCGTCAAAGTCAAAGCTGAATCTATTTCGCCCAGCGTTAACGTCTGATGGATTGACAATAGACTCTTTGCCGCCTTCAAGCGACTTGCGAGTCAATTCAATATTGCCTACATTACCAAGGTAAATGCCCATTAGATCGTTACCGCTGTTAGTGCGCCAGTGGCTTGGAAGCTAATTTGAGCGGAGCTAACTTCGCCAACGCTCGCACCAATGCTGACGCTTGTGATGTATGTAGTCAGTTCCACGTCGTGGTTGGTGTTGCCTTCAACCAAGCGCAGGCGCATCACTACGGTGTCGCTTTCAGATACGGCACCGATCTTCAATACTTTCTTTAGCGCTGCGGCTGCGTCGTTGCGGTTCGTGCCGTCGTTGTAGTACAGCAGAGTGGCACTACCGCTAAACTCTTGCACGCCTGGAATGTAGGTCCGTTGACTGTCGCCAAGGCTAGTGGTTTCCAAAGTTTCAAGGTTGCCGGTCAGCGACCAGTTGGTCACCTTGATTTGCTCGGTGCCGTCAATCAGCAGGCGACCGTCGCGTCCAGTGTAAATCTTGGCCATATGCCGAGCGATCGCCTCCTATATCCTAGCTTTGGACGCCAATCAGGCGAACACTAACCGTAGACACGCCAGGGCGCACTGACTGCTGCTGTGGTGGTTCGCCGTAACGCCAAACTGCGCCAGTGCCAGCAAGGTTCAAATTGTCTGCGCCAGCGGTCCATCCTGAAAAAGTCTGGGACGACGACGGAATGCCAAAGGTTTGATACGTGCCTTGCATTTCGTAGTAATGCGTCAAGAAATCGTTGGCTTCTGAATCTGTGATGTTGGAGTAGCTCAGCTCCAAAGTCATGTTTCTTGGGCGGCTGCCGTACAAAATGCGTACCTCAGCGCCATTGTTCGCGTTGTAGGTTTTGACCGGATAATCTCCGGGGCTGTACTGGCGGGATGTTGGCTTGAGCGAGCTAGGAAAGGCCATGGTTAGAAGTCGTACAGGAAGCGGTCTTCGGTGATCACGTCCAAGGCAACCTGCGAGGCATTGCCCTCAACAGGCGTATGACTGGCCGAAATGCTGACCAGCCCATCCTCGTCCAACGTCAGTTCTTCGACCATGTAGACATTCTGATTGATCGTCGTATCGGTGTACGTGTAAACCATGCCCCAGTAGCTGGCGTTAGTTGCCTTGCCGTTGGCAATTGTCAAGCTGATCGTTTCGACATCGCTGCCGCCGGGGCGATATGCAAACACGCTATAAGTGCCATCAGCCAAGGGATCAGCGGAAAGGATTGATCCGTTGTCTGCATTAATGACGCCATTACGAGCTGCGGTGTAGGGCGCCACTTGCGTGACCACTTTGATGTAATCCCCTGGCGCCAGCTGCAATCCATACGGATTTGTCTTAAAGCGCACGACATGATCCACACGGCGGCGAATACTGAGCAAGTAACGGGCAACTTTCAATGCTTGCTCGCGGTACGTGCAAAACAGCGATAAGTCGATTGTTTCTTGCGGGTATGTGCTAGATGCTGTTTCGTTCCAGCGGACGGCAACCGTGCGGATGGTGGGGAAGGCGTTTTTCTGTGTTTGCCTGTAACTGACTACAGCGCGAAAATCACGCCGCTGATCTTTATCTAGGTATTCAACCTCAAATGTGTCATCAATGATGTTGCCATCAGTGAACAATGCAGAAACTTGCAAGGCGCTTGGATCAATTGCGCCAGCAATGTTGTAGGGCACTGCAGGAACAATCGTGAACTTGCCGTTTTTGATGACAAAGGAACACAGGTTATAAGGCGCCAGCTCGGTAACAAATTCTTTGAAATTACGGTTAGTGTCGATCGCACCATCGAAATAAATATCGTTCGCCTTGAGGAATGCAGCAGTTGTCGTAAATCCTGTGTTGTCGATCAAGTCAGGGCTGACGACATCACCAAGGCCAGCGCGTGTATTGGTCAGCAGGTAGTAGACCAAATCACAAAACAGGTTGCTTGGGCCGGTGCTGCCATCAAACCAGTTGTAACAATCAACGCCTTTAGGCATCCATACGTTAAGCTGCTCTACGCTGCGTACAGACTTATCTGAGCGGATGACAAGTCCCATCGTGGTGCAGGCGTCGTAATTGGGAATAAATTCGTCATCAGTTTCATTTAAATTTGCAAGAGATTCATTTACATAAACAACCTCATGCTCTGGTCCATCAAAGTGCGATTTGGTTAGTTCGTCGTAATGGCTTACATCAGCAATTTGTGAGAAACGTTCAAAAGTACGCTCGTCTTGTGCTGCTACGACTTCAGTTGTCGTACCAATACCAGTCACTTGAAAATCAATCCTAAACTGCGTGTGCCCACCGTAATTAGCCCAATCATTACCAGCGCTGACGCCCACCGTATGCGAAAAACGTTCGTTTTTGCTCCATGTTCCGGTTGCAGGAACAGCAGTTGATAATGCCCAAGCAGCACTGCCTTGATCCCACATTGCTGTGGTGCCATAACGAGCGGCATACTCAGCGTTGGAATTAGTGCGTTTTGTCGCGCCAAAAACAATGGTGATGGTTGATCCATCTGTTTTTGTGATTCTGACTCGCTGGTTTACACGAGTGCCATCCGCGTGAAGTTCAGGATGACCAAGAACCTCGTATGCATAGCCACCTTGCTGACCTTGACCGCTGCCGTTTCCGTTGTAGCCACTAAAAACAGCAATTGCATTTGGTACTGATGTCCTTGTTGTTGTATATCCATCAGTTTTACCACTGACCATTTCGCCGTTATTAAAGTATTCACCAGCTAATACTTCTTCCCCTGAGCAAGTGACTTGAATTGTGCCGTAAGCGGTTGAATACGTTTTACCGAAACCAGATGAATAGCCCGTGCCAGTTAATTTGCCCGTTAGTCGCACCCAGCGTCCTGTTGAGTTTGTATATTTAGCCAGAATTGAACCAGGGCGCGGCACCAGCCGGTATTCCATTTGCTTGCCACCTGTGTTGCCTTGCGGCTTTAAACGGATGAAGTTGTACTGATCAATCGGACGGCTGCCTGTAACCGCAAATTGCTCTTGTATGCGCGACCACGGGTAAGGCGTGCCATCAGGTTGGGGATCAGCAGGACGCACTTCCACGGCAAACGCACTGGTGCGTGCCATATATTTATCCATGGTGCCATTTGTAATGCTGACTTCTTTATTGTCAAACTTTAAAAGCTGTGGTGCGCGTGGCACATTTTGAAAATTGCACAACCCGCTAGCGCGATTCCATACGGTGCTGCGGATACCGATCTCCGTTGCATCAACTGGCCGCGTGTTGCGGATGCTTGCGATTGCAACTTGAGCTACAGGCCAGAACGATGGTCCGCAATAGCCATCTTCTGGATTGTTTGCGGGAATGCTGGAATCCTTGCCGCCACCTTTGCTAGTCAGTGTTGCATCTCTAACTGCTTTGTCACCGGCAATTCCGATTGTGTGCTGCGTGCCGACAGTTTCAATACAACGCAAAGTGACACGGATAGATTGCTTGCGTGGGACATACACTTCGGCAGTGCGGCTTTCTACGTTAAAAATACAATTACCAATCATTATCTGCGTGCCAAGTTGCAATGCGCTATCTGCAGCTTCACGTGCGCTGTGCGTAGCATTGTTGACATCAGCTACATCAACACCACTGCTGCCATCAATGTTTAAATCAGCTGCCTGAAAATTCCTTTTATTGATTTGAAATTCAACCGTATCACCAACCCGGCAAACCACTTCTTTAGGTTTATTTGGGTAGGTGCCGTTGTGCGCCACAAGTCCCATGCACGGGCTGTAGCCAGCGCCAACACCTGGCATACCCTGCTTGCCGCCATTTGCTCGCGGACCAGCGATCTTTGTGCGCTCTGCTTTGATGCGCCGAGAAGGATCAGATTCAGCCTCTTCAAGCAGCGGGCGACTGATGACGCGCCAGTTCAGACGAAATGCTGTGCCGTTTTTAATCGGATTGAATAGGCCGAATGCTGTTGCATTTGAAGGTTTATAGGTCTGGCAGAATCCAGGGCTATCAGGTCCAAATGATGTCGGGCATGTAAAAACGTCATCAAATGACACCGGATCACCGGATGATGGTGTCCCCTTTGTTCCGTAGAGCAGATTGCCTGCATAAATGCGGCCAGACAAATCGCCGCTAATCGTTGTGCCAGGCTTGTAGTAAAAGGCATAACGGCTTGGATCCAGCACGTCTAGCCCGTTATTACCGATAAAAATTCCAGAAATATCAGGGCGTTTTTGGCCGAAGCCGATTGTTTCGCCCAGCACGTACATCAGCCGCAAGGCTTGGTGTGTGCCATAGCTCATCGTGCGTGACCACACCAATTGCGGCTGCGCCATGATGCCGCCGGTTACGCCAAAGCCGTGCTCTTCATAGTCACCAAACAAGATGGCGAGACGGCTGCCGTATTCAGCTAGCTCTTGTACACCATCAAAACCAATGGTGGGGTTAAAGCGTTGGCGTCCACGTTGGCTACCAAGTGTGCGCTGGCGGATGTTGGTCTGCTCAGGAGTCTGCGGCTTTGGTGCCAGCAGGTACGAGATGCCGGTTGTCACAAGGCCAATTGCCAAGCTGACAAGAAGTGAAACAGTAAACGCCTCGTTCCGTACATCCGGGACTAGCGCATATTCCGCCGGACGCTCGCCGGTTTTCTTCTGTACTTCGCTGACAAAATATCGATACTCATCCTCCGTGCAGCCGAGAAATTCGATCAGCTGCCTTTCATACGGAAGCAGGGGAAGGCGAAGCAATTCGATAGCGGAGTCCACTGCACCACTTGGCTCAGTTCCCCGATATTCAGAATTCCGCCGTTCCATACAACACCGAAAGCCTTGCGTTGCCCTGAAAGTAGGACGACATCGCCATCATAGGCGGGTTGTGCCACCCGCCTACCCCACAGCAGTAGCCACCGTGCAATTTGTCTACCGCTACCTTGGTACATTGCTGGCGTAATTTCCGGATGGTCAATACTCAGCTCATCTAGAACCACGGTGACAAGATGGATGCAATCGATCGTCCCATCAGATCCGTCACCACCAAGGCGGTAGGGCATCCCAATCAAATCAAAACAGGAGCGAGCCACTGATCGGAATGCTGCCGACAAGTTTTTGTTGCAGTGTACGTTTGGGAATGTCGCCGCCCACGGCATCTAGCACGCTATTGAGCCGAAAAACTACTGTGTCTTGCCGCCAGCCGCCACTAGCAACTTGCCCGACGTATTCGTGAAGTGTGGTTTGACTTGAAGCGGGATCAGTTGAGTCGGCGATGATGCGCACAGATACAGTGGCGATCCAGTCATTGCGAATAGCCTCATCCGCCCACGACCGAGCAATTGCGTTATTCGGGAAAACCAGGCTGGCATCAACATTGTCGCCGCTTCGGTTGACCGTAATCCCGCTAAAACCAAAAGGCAAGAACTGGTGCCCGTTGACGGTTTGACCGATCCAGAAGTTTTGAAACTTAAGCTCGGCGCCAGTATCTTTCTTTAGCGTCAAGTAGTGGCCAAGTGCAATGTCCATCAGATGCCAACCCTCCGGCGAGTCGAGTTGCTCATCTGAAGCTTGCGTAATGCACGGGTTTCGCCTTGTGATGCACCTTGTTGAGCAGCTTGCGCCATGCCTCGCTGGAACTCTTCAGCCGTAACGTAATCCACGTTATTGATCCGTTCCACGCTGTAACGCACGTCGATTGGCTGCATCGTTGCAGTAGGTGCGCCGCCACCTTCTGGTGTGGTGCCATTGCCGGGGATGACTGATTCACCGCGGGCGCCACGCGAGTAACGCGCCATTGCGGCATTCATTTTGGATTGCGGAATGACATATTCTGGTTCACCGCCTTCGCCGATTAACGCATTGGTTGGGCCGGTGACGAATCCGCCTTCGGCGAAGAAATTGGCTCCGGTGAAGCCTTCCATGAAGCCAGCGCCGGTCGGCATCTGCACCGGACCGGCACCGCTGAACAGCCCGCCGCCACCGCCACCCAGCGCCTTGAGGATCGTCTGGAATGCGATCATGGCCAGCTGCTTGGCGATGATC
>Ga0070752_1002916_pt1 | contig 10764 bp, 10 predicted proteins | sample VirMetDEL_Aug_30_FD_77440 | JGI IMG/M metagenome (GOLD analysis project Ga0070752, IMG submission 77440) | Aqueous microbial communities from the Delaware River and Bay under freshwater to marine salinity gradient to study organic matter... | ecosystem: Environmental > Aquatic > Marine > Coastal... | reverse complement strand
CGAAGACAAGGTTATTGATAATGCGTTTGAAATGGGAAGAATTGAAGGCGTTAGTGCTGAAGAAATTAAACAATACATTCGATACCTAGCAGACCGCCGCTTGATCATGCTCGGACTGAAGGGCAACTGGAAGGTCAAGGAGAACCCCTTAGAGTGGCTCGACTGGGTTGTTAATGGGGCGAGTCACAAAAACTTCTTTGAGGGCACTGTGACGGACTACAATGCGAATGGGATGGTAGGTGAGTGGGGTTGGCCGGAAGCACGGGAGGAACGTGTGGAGGTAGCCGCATGACAGACGCACGGGTTCAAAAAATGCTGGATAGATTAAAGCTACAAATTGAAGCGTGTGAGTTAAATCCTATGTTAGGAAACAAGGAAGTCCTTGCGGACGCTCACAAGATGATATACGATCTACGGAACAAACTGAGATTCAGGAAACCGTATGATCGAGATCACGCCCACTGACGCACAAATCAAAGAAGCACGACTACAGGGGAGCTCGACTGGGCTCCAAGGTAGTATCACACGGGGTGCCGGCGGTCCAGCCGGCTTCCTCGGAGAGATCCTCGTGAGGGATCTATTGGGCTATAAACACGCCCCAACGCCCCATTACGACTTATATACGAGTCAAGGCACCAGAATCGACGTGAAGACGAAAAGATGTACGTCGGCACCCAAGCCCTTCTATGAATGTAGTATTGCCGCTCACGGGACTAAGCAAGACTGTGACGAATATATTTTCGTACGAGTGTTAAATAACTTGCAACGTGCGTGGATTCTTGGTAGGATTTCAAAAGATGAGTACTTCACAAAATCGGTACGACACAAGAAGGGCGACAGGGACGAGAGTAATAACTTTACTTTTAAATCTGATTGTTACAACTTACCGATAGAAGAACTATGGCCGATCCAAAAGCGCAACTACTCAACTTCAGCATAGAGCTAAACCGTGATGGAAACATCGAATTTAATCTTGACTGTGTTAACACAATTGACATGGAACGTATCTTACGAAACCTCGGAGATCCCGTTTATCCTCATAAGATTGGTAACATTGTGAGGCACTATTTCCGGACCTTGCAGGATAAGATCAAGGAAGAGCGCACATAAAAAAGGGCCCCGTAGGGCCCAGTGGTGGTGTGTGTCTTTGTTATTATAGGTTATCTGGTCTCAGAATCTTAGGCTTTTTACCCCCAAGATAGTTGGTCTTAGATACTTCCCGCATACCCTTACTAAAGTCCCGGATCTTTTTAGCCGCGTAACCTGCATATCCTGCCGCCACAACTCCGGCCGCTGTTGGAACAACTTTACCGAAGATAACGTCGTCTACCTTTTGGCTAACGCTGGTCTCATCAGCAGAGTCGGCAGGACGACTGGTAGAACCTTTTGCGTAGTATTTTTGTCCCACCTTACTTCTTCCTTGCTTTTCCGCCAGCCATCATCTTGGTCTTGCCACCGTAGGCTTTACCTTTGTAGTTTTTAGGGTCTTTTTTAGCATTTTTCATGGCTTGCTTATCGGCATTAGAAACATTGTTACCTTTAGCCCCTTCAAGAGCGTTCCGGTACATACTACCAATCACACCCTTAGATAAGCCAGAACCAATCAGCGACTTAATGGTGTTGTTCATACGTTGCACCTGAGCATCTGTCCCTGTCTTCGGTGGTGTAGACTTCGATTTTGATGCGTCTGTTGCCGACATTACTCGTCCACCACCTTCTCTAGGTGGGGTTACTTTTACTTTTAATGGCATTTTAATATTCCTCTTAGTTTGTAGGTTGTTTATCACCGGAAGGCATCGCCGCTTTGTCACCCTTTTCACGTAACACTATACGGGCAAGCATAGCGTCGTCATCACTCATTGGTCCTGACGCAATCTTACGTAGTTCAGAGATTGACATACGTCCGAGATCTTCAAGACGTTGTTTCTCCATCGCCGCCTTGTCTTTAGCGGTAGCTTTACCCGTGGCTACACGAGATTGTGTATCCGCATTTGCCGCCGCGTTAGCCATAGCCTTCTTGTCTGCATCTGAGACAGCGGTACCTCCGGACTCCATTTTCTTACGCGGCTTTGCCATTGCATAGCCACCTCCCATCATCGGCTTGCGGCTGGGGTTTGTGTACATTTTTTTCATTCTAGGGTTCTCCTAAGATTAAAGTTGGAAGCCCAGCGCACGTAGCTGGTCTACAGTCTTAATGCCCGTAGGCTTTATACGTTTTTTATCATCGTCATCGATGGGAGTAGGTGGTTGCGGAGGTGCCTCCGAGACATCCCTTCCCACGACTGAAGTAAACTCATCGACTGGCTCCGCAGGGCCCGGTGCTCCTCGGAGTATCGTGTCACCGTAGAGGCTACGACGATACTCGTTCTCTGCTTCCTGTCTGAGGATTTCTACAGTCATCATCCGGATGAAGTCGGGCGTTGTTTGCTCTGGTATCTCAAATGCACCCGTCTCGAGCTTGTCGAGAATACGACGCGCAAGGGCGGGGTTGTTGAGCATCGCCTGTAGAGCACGTGCACCTGACTCCCTGCTCTGACGAAGGATCAATTCTAGGGCGGTGTACTGCGGGCTGACGACGTTACGGTTGATGTTGTAGCCACGTGAGAGTAAGCTGTCCATAGAAAGTGTAGGGATACGTCCTGTGATTCCCGGCACATTTTGTGTCGCGATACGAGCACCGACCTTGGTTACTGCCTCGAGAACTCCGTACCGGTCTACGCCGTCGAAGTTGATGATGGCTTTAATCTGAGAAGCATTAGCAGGATCGCCGAATCCGAGGAGCTCTGCCATCTTAACGTGGTTAATACCGATCTCTGGTGCAAGAAAGTTTTGACCAAACTTCTCTGAATACACAGTGAGGGTTGCCCCTGTTGCTTCAGAGCTCTGCTTCACGATGTGCTCAAGAGTGTAACGAGCGACAAAGTCATCCGTTAATTCAATCACTTCTTTCTCGAGCATTCCGCTATTACTTTTCGAGATTGCCGCCTTGATTCTCTCTTTCAAACGGGGGAGGCCAGTGTCAGTTAAACCGGGTAGTCCACCTACACCACCTGTTGCCACATTTTCGTAAACCAACTGCGCGACTCTTTCGTAGTTACCGAGATCATTGTCAACATCAAGACCTAAGTTTTTCGCGGTGGTCCGGTCTCGCTGGAGCCGGTCACGGGCCGCTTTAATTTCTACGGAGGCACTGCTCGCTACATCTTGCTTGTAATTTTTAAACTCCGCAGTGAACTGTTCTAGTTTTTGCTTCGCTTCCTTACTTAAACCCTCGAGGTTTTTCGTATCCTCAATCTGTCGCACCTCTGTTCCGTGCACAAACTTATTGGTTTGCCCCTGTGAAGGAATGCTACGGAAAGGCACGATAGACCCATCAGCATTACGCTGGTATACCTGAATGTTTTCGAGGCTGTCGAGAAGCGTGTAGATTGTCTTCTTGTCGGTAAGCTCTCCAGACTTCAACAAGCTCTTCGCATCTTCCGAGAGGATATCTGCTTGTTGCTTGGTGTTCAGAATAGACCCTTGCAACCAGAGTCGTACTGCACGTTGCATCTCTCTTCCGTACGTCCCAAGCTTGGAATTGGGGTCCATGTCATCTTTTACGATGATACGCCACGTACCGTTTCTATCTCGGAAACCTCCGGATAACTTAGCGAGAGGCTCTTCGAGTAACTTCGTGAGCTCTACCCCTGTTAGTGGTTGGTTTACCCCGCCGGCACGTTTCTTGATTAAGCTAATTCCATCTGACAGAACCCTGTCGAGTAAGAATATAGGTTGGTCTTTTGTGTCGTACTTGTTAAACTGGGCAAGGACTGTGCTACGGTCCGCGCCTTCTTCAGTCATGCGACGTACACGCTCTTTAGTGAGCATGTTGGTGAACTTGTTGATTGGGGCGATACTATCGTAACGCTCTACGATGTTCTCTTCCCAGAAGCTTTGTGCGTTGCGGAACTTTTCAAGTACCTTCGGGCCAACAACCTGTGGCTCTTCACCGAGTCTCATCCAACCCGTACGGAATGCCGTATCACTTGTCGCTTCGCCCACAGTGTCCCAGTTTGCTTTTAAATCACGGAAGTACTGTTGTGTAGGGTTTTGACCGATCAATCTTGAGATGTGCTGGCGTACATCCTTCCACTCAGACGCAGTAATCAAGAGAGGCATACCACCGGGTAGTGCCGCTTTACCCACGTCTGTCTCCGCAAATCGATATAACATACGAAACTCGTCGAGTGCCGTGAGTGCCACGTCTTCTTCGATGCCTTCTTTGGTGCGGAGATTTGTGATTAACTCATCGTAGGCACCCGGTGATTGCTCATCGAGTAGGTTTTTCATGCGGAGGACAGACCGCTCACTCGCATCGAGAAGGAGTGCGTTGAAAGGAGTCTTCGATACGCCAGTCAGCTTACCCTCTTTAAGAGCCAAGGTGCGACGCCCGCGTGTTTCCGGAATAACATCCTTGAACAAGTTAGGATTGTCGAGTATGTCATATCCCCACGTGGAAATATCCGCAAAAGAACCATCTGCGGCTACTTCAAAGTCGTTGTAAAGTTGGTTAGCTTTGTTGAACATGTAGTCATTGACGTGCACAGCATTGTGGGCGGCGTGTACGCTGGCTTCTCCTGTAGCCGCCGCCTCTGGTGTGATAGAGGTACCCGCCCTTTCAATCATGGTTGAGCGTACTACTGCGAGATCATCAAGTTCTTTTGCCCGCTCGATCAGACGCTGGGAGGGAGTCAGAGCATCTTCACCAACGGCTGGCATATCGATACCGAGCTTGAGTGCGCGAGACTCGTAGTCAAAGATCTGTGCAAGAGAGTTAGTGGAGTCTAAGCCACCTGTCAGTGCGTCAGCACCGCCGTAGTGAATCGCTTCGATTTCTTTCGGTGTTACAGCCATCAATCGGGAAAGGGTTGTCTCTGCTTGATCGAGATCCTCTGAAGCCTGTGCAATATAGCGTCCGAGAAAGTTATGTAGCTGGAAAGCAGTCTCGTGGTTTGTTGACGCACCTTTAGTTACGGTAAGAGCCTTGGTGAGTTGTTGCATTGACTCCGCCATTTGCGTAAGAATCAAACGCTGGTTGTTGATGTCTTGTTCTTTACGGAGGAGTACAGGCATTGCGCTGTTAAGCCCTGTTACCGTAATCTTTTCGTCAAGGTTACGCGCTAGGGTAATCAAACCACCCATCGCACTAACGTCACCTAAGTTATTAATGAAGGCGTTTTCGTCAATCTTCACCCCAGAGATTTGGGATAGACGGATAAGCTCTGAGCGGATTGCCGCACTTTCTTGTGCTCCCGCGTAGAACAGACGCTGGAATTCAGGGGGAGAGTTTGCAAGATCTCTGAGGAATTTTTTCTCTAGTTTGTCCAACTGCTTTGAGTTGTTGATCATCCTTATCTTTTCAGCCGAAGACGCATCTTTAAATCCGGGGTTATCATTAGCCCATTTCTGAGAGTTAGTGTAACTACCTTTTACCTTGTTCCACCCTGTTATGCTTCCGTTGTAAAGACCCTGCCCAATTAAACTCAAGCTAATCGATAGAGATAAACCGAGTTCTACAAAAGGAGTCGCATCGGGATCATTGCCGAAGAACTGTGTAAACGCTTCCGTGCCGCCTGCTACGATACCCGTCTGAATACCGAAGTCTTTTGCCATGTCTTTAAAAGTTTTTGGAACTAGAGTCTCTTCTGTGAGAATGCGACGGCGTTCCATCAGGCTATCGATTTTTGCGTTTGTACGTAAAATTGCCGCGTCATTTCCGGCTTTTTGATATAGTTGGTTTTCTTTAACTAACCCGTCAATCTGGCGGCCAATCGAGCTAACTTCTTCCCTTACGATTCCCATTGCTTCGCGCTCGCGGGGATTAGCCATACGCATAGCGAGTCCAGTATCAATACGTCTTTCGTATGAGACACGGTCTAAATTTTGACGGGTGGTTGAGAAGAACCTGTACCGCTTTTCCTTCACGAGCTCTTCGATGTAATCCATCTTAATCTTGTGGTAATCGTCGCCCTGTTTTCTAGCGTTGTTGAGGGCTTGCCCAATGTCATCCCCGCCGTATTTAGCGATGACTTTAGCTTCCATGTCTGCAAAGGTCTTGAGGGATCTTGACGCCGTGTGCAAGGCAATACCTGTGTAAAATCCTGCATACTCAGGGCCGAGCTTGTCAACACGCTCGTTGACTCCTTGAGGCTGGAGTAACTGCTGTGCGACACGTACATCGAGGCCGTGCTGTTGTGCTACAACCTGTTGCATGTTAGGGACGTTGTATTCAGCAAACGACGATACGCCCTCGATAACTGCTTGAAGGTCCTTTTCGCTACGCTCTCCGTCCCCGAAGAGATAATCAAAAGCGTCAATCTGTAGCGTAAGCCCCTTCGTAATTAACTGACGAGCTAAATCAGGTGCTTCAATCACGAAACCGAGGAAGTTGGTAATACCCTGTGCTCCACGCTCAGTATCCAACGCACCGTTCTTTACAGCCTCAACCATGTAGGCACGACCCGTCTGGTTAACACCGATACCTTTGAGACGATCATCGAGCTCACGTAGGTTACGAGGACCCTTGCCGCTAAGGACAGACTGACGTAAAAACTCGAGGAACTCAAAGCCGGGAGCCATTTCCTCTGGGGCGAGCATCTGCTCTACCCGCTGGGTACGTAACAGTTTCTTTGTGGTGGGGTTTCCATTGGATAGCGCGAGTGTGCCATCCTCGTTTGTCATTACGTACTCGGCCGCGTTATTTGCGTCCATAATACGGTAGCGAGACGGTAGGTCAATATCAGGACCTTTCTTGGGCTTGTTCTTGAGAGGGTTGCCGTTAAGATCTGTTTCGTACCCGTAGATTTCACCCTCAAATGAGTAGTACTCTCCGTTCTCATCAATGAAGCCCGGAGCGCGACGAATCTCTAGGGTCTGGCCTGTAGTCATTTCCTTGGCGTAACGACGAGTGTCTTCCCCCTCTTCACCAAGCATTCGACCGCCGGCTTTCTCCACAGCCATCCGTACTTCTTCTGCACGGTCGCGAGGTGGGGGAGTCTCGAAAGATTCTTTACGGCGTTGTTCTGCTTCTGGGGATGAATCGTAGGGGAATGGAGGAGCGATATCAGACCCCGCACCCGGCATCTTGACATCCATCAGGCTCATGATGCGAGATTCAGCGAGGGCTTCTTTCTCTTTGTCCGTCATCTTGGTGGTGTCGAGCGGAGCCTGCTCGATTTCGTCTTCGCCAGTTAGGCCGCGAGGGACATCAGAGAATTCATCTACCATACTATTATCCACCTAGTAATAAGTTCTTTAATCCGGGACGTTCAACAGGCTGATCCGCGCCTCCTTGTGTTGCCGCGTCACTTGTGTCCGCCGGAGGAAGATCATCTTTCCACGTAGGAATTTGCTCTTTTTCTCTAGTAAAGAAATCGTACCCTGTGCCGTGGAGGTCTTTGTCGTAGCTATGGTTCATCAAGCTGTTGTAGATGTACACAGAGCGGAAGTCTTGTTCTGTCTGTGCCTCTGCAAACTTGCGGTTGATGGTGTACGTTGCGGTCATCTTTTTCTCGAGATAATCCAGCGTACCTTTTGCTACAGCCTCAGACGAGAAGAGTTTGCCCATGTTTAAGCCAGACTTTACATTCTGGATATCTTGGTTAGAGATGTTGTTACCCTTTGCACCGCCTTGAAGGGAACCAGCGATAGCGAATGCGAGTGCTTCGATGAGGTAGTTGGTAACACCCTGTGCTGTGGCTTGCTTGGCGTCAATGATTGAGCTACCTTGCGCTTCAAGTTCCCGTAGCTTTGCTTCTGCACCGGGCCCCATCTGAACTCCGCTATTTTTCATGCGGGTTAAGATGTCAGCAAGTCCTTTAAAGACGCCTTCTACACCAGTAATCGTGGTAATCATTACTCCAGTAGCACCAATCAAACCGCCATCTTTCTGAGCCTGACGGATATCTGCGATTAAGCGAATCGTGTCTTGAGCAAAGCCTGCCTTCTGGGCGGCGGCTTGCCGGTCAACACCGTATTTACCGAGGTAGTATTTGTTTTGGTAGTCAGGGCGAGGGGTTGTCTGTACAGAAATTAGACCCGTCGCTTGAAGCTTAGGGGGCGGAAGAAGGATAGTTGCGAGGTCAATACCCCTCTCGATGCTCTGCGCGATACTCGCCCCGTCTTCAGAAACGTAGGTATTTCTAAAAACATCGCCTATTACGTCTCCAAATCCGGCACGGAATGTCATCCGCCCATTTGGTCGATCAATGTACGTACCCGTAAGCTCGTCCCGTATTTGTAATACTTCCTTCATCATCTGTGCTTTTTGTGCGTCAGATGTTCCCGGTACGTAGAATGTACGGAGAACTGCTTCAACGGGAACTTTAGAATACTGCGCGACTTTTGGAAGGAGGTCAGCAAAAACAGGTTTAATTCGCCCCGATCCATCTGTAGCCCACGTCAGGGCTTCTACATTGCGAGGTAGATCAATAACAGGGCGTCCTTCTCCATCCTGCGTAATTCCGATGTCTACATCAGGGTGAATACCGAGGGCTTGCTTTACTTCGCCACTAATCTCAGGAACAACCTTACTGAAGAATGTTTCGTAGAAATACTTTTGGTCTTGCTTGTTAGGTAGAAGCTGGTCGATACCAAAGTATGTGATAGGGTTACGGTAGAGAATCTCACCCGCGTTTTTATCGTTTGTAGTTGGCATCTGGAGTGCCGCAGTGATTTTACTCCGACCAAAGCGTGAGAGATGCCCCATTACGTTTTCGAGAGGTTCCTTGTCTGTGTCGTCTCGGTGTAATTTAATTAACCTAGGCAGGTCTGGCCCGACAGTTTGGGTGAAGTCTCCCCACAAAGTATCGAGTACTTCTTTGGAGTCAGGGCCTTCGTAGTCGATATCCGGAAGGGACACAATAATCGGCTCACCGTCAGGACCTTTCTTGGTATACATCGGATTCATCACCGTTGTCGTACCTTTGGTCGACTTCGGCGGTAAAAGGTTTGCACGGCTGGGGTCGTAGACAATAGGTCTAGTTAAGTCTCGGTTTGGGTCGTCGACTTGTTTTTGAAGCTCCCTGAGGTAAATCTCATTTTCGAGGTCTTGAAACACCTGTTCTTCGGTAGCTAACCGCTGAGTTAGTTTTATCTCATCCATCCGCTGTGCTCTTTGCGCTTGCTCGCGTACTTCTAAATCTGCGGCGGCGGCAAGAGCTTCTTCTCTTTGGAACTGTCGTGTCAGCGCACTCTGACCCGCTTGAAAGCGTTGTTGATCTTTCCGTACTTCGGTCTGGTATTGACGTTCTTCCAGACGTTCTTGCCGTTTTCTTTCCGCTTCCTGTGCCGCACCGATAGCTTCAGTTACGCCGTCTGCCGCCCCTTTCAAAAAACCTGCTGTTAAGATACCAAGTGCCATTAGCTTTCCATCTCCCCATTCTCTTCTGGGCCTTCCATCATGTCTTCCATCATGTCAGCCTGTGATCTTTCAGGAGGTTCCGGCATACCGAGGAAGCTCTCTTTCTGTAACTGTCGCTGACGCATAGCCTGTGCTTGTTCACGACGAGGCATCTCGTTGGTGATTTGCTTGTGTAGGTCTGGGTTACGGTCTTTCATAATCTTGAGGAGTTGCATGTCGTCCATACCGTAGTTGGTACGTGGGATGCCATCCATCGTCGCCACAACCTTCGTGACGTTGTCGATACCGGCTTCTACGGCTAACCCCATGAGATACACGCCGAGGTTTGGCTTGAGGATCTCTGCAACATCTGCGGTAAACTTACCTTCCATGAAACCGAGCTTGGTCATCGTGTTGCATATCTCTTCGATGGATACGCCAGATGCCATAAGCTGGATCATGCTCTCTTCTACTTCAGGCTTTTGAATACTGTCGAGAAGGGCATCCATTGCCTCGCTCGGTCCGGTAAACTCTGTAGGACGCTCCCACGCCCACTTACCCGGTGTGTCTGTTAATGAGTGGCCGGGAGGTGGTTGATTAAAACTCGAGTTACGGTCAATCTGTGGTTTGTTTGAGAATTTAGGTAACATACTATTTCGCCCGAGGTTTGACACTAATACTGGTGTCGCCTACGTTGATGAGTGGTGCCCGAGAGCGTCTGTACGCGAGTTGACTGATGCTCGCTGAGATTGCGCTACCGTCACGTGCCCGTGCGGCGGCTTGTGCGGCGGCGGCTACACGCGGTGTAACGCCTAAATCAGCTTTCTGTGCGGCGGAGAGAGCTTGCCCGGAGGAGCCCCCACGAGGTGCGGATACTCTCTGGCCCTTGACCTGCTGGCGGTTAATGCTCTTGCGCTGGTCCATAAAGTAATTATAGCCCGCAGTTGCCGCTCTGCCAAGTCTGGAGTTAGAAAAACGGTCGACGGTGTCATACGCATCCGACAAAAAACTCGATACTCCTTCGTATATGGATTCCGCCCCACTACTTGTCCACGCATCGGACACGGCTTGCCCAACTGAACTGTTTACTATACTATCCCACCAACCTGACATTTTACTCTCCGTCATCCGTATCAATCTGGTAATCTGGTCCTGTAGACCCGCCCCCGCCTACCATACCCAAGATACCGGCCAGTGCCGCGTTACCGAGGGAGGCCATTGACGCATAATTACTTTCTAAACCAAACATCTCGACGTTTGCGTTCTTTTCAAACGCTAGTAGAGCAAGCTGATGTGCACGTTGGAGAGCACTCAACGAGGATTGCATATCCCCCCAGAACGCGGCACGGTACCGTTGCCACAAGGCAGATAGTGCACTCTGG
>Ga0070752_1002914_pt1 | contig 10766 bp, 20 predicted proteins | sample VirMetDEL_Aug_30_FD_77440 | JGI IMG/M metagenome (GOLD analysis project Ga0070752, IMG submission 77440) | Aqueous microbial communities from the Delaware River and Bay under freshwater to marine salinity gradient to study organic matter... | ecosystem: Environmental > Aquatic > Marine > Coastal... | reverse complement strand
CCTAGCTTCTTTTGATTTCGCACCCTTTCTATTTTCACACATGGTGGCAGCCGGGTGCAGTCCCCATGCTTCTTTTGGTATTCTAGCACATAGGGTTCTAGGATGTGACACCATATCTTTTGAATCTTCACTTTGTCCACCCATCGGTCAATAATGAAATGGAAATGAATATTACCATTACCCTGGGGTTCAGCCTTCCAGAAATAGTATTTAACTAGGCATCTTCTCTTCAGTTCCTGAATAAACCTTTCTAGATACTTCCTTTTAAATTCCTGATCCCCTTCCTTTTGTTTACTAGGTAGAGTTAAAGTGAGGAATCTAGGATAATAAGGGCACTTCTTCCCATCACCATAGGTCTTTTTAGCATGGTCTATGCCCACCTGCATTGCTGCCATCCATAAGGATAGCATCTTTTTCACCTTGCTAGTGGTAGCATCCGACATGAAGCCATTGTACTGACCTCTTTTTTCGTCTAGGTTCTTTTGGGAATTTTCGTGCTGCTTCCTAGGTCTAGAATTGTACCATGTGACAGACCTATCCGGATTTATCCTAATAAAATCAAACTGTTCCAAGGGGCGGCTGTTGGACAATCGAACAGTCGCCAAGCTTAATGATTCTGACATCTACCCTAGATTCACACGATATTTCGCATAGTGGCTGACCTTACCATTTGCCAGGGTTTGATTGGTCACCACCATCATTTCCGGTTTGACTGGTTTTTCGAATCGATGCCTATTGCTATAGTGGTAGTATGCTAGAATTTCCTTTTGATTGGAATTCGCTGGTTCTAGCTGATCGCACATGGAATCAAATTGCTTTTCTGTAAAAGACAATCGATGCAGACCCATGGTGGGGTAATCTTCAATAGGTCCAGGTGATAGCTGCTTAAAGATGCTATCATTCCAAACTAGCTCACAAATTTCCCACCTACCCCTAAAGGTGTAGAAAGTAGCCCGGCATAAATTATTGTGGTGCAGAATAGCTGTTCCCTGGATAATTAGCTTTTCATTGTCCCATCCTTTGCACCTAAATGTTTTTTGGATGGCTACTAGTCTAGATTCAGTCATCTTCCCGGAGCATAAATGGTGGGCTGCTCATTAATCGCACTAGCTGTATCATGGTTAGATCAGGTGGAATAACTAGCTGGTACTTTGGGTTTTTCTTCCATCGAATGTAGAAAGCATTCCCCTTCTTCCTTCTACCATTTAGAAAATCTACGGGTTCAATAATCCAATCTTCACCAAAGATTCGATACACTTCCCTATCATGTAGTTTTCTGTCCAAAAATTTGTCTATGGTTAGGCTCATGGTTAAAATTTAGTTCAGTTTGAAATCCATATCCTAGTGGATACTCTTCCCTGGTCCATTGGTCTGCAATGGCTTTTGCTAGTCCAGGAAATGTTTTGCTTCGTATGGTTTTGCGCTCTTCGGGGGTACTTGAAGCCAATGCATCATAATACCATTTAGGCTGTCTTCTTTTTTTGCCAGTCTTCTTACAGACCCATTCAAAGAATTCACCTTTGTCCACAATTTTAGTGGGTACTAGTCTAGGTAAGTTCTTTAGCCAAAAGCAAGTGCGCTTCTGGGCTTCATCGCCAAACTGCCATGGCTGTACAATTTGTTGGGGTTTTCGCCACATGGTGGACATTGCACCTACCGGATTTTCAATTGCTATTCGATCTATGGGTGCGTTCCAAAGTGCTAGGACGAAATCCAGTGCATCCAATCTTTTTTCCTGTCTATCCCAATTGAATTCCCCATCATTATAGAACCAATTGTCACCAGCCCCACTTAAATAGGTGCATGGTGGGTGGGCTATCATTAAGTCCCACCCCTGATCTAGTATGCTTAATACATCAGCTGTGATATGCTTTTCTGGAAATTGCCCACTGCAGGGCTTTATATCACATGACCATGCATCATGTCCAAGGGCTAGTAGTTCCTTTAGAATAGTTTGGGACTCTTCACAGGCTACTAGGATTCGCATTATTCAAAAGTGTAAGAAGCGATTTTTTCTAGGGTAGCACCAATAATTTCATCCCACTTAATATGGTCTATTGTGGGAATCATTAAGGTCCAGTGAAATTGACCACCTTCACCCGGCTTCATTTCTCCATAGAGTTTATCTTCTAGCACACCCCTAAGCTGCCATTTGCTAGGTTCTTCAGCCCATCGTAATTGGTCGAACACTTCAACCCAGACGAACCAGGTTACATAATTACCCCACCCATTATAAGGTTCATCGAACCATCGAATGTTAGTCTTATTGCTTTCCATCTTCGTCTACAGTTATGAATTCCCTATCAGTGTCAATTTGATTTAGAACAGATATAGCGCAGGTCATTTCGCTAATCATTTCCCTTACCATGTCTTCTAGATCAGATGACCTTTGGCAGTTTTCTATTTCGTACACAAAGTGGTGCATTGCATGGATGTACTCTACTGCTTCAGATAGTTCCGGAACACAGTTCCATCCTTCATGGGTAGTTTGGATTGTTTTACTCATTGTTTATTGGTTTTGATTTCGGCTAAAGTACACAATTTGCTCAATTATGCAAATTAGGGGTAAAAAAAAGCCCCAGGGTATCTTCCAGGGGCTTCGATCAGGTTCTAGTACCAATAACAACAATGAGCAAACTAGAACAAGGGCAAAACTAGTAATTACAAGTTTGTTCCTTTAAAATAATCAGCTAGGTCATGGAAATCAGCTTTATCCATAACCTGCATCTGAATCACGGATATAATTTCCGCGGCTTCACCATTAGCTTGGTCAATAGCTAAATTTTGAAAACCATTATCGACCATATCTTCTAATAGTGACCATCCACCATCATTGACGATTTCACGGATAGTAGTGTCTGCACCCATTAGTTCCCTGAAATAGGAATTCTTACAAAGTGAAACTACTATTTTATCTACACCACTTAATTGGGCATAGCTATTTCCTAGAAATTGTGTACGGCTTCTTCTATTGGTTTTTCGTGTAGGCATATTTATTCCATTGTAAAATCATCCAAAATCTGATCCCATCCATAGGGCGTAACTTGATTTAAGAACATTTCTGCCATATCTGCAATGAATGGTGTTTTAGACCTGGCGTAATGAAAATCAATTAGCCTATCTTCTATTTCGCTTCTTTCCTCACCTATAATGTCACGCCAAATTTCCTCTAGGTCTTTACCCCTTACAATCCGCCCTTGTTCTATTAGACGGTTAAAAAATTTGTACAAGGCTTCATCATTACTCATGGTAATAGCAAACCAGAAAGCGGACGCATTTTCGAATCCAGAATAATTGTCTAGCATTTGTCCACGGTCTGATCTATTAGCCCTGCGCTCATAGTATGGCGTACCACCACCCCTTGGAATTCTTTTCCCTGGCTTCCTGGCTCTCCTTTGTCTATCCAAAGCAATATTAGTTCCACCCCTAGCTTTTTTATTTGAACCAGGTGTCTGCCTGCGACTAGATGGACTAACAGCTCTTTCTAGTTCAGCTTTAGACATGGAAGACCTTCCCTTAATCTTTAGCCGGGCGGCTTTCTTTAGCAATTGCGCTTTAGTAACTTTTCTAGCCATGCTCTTATTTTTTTAGCAATTGATAGGATAGTAGTCCAAGGGCTGCCATGAACAGAACGGGAATGCTTTTTTTTTTACCACCCCATTTTAGTCCAGCCATTTCCACACCCTTCTTATAGAAAGGTAATACATAGGCAGCACTAGGATTCTGACCATTTTCGAATTCTATCATGGGGTAGGCTAGTTTTGGAATGTCTTCCACACTTACATCCTGATCCAATCCGGATTCATTCATCACATAGGTCACATAGTTTGACTGTGCTGTAGGGTCATTCTCACCACCAGGTGGTGCATATCTATCCACTATATCCTTTACAGTAGTTAGTTTGTGCCTTGTAATGTAGGTGGACAAAAGTTTAAGCATAGCCCGGATTCCATGTTCCATGGTTTCAAATTGCTCGAATACTTTTCCAGGGTCAGTGTTCTTTGCTTTAGGCACTTTGCCCTGCCATTGGGTATTGCTGAATTTTATATTACCCGGATTGTTATTCCTTATGCCGCGTGTAGGTGAAATCATCACTTATTGAGTAAAAATAGACCTGCTAGTAATAACCAAACCCAATTGCTAGTGGCTTTCTGTTTAGGTGTCACCACAGCTTCACCTTTAAGAATCCATGGGCTTAAACCTGCATATGTGACATTCCCTTGGACTGGTGGAATAGCTTTAATGTTACTATCTAAAGCCATCACATATGTGCCTGCATCGAATAAATTATCCCATACTACATAGGTTAATCCATCCTGAATCATCAGCTGATCGACGGCTGGGAACACTTTACCACTAGGCACAATAGTGAATTCCCCAGATGGCTGCCCATTGGGTAGTGGTGGTGCTAAAGGATCGGATTCTAGAATTCCTGTCCCTACCACCTGAACACTATTGCCTATAAAGGTCACTTCTTCCTAGATTTCTTCCACTTATTAAACATTCCACAGGCTAGACTGCCTGCTGCAATGAGTACTGGAACCCACCATGCTTCGTTAATTAGGTCTTCCATTAGAATACAATATTAGCTTTTCTGAAGATAGTGCGAATCGCATCTAGTTCGGGCTGTCCCGACATTTCTGCTACGAAATATGTTCCCATATCCTTTTTAGTTCCAGGAAATGGTGATGTATCACCATGGCAGCCTACTAGTACCCCAGCTTCCCTTAATCCAAAAGCCTTGTAGATTTTTTGTAGGGCTTTTCCATTAAGACCTTGGCTTAAAGTAGTAAGGATAATTTCTTCTTCAGTTCCACAATAGCGCATAGCATCATGGATAGTTTGTGCTATGCTATTCGCCATGGCAGGTGTCAAAGGTATATCACCTATCATGGCTACAGTAGAACCATCTAGGGTGGGCTGTTTATCCACATTGTCCACTTCCCTTTCTTCTTTGCTTTTGAAAAGTTTAGCAATAGCATAGACACCCAATAGCCCGGCACCTACATAAAGGAATGGAAGATATTTCTTATTCATCCTGGGCTAGGGGTGGATTTATCAGCTCTACACCTTTAAGCAATTGTTCTGCGATCAGGGCATGGGTCATGGGATTAGTTTTCTCCTTTAGATTAAAGTGAGTCACTAATGCATGAAGCATATCATGTACATTATCCTGTGCATATAGCACAGCCCGGATTTTTGCTTTGTCTGCTTTTACCATGATTCAAAGTGAATTTACGAATTCTCTCATAGCATCACCACCCCATAATAGGTAGCTAATAGTTCCACAATCGGATTGGCTAGGGTCATAGTAGGTGACACCCCTATTTAGGTAGCTTCTAAATTCTGCTAGGTCACTAGCATCTAGGTCTACCCGATCTATCAATTTTTGCGCTTGTTCCCTTCCCTTAATGTTATTGCAGTCTTTTCCTTGTGCCTGCCATTCGGCTAACATTTGCATCCCCTTTTCCGCATTGTTTACAGCTTCAATAGGCACTGACCCTGCACTTCCTTCTTCTGACAAGAAATTACTGCCTAGCACTTTATTAACAATCGCTGGGGCTGCGTGCTGCAATATGGTTTCAAAGATTCCACCCGCTTGGCTCATTGGTTCAGGTGCATCAGAAATAGCTTCTAGCTCTTCCAATAATTCATCATTTCTTCTTTGAAGCATCTCACAGCGCAGGTTAGCTTCCTGGCTTTGTAGCCTGGCATCTAGTAGTTCCCGCTGAAGCTGTTCTACCTTCCTATACAATTCAGAATTGTAATCCATGCCCATGGGTTCGCTCATTATTTCAACTGATTCACCTACAGTAAAAGGAAAAAGCACAGGTTCATCCCTTGGTGCTACTTTACCTGCCAGGCTATAAGAACCAGATGGTAAGGTTTCAACTATCTTCTTAATAGTGGTAAGCTGTGAACCTTTGGTTTTAGCATTAGCACCATTAGGATTATTGAAATTGACAATCCTACTGCCTGTAGCACCGAACAAAGCTATCCGGTCATAGGGTGCTATGGCGGTAACTGCGGCTTGAAAATCCATTTATCGGATATTAGTGTCAGCTTCTTCGAAGACCCTTACATATTTGACATTAAGAAAGAATGCCCTGTTCATTTGTTCGGGTGTCACTGATTGGTAAGCATTAGGAAATGTAGTGTTTATATAGCTAGTAGGTCGGGCTTCTGGGCTAAAGTTGAACTGGTTATTGTCAAAGCCTAGATTATATGGTCCATTAGTATACTGATCCGAATATGTACCACCTTCAATTGACCTATTCAAGGGAATGCTACTTACTGATGGTGTAGCCATTTCCGTCCCTGCCAAACTACTTATTGGGGTGGTAGTATACTGGTTCACACCATCATTAATAATTGTCTGGGCACTAGTGGGAATGTTAGCTTTTCCTGTAGCACCATCCAATGTGTCTACATAATTATTCCAATTGTATTCATTCCATCTAGGAATAGTAATACTTATGCCTACATCCCTTTTGAAAAGCATATAAAGACCATTGTTAGACACCATGCGCTGATCCTGTAAGATGGCAGATGAACCAGTTACATCCATCATTTTATGGACAAAGTGATTATATCTAAAACCATCGTAGAACTCAATCTTTTGGGGCACTTTCTGATTCGTAGCCACCCCATCTATGCTTACATCATTAGCTGCATAGAAATCGTATCCAATGACCACAATGAATTCCTTTGACTGAACAGGGATGACATTAAATTCAGTTATCCCTATTTGATAGGTTTCAAAAGAAGCTTTTCCAGTTAGAATCAGCTTTTCTAGTTCTGTCGGAATCATTGCTATCCGATATAGGCATTCCTATAGTAAACTACCACCCGGTAGGTATTGGCAGCTGTGGCTTGGGTCTTCAAAGTGATGGTATCCTGCCCTGTAAGTGGGCGATTGAATTCAGTAAAAGCCCTTGGATTGCTGTCATCAGTATTAAAGAACTGGGCATTAGTGTTTTCAATGACCACATCATTATTGATGACCAATTGAATGTCACTAGTAGCCAAAGCATCTACTAAAGCAATACCTACGAATTGTTTTGCGAATCCGGACAGGTCTAGGGTAGTTTGGGTAGTTCCTGAAGCGGCTGCCACAGTGAATCCTTTACACCTGATTCCTGTTTCATACTGGTATTTAGTATCCATGTTTTACAGGCTTGTAGATGGATTAAACAAAGTACCATAGCCCTTCAGCACCAACTTCAAGCCATAATCTGCTGGACTATCGGCAGCACTAGATGTTTCTGCGCGCAAAGTAGCTTTAATGCTTACTTGTGGTGGAATAACTATGCTAGTGAGCATGGGTGCGCTCAAAGTGAATCCATCACCACTAGCTTTAGTGATAGGGAACCATTGGAACGAATCAGACGCATAAAAGACCATTGGATGTTCTTTAAGAATCTGGGTATTCCCTACGAAAATAGATAGCACTGTATGTCCTGTAAGGAAATTGGTGATACTAGCTGCTCCGCGCTCCTGGGTCAGGATTACTTCATTAATCACCATCGATTCCTGGCTGTCTAGCTTATTCGTATTTAGGTTCGTTTCAAATATGCTTTTAGCAGAAAAGTCTGTGAAAAAATCGTAGTTCGTACTAGTGGTAGTATACGCCACAGTGTCAAAAATTTCGCGGCTAGTAGCCTGCTGCATCGAGATTGCCCGATTGCCCAGGTTCTGATTAACGCTAACTAGCTTCTTTTGGGGTGTCAGATTAAAGCCCATGTCTTACAAAGGTTGGTTTAGGTTCAACAGTACACCTGTTCCATAAAGTGCTACACCAATAAAATCAATGTCAGCACTAGCAGGCGCAGCTTGGAAGCGTACTTGTACTTCGAATTCCACCTGGGGCGGAATAGTAATACCTACTGTGGGTGCTAGGTAGTAGACACCATTGTCACTAGTGCCCTTACTATTGTTCGATTGTGCAACAGATGGACCAGTGACTAGATTATCCTTCATCACTCGTTTATTCCCAATTACAATGTCGATCAGGGAATTTTGGGCAGTGTTATTCACACCAACGAAATCCAAAAGAACTGGTGCGCTATTATTAGCCCGTCCATAAACTGCAATGGCTTCTATAAGCAAAGATTCCTGCACTTCGAATCTATTGCTAGTGACATTGGTTTGTGGGAATGTGCGGCTAGACACATTGCGGAAAAAATTAAATTCCGTTTGGTTAGCTGTGTCAGGTAGTTCATCATAGATGCACCTGGTAGTCCCCTGCATATTCGAAATATCCGAGATGCCCAGGGCACTAGCAACAGCTAAAAGTTTTTTCTGTTGAAGGTTAGCCATGGCTGATTACATAAATTGATTAGCGTATCCAGATGCGTACACATCACCATCTGCCATAGGCACTTGGTATCCACTTAAAGGCATAGCACCCGACATAGCATAGTTTACACCTTGGCTAATGCCTGCAATGGGCGCACCTGCACCACCACCACCTAGTAGTCCGGCTGCTAGTTTAGCACCTGCTACACCAGCCATTCCTGCTGCCACATCAACTTGCTTACCATAGACTTTAGTCATGTAGGCAGCTAGACCTAATGTGATTGCACTAGCAAATGGCTGTGCCCCACTAGGAAGAAAAGAAGCCACCTGACCTGTGACATTAGCATCTACTACTTCTGCCAAAGCCCCACCAATTGCACCTTTGACAACTAGCTTACCAGCTGATCGCATGGTGGCTTTAGCAAATGGATTAGACATTCGACGGCGGCGGGTAGTTTTCCGCTTCACAACAGGTGTAGCCCGACGACGGCGGACAACTTTTCTAGTAGTTCTTTTTCGTACTGGCATGGGTTAAAATTTTAGTGCCTGGGTTCAAATGTAATTATTTTTTTAATCTAGACAGTATTAGCCCACCAATTATTAAGGCAGGTAGTCCCACCCCTGAAAAAAAGCCACCCATACTAGTCTTACCAGTAAGTGCCTTATCGGTGAATTTTGCATTGTATTCAGCTGGTGTACTTGTTCCTGATCCTTCATAGGTCTTTATCAAAGCCTCTAAATACTGGACCCTGGCATTAAGAACACCCATATTCCTACACCCGGCAGTGTCACATGGAAGCTTTTTACACTTCCCTTCTGCCACCTTCACAGAATTCTTTGCTGCCACAAGTTTGGTCTTTAACTCACTTAAAGTCAGCTGGGCTACATTGTTTTGGAATCCTTTACTAGACATTTGATTGTATTCCCTAGTGTAGGTGTCCACAATCCTATCCTGTTCAGTACGATTATCTGTCATGCGCCTAGCTTTCTGTCTAGCAGTGTTACTAGCTTTGTCCGCTGATTTCTTTGCGCTGTCTTCTACAGTTTTGGATATCAAGTCTGCACTTTTAACCCCAATAACACTAGCTGTACCAGTTATGGCTTTAGTCTTAATGCCTATTAAGGCAGCTTTTGCACCTGCTAGGGCTGCTGTTCCAAAACCAGCTGATGCTACACCTGCTGCGGCTAGGGCTAGTCCACCAAACAATGTAGGTTTCTGACACCCACTAGAATACGCATAGTAGTGATTCAGAATCTGTTCCCTAGTGTTAGGTCTAAATTCATCCCACTTAATTGGTGGCCAAACTGTAATCATGTCACTAGCCTGCGACATTCCATAGTTATCATGTAGCATTAGCCTCATAGCATAATCTTTCTTTGACCACCACCCTGTCCAGGCTTACTTCCACCACCACTTCCTGCATTAGGATTACCACCTGGCTGATAGATTATTCCGCCCCTATTATCACCAGGAATAATGTCTGGTGGTGGTGGTGGTGGTGTACCTATAATGCTTTGTTCTTTCTTCTTACCTATAAGATAGGCAGCTAGACCTAGTAGTAGTAATTCCATGCCGACTAATTTAGAACAAACGATTTATACCATCTGTAATTTTTGACCATGCCTAGATCAGGTGCTACTAGGTCAAAAATGGTTCGCACCCCATTTTCGTAACAGTCAGCAGCAATGTGGGTAGGATATTGACCATTACCGTAAATGGTGTATCCAGTTTGCATTCCTAGGGCTATCATGGATGCACAAGCTGTCACAGTGAAGCAATCACAATCTCCCATGCCAGGTACACCATAGTAGTTATTCAAAAATAAAGACGGCATGGATTGTATCAATTCAATTCCAGGTGGGTCATCTCTGTAAGTAAGCTGGGTTTTTAGGAATCTGAATAAGCTGTGGCAGTCCGGATTGACATTAACGCAAAAATCTGTAGCAAAAGGGATACTAACTGCCACCTGTTTGTCCAATTGGTTTAGCGTATCCTGCAAACTTTTGTACGAATAGTTAGCTTTATTGGTCGAATATTTGCCTAGTTTACCCATATCATTTCCCCTTTTAGTTCCCTTTTTTTTCCCTTTTCACACTATTGTGCATGGTGCTGCCACATTGTTTACAGGGTCAAAAGCATAAAGGTATCGGTTAAATAGGTAATTTGAATTCAGAATCTTCTTCTTTACCATCTTCTCATAGTCCAAAGTTCTGCCATTGTACAATGCCTTGTATATCTTCTCTATGTGTTTAGTAAGATGCATCCTAGTTAGGTTCATTTGCTTCCAAGCCACATTGCTAAACTTTACATGGCAGTAGTATTCATCCTGTCCGGCATAGTCCACCTTATAGTGTTTTACCTGATCCATTTCGAATTCCAATTGATGCCTGGCTACTTCACCATGGTACACTTCTAGACCCTTTAATTCCTTTAGCTCTTTACTAGCACCCCATATCCTTCCTTCAAT
>Ga0070752_1002908_pt1 | contig 10783 bp, 7 predicted proteins | sample VirMetDEL_Aug_30_FD_77440 | JGI IMG/M metagenome (GOLD analysis project Ga0070752, IMG submission 77440) | Aqueous microbial communities from the Delaware River and Bay under freshwater to marine salinity gradient to study organic matter... | ecosystem: Environmental > Aquatic > Marine > Coastal ... | reverse complement strand
CGTGGTGATCAGCCACCAGCTGATGCTGCGTGCCGGCATGATCCGCAAGCTGGCCTCCGGCCTGTACACCTGGCTGCCGATGGGCCTGCGCGTGCTGCGCAAGGTCGAGAACGTGGTGCGCGAGGAAATGAACGCCGCTGGTGCTCTGGAGGTGCTGATGCCCGCCATCCAACCCGCCGAGCTGTGGCTGGAGTCCGGGCGCTGGGTGCAGTACGGCCCCGAACTGCTGCGCGTCAAGGACCGCCATGACCGCGAGTTTTGCGTCGGCCCGACCCACGAAGAAGTCATCACCGATCTGGCGCGCAACGAGCTGAACAGCTACAAGCAGCTGCCGATCAACTTCTATCAGATCCAGACCAAGTTCCGTGACGAGATCCGCCCGCGCTTCGGCCTGATGCGCGGCCGCGAGTTCATCATGAAGGACGCCTACTCCTTCCATGCCGACCAGGCTTCCCTGCAGGAAACCTACGACCGCATGCACCAGGCGTACTGCAACGTGTTCACCCGCCTGGGCCTGAACTTCCGCCCGGTGCAGGCCGACACCGGCTCCATCGGCGGCACCGGCTCGCACGAATTCCATGTGCTGGCCGACTCCGGCGAAGACGATATCGCCTTCAGCGACAGCTCCGATTACGCCGCCAACATCGAGAAGGCCGAAGCCCTGCCCCGCGAGAAGGTGCGCCCGGCGCCTAGTGAAGAGCTGCGCCTGGTCGACACCCCCGATGCGAAAACCATCGCGGCCCTGGTCGAAGGCTTCAACCTGCCTATCGAGAAGACCATCAAGACCCTGATCGTGCATGCTGCCGAAGAAGGCAAGCTGATCGCCCTGGTGGTGCGTGGCGACCACGAACTCAACGAGATCAAGGCGGCCAACCTGGAACAGGTCGCCAATCCGCTGACCATGGCCACCGACGCCGAGCTGCGTGCCGCCATCGGCGCCGGCGCCGGCTCCCTCGGCCCGCTGAACCTGCCGCTGCCGATCATCATCGACCGCTCCGTGGAACTGATGAGCGACTTCGCCATCGGTGCCAACATCGACGACAAGCACTACTTCGGCGTCAACTGGGAGCGCGATCTGCCGGTTCCGACCGTGGCCGACCTGCGTAACGTTGTCGAAGGCGACCCCAGCCCGGATGGCCAGGGCACCCTGGTGATCAAGCGCGGCATCGAAGTCGGGCACATCTTCCAGCTCGGTACCAAGTACAGCGAGGCGATGAACTGCCAGGTACTGGGTGAGAATGGCAAGCCGGTGACCCTGACCATGGGTTGCTACGGCATCGGTGTTTCCCGCGTGGTCGCTGCCGCCATCGAGCAGAATTTCGATGAGCGTGGTATCCGCTGGAACGACGCCCTGGCGCCCTTCCATGTCGCCCTGGTACCACTGCGCTACGAAACCGAGCAGGTTCGTGAAGCCACCGACAAGCTGTATGCCGAACTCACTGCCGCGGGTTACGAAGTGCTGCTGGATGATCGCGACAAGAAAACCAGCCCCGGCATCAAGTTCGCCGACATGGAGCTGATCGGCATCCCGCACCGCGTGGTCGTCAGCGACCGTGGCCTGGCCGAGGGCAACCTCGAGTACAAGAGCCGCGCCGAAACCGACGCGCAAGCCGTGCCACTGGCCGAGATCCTGTCCTTCCTGCAAGCCCGTATCAGTCGCTGATCACGCCCTACCGAGCCATCATGCCCACGAGCAACAACCTTTGCCTCATCGGCGCCGCCCTGTGCGGCGCCCTCTTGATCAGCGGCTGCGCCAACCAGCTGCCGCAACGCAGTGAACATGAGGAGCGCATCGAGCGCAAACTGCTGGATCACCAGCTGCAGATCGATGCCGGCGAGCCCAAGGTACTGGAGTTGCCGCAACGCCGCGTGCGTGTGCATGACCAGAAGAGCTACGAGGTCACCGCCTTCGAAGTGACCCGTCGCTACGATCGCTATACGCCCTATCAACCCTGGCGCGAAATCTACGAAGTGCCAATGGGAGCAGTCGCTGTAGTGGCCGGCGTGGGGGCCAACGTCCTCAACGTCGTGTTGCTCGGCAGCCTGCCGGAAACCGCGACCCGCGACTGGATCAGCTACGGCATGGCCGGCCTCAATCCGTTCATGAACGTCGAGTCCAACGGCCGCGCGGAACAGAACCTGGCGAGCATCGAGGAGCTACAGCGCGACCGTCGCATGGAATACACCAACCTGCCCTGGTCCGAGCGCCCGGTGCAGGTCAAGGCGGGGGATCAGCAGTTCGAGCTGCTCACCGACAGCAGCGGCGTGCTACGCGTCAATCTGCTGGACAGCCCCTTCACCGAACAGGACATCACGCGCCTGAACATGCTGCAGCTGAGCGTCGAAGACCGCCTTGGCGACGATGTCGCACGCGCCGAAACGACGCTCATGGTCAGCCATACCCTGCGCGGCAAGCTGAGCGAAGCGCATGACCTGATCTTCGATGACCTCGAAGGCGGCGATGTAGCCCAGTGGGTACACCGGGTCAAACGCCTCTCCGACCTGGGTCTGGAAGAAGAAGCCAGCGAGCTGGAACAGAGCCTGATCGAACTGACTCGCAACGACCCTGAATTGCAGGATGCCTTCCTCAAGGCCCTGCTCAAGGATGCCGGACGTCTGGCTGCCGACCCGGCCAACTGACCTCGCGCGATGAGCGACAGGACAACCTGGCGCTCACCCCACAACGTCCCTCAGACCATCTCCAGCGCGCGCTTGCTCCGCGGCGGGGCAAAGGCCTGGTCCAGCAGAGCCAGGTCATCCACAGTCAAGCGTATCGAGGCCGCCGCCGCGTTATCGCGCAGATGCGCGCTGCCGACAGCCTTGGGGATGGCAATCACGCCGTCCTGCCTGATCGTCCAGGCCAGTGCGATCTGCGCCGACGTAACGCCATGGCGTTGGGCCACCTCGAGCAAGGCCGTCTGCCGCAACAGGGCGCCAGCCTGGCTGAGCGGACAGTAGGCCATCAGCGGCATCGCGGTGCGCTGTTGCCAGGGCAGCAGGTCATACTCGATACCGCGCGCCTCCAGGTTGTACAGCACCTGATTGCTGCGGCACGCAGGCTGATCCAGCTCCAGCAGGTCATCCAGATCGAAGTTGGAAACGCCCCAGGCGCCGATCTTGCCCTGTTCTCGCAGCCGCTCGAACCCCTCAACGGTTTCGGCAAGCGGGTAACGGCCGCGCCAGTGCAGCAGGTACAGGTCGATATGCTCGCAGCCAAGGCGCTTCAAACTGCGCTCACAGGCAGCCTGAACACCCGCCAGGCTGGCGTTGTGCGGGTAGACCTTGCTGACCAGAAACACCTCGTCACGACGCCCGGCAATCGCCTCGCCCACCACCTGCTCGGCGCCACCCTCGCCATACATTTCGGCGGTGTCGACCAAACCGAGTCCCAGGTCCAGGCCCGCACGCAGCGCAGCGACTTCGCGTGCGCGCTGGCGTTGATCTTCCCCCATGTGCCAGGTGCCCTGGCCCAACACGGGCACCTGCACGCCGGCCAGATCAATTCTGCGCATCGTTTTCCCCCGAGTGGGTCATGACCAGGTCGTACCCCTCACCACGCCATTGCACAAAGCACAGACCGTGGCCGAAGGGGTCGCTCAGGGTAACCAGGCGTCCCCAGTCGTATTCGTGGATTTCGCCTTCCTGCCGAGCACCGGCAGCGATCGCCCGCGCCAACGCCGCATCAAGATCATCGACGACCACAGCGGCATCCAGTGACGACGATAGTCGCGCTGCACGCCCTGTCTTGGGCAAGGTTGGGTGGCGTCCGACTTGCACAACAGATAGAGCGGAACGGCGGCGCCGAGCATCTCGACCACCGTGCCCTCGAACAGACGCCGCCCGACGCTCAAACCAAGCGCCTGCTGGTAGAAGGCAACCGCAGCTGGCAGGTCGGGCACGTCGAGGTTGAGCAGCAACTGCATGATCAGACTGGCTTGAGCAACAGCAGCAGGGACACCGGCTGAACACTCTCGGGGTGCAGCGGCTCCTGCAGCCATTCGAGACGCCAGCCGGTCTCACCGAAAAGCGTCAACCAGGATTGCAGGGTGCGGAAGAACCAGGGCATGGGCGCCTGGAAACCCTCCCCGAAGCCGACGAAGTCTTCGACCCGCCAACCATCCTGGTAGGGCTCGCCATGGCTGGCGCGCCACGGGTGCAGGGTCTGAATCAGCAGGCTGCCGCCAGACGCGAGCAAACCATGCAGGCTCCGCAGGGTCGGCTGTAGCGGCTCCTCGAGCAGGGCGAAGTTGCAGACCAGCACCTCGAAACGCCCGAGTTGCTCGGCATGTGCCTCCAATTCGGCATAGCCACAAACGCGGTACTGACTGCGCCCGTCACATGCCGCCCGAGCTGCCTCGATCAGCGGCGCCGAGGCGTCCACACCGACTGGTTCGATACCATGCTCGGCCAGGCCACGACACAACCAGCCTTCACCGCAACCGATGTCCAGCACGCGCTTGGGCTGTAGCGCCAATACGGCCTGGATGATCGCGGCATCGGTGACCAGCCGCCGACTTTCGATGCGCTGCTCACGCACCGCAGCAGCCCAGGCATCGGCATTGGCCTGCCAACTTTGCTGGAGCTGTTCTCGGTGGTCGCGCTGCATGGTGATTGCCTGCATCGATGCGATCCCGCGAGTCTAGCAGGCCTGCATGCGATAGCGGTACAAGCCGCGCAGCACGCAGAAACCGCCCGCCAGACGCCACGCCAGCGTCTAAACTGATAGCGAGACAAACGAGACGAGCGCAGCCCGGCCGACCCAGGGTCAGCATCCGGCAGAGGCAATCTCGCGGCGTTTATGATGCTGACAAAGCGGTCCGGTGACTTATGGGCGCATCATGGCAACATAATCGACAGCCACCTGAGCTCGCCTCCCCGGCGGGCACTCAGGGCAGCACCAGGTCGAGCAGCGCTGCCGGGCACCCCTGGCGCCTGACCTTCTATCTGTTGCTGATCCTGCTGCTCCTGGCGGCCACCGCCCTGCTGGTGTTCGAGGTCCGTAGCGCCCATTTTCAGTCACGCGAGCTCAGCCGCTATGCTGCAGGCCTTACCTACAAGGTCGAAGCGGGCCCCAGCCAGCGGATCATCTACCCGACCGATGGTCCCTTCGACAAACGCCAGGGCTATGCCTACCTGCCACTGATGCTGGAACGCCTACAGCAGCGCGATTACCAGATCAGCGCACAGGCGCGTTTCTCCGACCAGCTGATGGATTACAGCCGCCGAGGCCTGTTCCCGCCCTTCACCGAGAAGAGCCAGAGCGGCCTGAGCATCAGCGACTGCCGCGGCACGCCCTTCTACCAGTTTCGCTACCCGCAACAGGGCTATGCCGACTTCGCCAACATTGCACCACTGGTGGTCAACAGCCTGCTGTTCATCGAGAACCGTCAGTTGCTCGACCCCGCGCAGCCGCTGGCCAACCCGGCAGTGGACTGGCCGCGTTTTGCCATGGCGGCGCTGTCACAGCTGGGCAAGATGCTCGACGTGCAGGACCAGTCCGCCGGGGGTAGCACCCTGGCCACACAATTGGAGAAGTACCGCCATTCCCCCGACGGGCTGACGTTGTCTGCCGGGGAAAAACTGCGCCAGATGATATCCGCCAGCGTACGCGCCTATCAGCATGGGCCGCAGACGCTCGAAGCACGTCAGCGCATCGTCCGTGACTATCTCAACAGCGTGCCGCTGTCCGCCGCGCCGGGACACGGTGAAGTGCACGGTCTGGCCGACGGCCTGCGCATCTGGTACGGCGCCGACTTCGAGCACAGTAACGCCCTGCTCGACCCGCGGCGCTCGCCCGACGCCAGCCTTGCCGAACGCGGTCTGGCCCTGCGGCAGATACTGTCGCTGATGATTGCTCAGCGCCGGCCCTCCTATTACCTGGCGCAAGGACGTCATGACATGGAGGCGCTGACCGAAAGTCATATTCGCCTGCTTGCCAGCGGCGGCCTGATCGACGCCGACCTGCGCGATGCCGCGCTCGCGCAGAAACTGCAGTACCGCGACTGGCAGCTGGAGCCCAACCTGCGGGCCGTGGAAAGCGACAAAGGCATCAGCGTAGCGCGCTCGCGCTTGTCCAATCTGCTCGGCATGCCGCTCTATGACCTTGATCGCCTGGACCTGTCCGCACGCAGCACCCTGCAGCGCGACCTGCAACAGCAGACCAGTGCCTACCTGCAGAACCTGGCCGACCCGGAGTTCGCCGGCAGGATCGGCCTGTTCGGCGAACGCCTGCTGTCGCCCGAGAAAACCGCAGAAGTGCGTTACAGCTTCACCCTCTTCGAACGCACCCCGACCGGCAGCCGGGTACGGGTGCAGACCGACAGCACCGACCAGCCTTTCGATATCAACGAGGGCAGCAAGCTGGAGCTTGGCTCCACCGCCAAACTGCGGGTATTGGCCACCTACCTGGAAATCATCGCCGAACTGCATCAGCGCCACGCAGGCAAGAGCCCGGACGAGCTACGTCAGATCGACATCGCCGAGCAGGACCCTCTGAGCCGCTGGGCCGTGGGCTACCTGCAGGCCAACCCTGCGGCGGATCTGGCCGGCATGCTGGACGCCGCGCTGGAGCGGCGCTACTCGGCCAGCCCGAATGAGCGATTCTTCACCGGCGGCGGCCTGCACACCTTCGGCAACTTCCGCCGCCAGGACAACGGCCGCAACCCGACGCTGCGCGAGTCCTTGCGTGAGTCGATCAACCTGCCCTTCGTACGCCTGATGCGTGATCTGGTGCGCTACAGCACCTACCAGAACAGCGCCGAGCTGCTCAAGGACGACAAGGACCCACGCCGCCAGGAATACCTGCATCGCTTCGCCGACCGGGAGGGGCGCACCTTCCTCTTGCGCTTCTGGCGCAAGTACAAGGGTCAGCCGGAGCAGCAGCGCCTGGAAACCTTCATCAGTGGTCTGCGCCAGACCTCGGTACGCCTGAGCGCCGTACATCGTTACCTGCTGCCAGAGGCCGACGAAGCGACCTTCGCTGCATTCCTGCGGGCGCAACTACCGCAGGAAAAACTCACCGACCAGCGCATCGCGCGCCTGTATCAGGACTACGGCCCCGGTGCCTACAGCCTGCCGGATCAGAGTTATATCGCCCGCGTACACCCATTGGAACTCTGGCTACTGGGCTATCTGATCAGCAACCCGCAGGCCAGCTTCAGCGATGCCGTCGCCGCCAGCATCGACGAGCGCCAGGAAGTCTACGGCTGGCTGCTGCGCACTCGGCACAAGAGCGCCCGAGACAGCCGCATTCGCATCATGCTGGAGGTCGAGGCCTTCTCCGACATTCATCGGCGCTGGCAGAACCTGGGCTATCCCTTCCAGTACCTGGTGCCCTCGCTGGCCACCGCCCTGGGCAGCTCCGGCGACCGGCCAGCGGCGTTGGCCGAGCTGATGGGCATTATCCAGAACGACGGCATTCGCCAGCCGGTTCTACGCATCGACGAGCTGCACTTCGCCGCCGACACGCCTTATGACACAAGGGTCGAGCGTGATACCCACAGTGGCAAGCGGGTGATGCAGTCCGAGGTGGCTGCGGCACTGCGCAATGCCCTCTCGCAAGTGGTGGAAGGCGGTACCGCGCGGCGCCTGCAAGGCACCTTTCAGCTGCAGGACGGCCGCAGCCTGGCGCTGGGCGGCAAAACCGGCACCGGCGACAACCGCATCGAAAGCGTCGGCCCTGGCGGCCGGGTCATCAGCTCACGTGCGATGAACCGGACAGCGACATTCGTGTTCTTCCTCGGCCCACGGCACTACGGCACCCTCACTGCGTTCGTACCGGGACGCGAAGCCGAGCGCTTCACCTTCACCTCGGCGTTACCGGTGCAGGTCCTCAAGGGCATGGCGCCAATCCTTGTCCCCTACCTGGAGCCTGGCAGTGCCACGCTCTGTGAGGCGCCGATGAGCGCGCCGCAGATCAGCCGGCGGTAACACTCGGTAACTACAGCGCTCAGGGGCTTGCGAAACCCGGCACCGGATATGCAGTCCATGTCAGCATCCCCAACTGCCGTTCATGAGTATCGCCGATGCCCTCATCCTGGTTCGCCCTGCTACGCCGCCGTCGCCTGAGCCTGATGATCCTGGCGTGCCTGCTGGTATTGCTGCCGATCGGCTGCGCCAAGCTGGAGCAGACCGAACGCGAACTGGTGTTTCGCATCGAGCCTGGTAACGCCCGCTGGTTCAGCGGCCTGCCGACTGGCGTCGAGAGCGTGCAACTGCAATCGCCTGAGCTGACGGCCGATGAGAGTCTGCATGCCTGGTGGTGGCCGGCCGCACGCAAGGACGCCCCGGCGCTGCTCTACCTGCATGGCTCACGCTGGAACCTGACCGGCCAGCTGTTTCGCATCGAACAACTGCATGCCATGGGCTTCTCGGTACTGGCGGTGGACTACCGCGGCTTCGGCGAAAGCCGTGGCGCCCTGCCCTCCGAGCGCAGCGTCTATCAGGATGCCCTGATCGCCTGGCAGCATCTGGTGCGCCTGCAGCCTGAAGCAGACAAACGCTTCATTTACGGCCATTCACTGGGCGGCGCCGTGGCCGTCAACCTGGCGCACGAACTGGCGAGCGAAGATGAAACGCAAGCTGCCGGGCTGATCGTCGAATCCAGCTTCACCAACCTGGGGGATGTCGCTGCAGCGGTCACCAACACTTCGCTGCCGGTACGCTGGCTGTTGTCGCAGGAGTTCGACTCGCTGAGCAAGATTGGCGAAGTCGGCATCCCGGTGCTGATTGCCCACGGTCGCGACGACCGCTACGTGCCCTCACGCTTCAGCCAAGCGCTGTTCGACGCGGCCAGCGAGCCCAAGCAACTGCTGCTCATAGAGGGTGCCAACCACAACAACGGCCTGCGCATGGCCGGTAACCACTACCGGCAGGCCCTGCAGGCACTGGGGCTTGAAATCAACTGAAGCGCTTAACGACTTCAGGATCTGAATAACTGCAGGTAGAGCTGCTCCACCTTGTCCCGCGCCCAGGGCGTCTTGCGCAGAAAGGTCAGGCTCGACTTGATGCTCGGCTCGTGCTTGAAACAGCGGACATCGACCTGACGGGCAAGGCCCTCCCAACCGATGCGTTCCACCAGGGCGGTGAGAATCGCCTGCAGGGTCAGGCCGTGGAGCGGGTCATTGCTGGTCATGAGAGCATCCGTCGAAAATGGTGCGGGTATATTAGGGCCAGAAACGCAAAAGGCGATGACTGCCGAGCAGTCATCGCCTCCGGTTCAAGCCGACAAGGTTACACCGACTTGTATTCGCTTTCGGCCTTGTCGAAGCGGCTCAGCATCGACTGGCTCGGGGCCTTACCAATACGGCTGAAGATGACGATGGCCAGGGTGGCGAGGATGAAACCTGGAATGATCTCGTACAGACCCAGACCGATCCAGTTCTTCCACACGATCACGGTAGTGGCACCGACCAGCATGCCGGCCAGGGCGCCATTGCGGGTCATGCCTTTCCACACCAGGGAGAGGATCACCACCGGACCGAACGCGGCGCCGAAACCAGCCCAGGCGTAGGACACCAGGCCCAGCACACGGTTTTCCGGGTTCGCCGCCAGGGCGATGGCGATCAGTGCGACCAGCAGAACCATGGCGCGACCGACCCAGACCAGCTCGGTCTGCGAAGCGCCTTTACGCAGGAAGGCCTTGTAGAAGTCCTCAGTCAGGGCACTGGAGCACACCAGCAGCTGGCAGCTCAGGGTGCTCATCACGGCAGCCAGAATGGCCGACAGCAAGATACCGGCAATCCACGGGTTGAACAGCAGCTTGGCCAGCTCGATGAACACACGCTCCGGGTTCTCACCGACCGGGCCCGCCACTTCCGGGTGTACCGAGAAGTAGGCGATGCCGAAGAAGCCGACGGCAACGGCGCCGGCCAGGGTCAGGACCATCCAGGTCATGGAGATGCGACGGGCAGCCGGAATCGACTTGACAGAATCGGCAGCCATGAAGCGCGCCAGGATATGCGGCTGACCGAAATAGCCCAGGCCCCAGGCCATCAGCGAGATCACGCCCACGAAGGTCGCGCCCTTGAGCATGTCGAAGTTGGTGGCGTCGACTGCCTCGATGGCAACCATGGCCGGATCGAAACCACCGGTAGCGATCATCACCACGACCGGCGTAATGATCAGTGCGAAGATCATCAGTGTCGCTTGCACGGTGTCGGTCCAGCTCACTGCCAGGAAGCCACCGATGAAGGTGTAGGCGATGGTCGCAGCGGCACCGGCCCACAGCGCGGTCTCGTAGGACATGCCGAAGGTGCTCTCGAACAAGCGAGCACCGGCCACCACGCCGGAAGCGCAATAGATGGTGAAGAACACCAGGATCACCAGTGCCGAGAAGATGCGCAGGATGCGGCTGTTGTCTTCGAAGCGATTGGTGAAGTAGTCAGGCAGGGTCAGGGCGTTGCCGTTGTGCTCGGTCTGCACACGCAGGCGGCCGGCGACGAACAGCCAGTTGAGGTAGGCGCCGATGAGCAGGCCAATGGCGATCCAGCTTTCGGAGATGCCGGCGACGAAGATCGCGCCTGGCAGGCCCATGAGCAGCCAGCCGCTCATGTCGGAGGCACCGGCGGAGAGCGCGGTAACAAAGCTACCGAGGCTGCGGCCACCCAGGATGTAGTCGGAAAGGTTCTTGGTACGCAGATAGGCGATCAGGCCAATCAGTACCATGGCTGCGATGTACACCACGAAGGTGACGAGCATTGGAGTACTAGCTGTCATTGGGGGGCTCCCCTCTCGTTTGTTGTTCTCGGGCACCGTGCCCTGATTGGCAAAGTGCACCCGTTTT
>Ga0070752_1002906_pt1 | contig 10792 bp, 5 predicted proteins | sample VirMetDEL_Aug_30_FD_77440 | JGI IMG/M metagenome (GOLD analysis project Ga0070752, IMG submission 77440) | Aqueous microbial communities from the Delaware River and Bay under freshwater to marine salinity gradient to study organic matter... | ecosystem: Environmental > Aquatic > Marine > Coastal ... | reverse complement strand
GTGCCGCCTGTTACGTTGCCGCTGATGTTTCCCGTAACATCGCCTGTTAGGTTGCCTGTGACGTTGCCAGTTACGTTGCCAGTGAGATTACCAGTCACGTTACCTGTCAGCGCACCGCTTACGCCACCTGTAGCTGTGATGAGGCCAGTTACGCCTAGTGTGCCGCCTATAGCCACATTGCGTGAAAAGAAACCATCGCGTGGCCGGGTTGCTCCCGATTTACCGATATCGTGTGTCGCATCAGTAAACAGCAGGTCGCTCGTCACAGTGGCATTCACGGTCAACGTGTCTGATGCACTGTCTCCCACCACCACCGCACCGTTCAATGTTAACCCACCGGTTAACGTCAACGCGCCGCCTACGCTTACATCGCCGGCAAATGTTGCTGCCTGTGCTGACGATAGCGTGAGTGCTGTTGCGCCGTTGGTAGTAAACGCCAGGCTGTTTGCACTGTGGCTGTAGGCTATTTTGCCTATATCGTTATCAGCCGCATCCCCGAAAAAGATGTTTCCATCGCTGCTGCTGCCCGATAGAATCGACAGACCTGACGCTGCGCTGTTTTCTAGTACAGCCTCGTTTGCATCTGCGTGTGCCTGTACACTGCCGGCTGATGCTGTGTGGACATGAAACTGCCCACCGTCTGCTGCAGTTATGCCCGATCCTACCACCAACTCGCCTAATACATAGGTTCCAGTGCTATCTATGTCTGAGTTAGTAATAGTGTGTGTGTAGATATTCTGGAACTCGCCATTCAGGTCTGTTGCCGTTAGCGTTTCACCAGATACCCACGTTTTTAATGCGGTTAAATTCATTCAGCAGTTTTCTCCCACGGTCTTATGATTTGTTACCGGGCCGTGTGCCGGTTATTGTCCCAAGTATTCCCGTCCTGTGCGCGCTCCTACCTGCCCCGATGCGCGTCCCAATACGTTGATCAGCTGTTGGCCTGTAGCGTCTTGTAACACACCTTCGGTTAGGTATCTTCTGCCGCCTGGCGTAATAAACGCATCGCCTATTTTTCTCTGTGCAAAAAACCCAGCTAATGCTGTTAATGGCCGGCGAAAAAATTCCATCACTTGTTCAAACGCCGCTACGCTCCTACCCGATTTAGACATATTTCTAAACCGCTCTGAAGTGCTTGCCTCGCGCAGCATCTTGGAAAAATCTAACAGATCGCGCGCTAACTCTTGCCCAAATATGGCCACCATCTTCTTTTCGCCGCCGATGCTTTCTATAAAACTTTCCATCTTCGCGCCGCTCAGATTCACACCTACATCACCGCGCACCTGCGATTTTTTACGCATTTGTTCCAATACTTCAGCCTGTAGGTTTCTAAACGCTTCTACGCCCTCTTTTGATGCCGGCACACCCGATGGCGTTTCTACTGCACCTAATAACTGCTTAAGCCGTATTACTTCCGTTGGCTGGAAATTGCTCTTCATGACGCGTGTTGCTATGCCCTCTGTTTTATCTGGATTCTTAACCAGATTTGCAGCTGAACTTGCATCTAAGTCGAACGCCTCTTTAGCCATAAGTCTTGCTTGGCGCGCTTTGGCCGGCAATTCTCTGGGCAATCGAGCAGCCTGACCCATTTGTTCGTCTGCCTGTGCAGCTAATGCGTCTTTGGTCGCCTGGCTGCCACCTTCCAGGTCTACAATGCGCTTGTTCAGCAGTGTATCCAATCGCTGCTGATTGAATTGACTTAACTCGCCACGCTCTACTGCATCCACCAAACGCGGTGCAAAATCCATCAACTCTTCGCTGTTCATATCCCCAATAGCCGACTCCACCATATCTACGTCACGGAAATCAATATCTTGTTCACGCCGGGCAAACAGACTCAACGCCTCTTCTTCTGGATCAGCTGCAATCTTTTTATAGAAAGTGTCGTCGCGGCGCAGTGCCTCTAACAAATCGTCTTGTGTTTCTATGCGAAGCTGTGGGAATCGTGACCGCAGCTGTTCCGCTACTAAATCAGCACCTTGCGGAGCCACTTTTGTTGCATTGCGTATGCTCGTTTCAACGCCTCTGAGCCTACGCATAACGCGTGGCGATATGTTGTCTGGCAACCCTTTTGTGTTAAGGCCACCAACGCGCTCAATGGCCTGTGATAGGCTAATCATGTTGGCCGGATCAACTGCACCCTGTGCCGCCTGGCGCGCTGCAACATCCGACTCACGCGCTAATACACTCCGCATCTGCGCGTCATCTAACCGCGTTCCCTGCATAAAAAACGTTTCGGCATCATCTGCTAATCCACCGTATATATCACGCAAATGCGCGTCTAACCCCGTTGCGCGCGCTGTTTCCGGCTTGCTTCTGAGCATATTGCCTATGCGCTTTCTAAAATCATCCAACTGCTTGAACGAGGTAATTGTCCCTACATCGTTCATAATCTTTGCCAAATCTTGATCTAATGCGCTGCCCGTCTGAAAACCACCCCCTGCGCCGGTGCGATCCATTACGCGCTGCACGGCTTCTTCCGTCTTCGATGTGACAACCCTCGCCTCTGGTGCTACAAACTTTTGTAACTCGTCATAGGCTTTACCTATCGCATCTTGCCGCACATCAACTGCTGTTTCTACAGCCGTGTTGTATAGCTGATTGCTATCAACGCCCTTCGCTATCTGCAGATCGCCCACTATGCGATCAAACGCCTTACCCACTTCTTCGTTGTAGGGGCGCGTTACCTGCTCTTCATACCGGCCAATAGTTGCCGGAAATGTGTCTCTAACGCGCTCTTCAAGATTTTGCAATGCCGGACTTGTCGTTTGCGCGCTGAGTGGCAACTTGCTTTCAATCTCCGTGCCAAGTTTTGTGTCGAATCGAGCCGCTTCGTCTATGACATTGCTGCGCTGCGTGCCGGTTACTGCGCCTTTAAACGGTGCAACCGCTGCCCTTCCTATTCTTGCTAATCCTCTACCTACTATGTCACCACCGGCAGAGGTAAGTGCCTCCATCCCCAAATCACCGACATTCACCCCCTCTTCACTGCCCAACAAATTACCAATACCTTGCTCTATTGCCGCACCAGTAACGCCGGCTGCTGATGCAGCTGCTATAGGCGCGCCCGTAAATGCTGCTGGTGACGTTGCTATCCCTGCCAAAGTAGAAAGAAGGGTGCGTGGCGTGCGTCCCACCATATCAGCCAGATCGCCTAACTCAATTTCATCTGGATCAACCGGCTGCGTACCTAATTCCGTTCGCACCATTGGCCGGCCATTGTCCAAATATGCGTCATACCCTATGCGCCTAAGTATGCTGACTTCACCCTGTGGCGTAGTAGCAAATCCAGACTGTAGACGATCAAGAAATCCAGGTGGTTCATTGTCGCTTACGAACCGTCTTAAATCATTGGCTGTAAATCGTGCAGCTATTTCTTCTGGCGTAAGGCCACGCAAATCATTGAGCGTAAGTTTTTTTGACATTTGTTTCTCAATTTCGGCTTTGGCTGTAAAGCAATCCACCAGCACCAGAATAGCCTGTATTTATTGGTTGCCTATAGTTACCCTGCGATTGCATCCCCAACGCCTTTTGAACGTTTTCTAGTACATCTGCATCACTAAACGTCTGACCTATGGCCTGTATCTCATTAAGGTCTAATCGGATACCGTCATATCTACCTCTTAGTTCCTTAATTGTATCCTCACCTAACCGTATATCTATCGCCGGCAACCTAAACGGATTGCTTCGTTTCTCTAAATCATTCCGCGTTGTAAAATCTGAAACCCTGCCCATAATAGCGTCATTGATAAACCCGTCAATTTCTTTCATTCGCGCGTTATATGATGCAAATGCTAACTCAATGATTGTTTGCCTTCCTTTATCATTAAGCCTTGTCCCATCAAAAAACTGTCTAAGTTTGATGCCAGCCTTTTCGTACGCAGCTATTGCATCGGTAAGCGTATTATATTCTTCAGTTCGCACTACTGAGCCAGGATCTTGTAGTTTTGCCAACGCTTTAAGCATGGCAATATCGGCAAACCCTCCACCTATTTTTGATGATTGCACCACCTCATCCAATCCCCGACTAACATCATTCCGTATTCTCACCATTGGTTCACCTTTAACCATTGATTCAAACCCGTCGAGTATATCCCTTTTCTCTGTGCGTAATTGCCTTAATTGAACGCCTTGCTCTTGCTGGTATCCATTTAAATACGCCTGTGCCAACTGTGGACTGCCGCCAGTTGTCTGTAAAAAGTCTGGCGAACTTATCACTTCTTCTCTGGTAAGGCTTGGCGATCCAACCGCCAATGCGCCCCCTGCCTTGCTCGCCATATCTATCTCTTTGTCTAATGACAATCCTTTAACTTGTGGCGTTTGTATGTTGAGCAATCTCGCTTCTGCAAGATCTCTCTGCAGCTGAAACAACTCATTTTGCTGCGCCTGTTCTAATACACCTGCTTGGCGTTGCCTTATCGTTGCGTCAAACACACTACGCCCGTAATCACTGGTCACACCTTCGGGATACTGCACGCCAGACTGACCCACTGCGCGCAACAGTTCAACGCCCTGTGGCGGTGCTATGCTAACCCCTTTGCCCAACATCCTATCGGTTGGTAAAGGTGCTGCCTGTCCAGCGGCCTCGCCTATCTGTCTATCAATCGTCATCTGTGCAGCTGTGTTTTGTAGTCTGCGCGTTTCTTCGGCTGCCTTTCGCGCGGCTTCTGCTTCTTTCATGCCGCTATACAACCCAATCGCCTGTGACCCCAAGCCGGCAACCTGACCCAATGACCGCAACGTATTGGCTCGATCACTGCCCCTGTAAGTGACGGGAATCTGTGCCGCCCTCGCATTGCCGCCAAACGCGTTCATAAGGTTTACGCGGTTGTTTTCTTTTTCCTGTGCTACGCGTTGCCGCTCGCGCGCCCGGTTCATAGCACGCTGCTCTGCTTGCTGCGCTTTGCCACCTAAATAGGACTGCCCTGCCTGCAGTGCTAATTGGCCCAATATTGCCCACGGTATCGCCATTTATAACATCTCCCATGACATTTCATTGCCCATCTGCCGCAGTATATACACTTCGCCACCTGCCCCTAATGCCCGATCTGGACTAAATGGATCTTGTCTTGCGCCAGGCGGCAGTGGAGGAGGCGTGCCATCAAGTGTTCCATTATTTGCGTCACCGACTCCTGTAGTATTTGTAGTGGTGGTTCCATTGATAATGCCACCCAACAGTTCATTAAGGATTTGGTTGCGTTGCTCTGTATTGAAAAAACCCGATTGTGCCAGTGCCAACGTCTGCTGCACATCCAAGTCCCTAATCTCACGATCAAATCCAGTGCCGGCGCGCTGGTCTGCTCTGCCAGATAGCGTCGGTTCTCCATCTACACGACCAAAAAGCGCATCCTGTATAGCGCGTTCGGCCCGACTCTCTGCGCCCTGCGATGCGGCAAGGTCTTGCTCGATGGCCCTTGATTGCAACGTCTGTGTAGGTGCTTGGTTATATCCGCGCGCGAAAAACTCACCCGTTGCATCTGCTTCCGACAATCTGCGCTGTAGATCAGCCGTTGCTAAATCGGACGATAACGCCTGTGCAGCACGAAGATCCGCTGCCGTTTGTAGTCCCCTATTTGCAATTGCATTCTGCACATCTTGCTGTGTTAGTTGCTGTCTTCGCAGGTTATCTGCTGTAGCAAGCTGTCTATTTAACCGCTGCGTTATTAGATCATCGCGCGCCTGTTCGCCGGCCAATGTTTGTATAGGATCGCCCGTTTGACCCGTTTGCACCTGACCGAAGAGAATTGACTCTAACTGCTGCTGTGCGCGTTGGTCATTAGCACGCGCCAAGTCTTCTTCTAACCCCATCGCACGACCTGCCAATGTATCCACAGGTGCTTGATTAGCTGCTTCAAAAAACTGACCCGTCACTCCAGCTTCTGCTAACCTGCGCTGCAAGTCCTGTGTCACCAGGTCAGATCGAAGTGCATCAGCCGCACGTTCGTCTGCACTGCGCGCCAATCGTCTGCTTTCCGCTGCGCCTACCAGATCAGATCCCAATGCCTGTGTAGACCGCAAATCTGCTGCCTGTGCCAATCGACGCTGTAAATCTGCCGTAGTCAGATCACTCTGCAGCACTTGGCCGGCACGCTGATCTGCTGTGTTTGCCAGTGCGCGCTGTTGGGCAGCTGTGGCGAGGTCTGACCCCAACGCTTGCTGTGATCGTAAATCTGCTGCTGCTGCCAGTTGACGCTGCTGTGCTGCTGTCGAAAGGTCACTGCCCAATGCCTGACCAGCACGTTGATCGCCACTTAGTGCCAACCTGCGCTGCAGTTCAGCCGTAACTAAGTCGGATTGTAATCCACGCTCTTGCCTACTGGCATCGTCCATTGCCAGCTGACGACCCAAGCGTTCAGTCTCTAACTGTGCAAGCTGACCCTGGCGGCCAAACACATCTGCGCGCGCCTGACGCTGCATTTCTTGATCGGCCAACCCCAGCTGATCTACGCGCGTCTGCAACCCTAATGCTTGAGATATTGCATCGCCGGCAAGACCTGCCCCCAACGCTTGCCTGTTGTCCATCTGTGCCGATAGGCCGGCCACATCGCCAATAGCTGCCCTCGCCAAATCCTCGTTAGCTAATCGCAGATTGTCGCGCCTACCTTCAAAGTTCAGCGCGTCATTGATCGCTTGTGTTTGTAGGTCATACCCTAATGCGTTTATGTCGTTTAATGTGCGTTCACGCGACCCGATAAAATCACCAAACGCCTCTGCCGTATCACCACTTCGCAACACACCCAAGCGGTTTAAGTTTTCGCGTAATTGTCGTTGCTGGTCTTCGCTGCGCTGTAGAAAGTCTGCACGCTGTTGCTCTATAAGTGGGTTGCTGCCACCACTCAAGCGATCAAGTATGGCTTGTTCAGCCTGTTGGGTAAGGTTGGTATCGAGCGATACGCCCGTATTGTTCAGCCTGTTTCGTGCCGCCACCATTGCCGCGTTTAAGTCAGCACCAGACCCCAACGGATCGCCCTGCAGCCGGTCTAATACGTTCTGCTGCGCTGCATCTGTTAAAGCTGAGTCTGTGTTTACCAGCTTGCCGGCACGCACTTGGTTCAACAGTGCTTGGTCAGCTGCCATCGCACCGTAATCGTTGCGCGTTGTGCCGATCCCTGTTCCCGTTCCCACCTTCAATGCGTCATCAAACCCCAATGCGCTATACGGCGTTGCTACTCCCGTTCCCGTATCTATTGCAGTCGCACCAGTCATATCAACTGGATCAATACGGGTTAGGTCTGCGCGTGATTGGTTGTAATCTCCTACGGCAGTGCCGGGCGTAATGCCAAGACGCGCCATCGCATCAGACATCGTTTCGCCCTGCACGTTATTAAGGTTCGATGCTGTTATATTTTCCTCACCTATTGCAGTGCCAGGTGTAAGGCCAAGACGCGCCATCGCGTCTGCGTACGATTCACGGCCACCCATCGCACCACCGCCGCCGCCTATGCCTGTGCTACCACTAAACCCACTTAGATCTGCCGGTGCGTTTAATGGCGTATCTGCTTGGCCCTGCATCACAAACGCAGTATTAGCTGTGCCTAATACTTCTCCTGGCGTAAACCCCATATCTGCATAGCTTGGTGCTGTTGCTACCGTCTGCACTGCTGAACTACCAAAATTGTCCCGGTATTGCTGGTTCGGATCAGCCACCGTTGTCTGCACTGGTGCTTTTGTAAATGCCGCTCGGTAGTCCGCGTTTGGGTCATTCGTAGGGACTGGCATAGTTGTCTGCACTGCGCCACTACTAAAGGCATCACGGTATTGCTGGTTCGGATCAGCAACCGTTGTCTGCACAGGCGATTGGCTAAACTGCTCCCTGTATGCCTCATTGCCACCCATCGAACCCGTTGCAGATGCACTGCTTGTTGGCCTATTCATGACCTGACCGGCATTACCACCCATAACAAAATTGGTATTAGCAGCACCTTGTGGCACACCCGGTGTCATGCCCCCCATTGCATCAGCCATGCTTCTGCCGGCAAACGGATTCGTTCCACTTTGCTGTGTACTATTTCGAAGCGTTGCTGCTGTGTTCGCTGCGCCAATAGGCCCTGTATTCAACCCCAACGCGCTATACATAGCAGCCATGCTATTTTGGCCGCTACCACTACCTGTCATGCTGAAATAATCCGCTGCAGACATTTGTTGCTTAGGCTTGGTGTAGTTGAATGGGTTCATGTTTGCCGGCCCGTACATATTCATTAGCTAACCCCTGCTCTTGGTTTCCTATGCCGCCCAATGACCTTAAACTGTAGATGTGTACGGCGTATTCTATAGGGTTCATCTTTCGTGTTGTTGGTAAACTTCAAACTGCTGTGTGGATCGTATCCCTTCAGATCAATATCCTTTGACACCATGCGCTTGGTTCCTACAGCATCTACGCCCAGAGTAAACGAATCCACCACACCGCCGCCGCCCGTAGTCGTCAACGTAGTCGTGTTTCCACCCACCCCTTGTGATTCTTGCTGCACACCGAGCGTATATGCACCCAACGCATCAAAGTATGTCCGTGCATACAACCACCTCAGATCAACGTCACCGCCTAACGGTGCTGGTGCAGATGTTTCAAAATGCGTGTCGTATGCTGCACCCTCATGGCTGTAATAGGCTGCCGGTGCATGATCTAACAGCTTGCCGTTAAAGTTCCCTGCGTGCGGCTTGTCGTCTATGATGCCGGCACAGTTACGTTCAAAGGTTGTCCCTGCACCATTCAATGGCCCATACCACGCAAAGCGCGTCTGCCCGGAAACGTCATCCACGTACCTATGCCGCAGTGACATCACCATTATTTCATTGCAGTTTGTATTGTCGTTCGGCAGCCAAAACCACACCTCATTTTCGTCTGCGTAATACACAGCAAACGATTGGTGTAGCCGATTCTTTGACAGATCCGGCCAGTATCCTTCATCCAGCGCATAGGATACCTTTTCAACCGTTTCGCCGCCGGCCCACATATACACGCCATCTTCTAGTACGAACACCTGCGCGTTGCCGGGAATCGTTACAACAGCACGGCCCGATAGTGTGCCACCTTGTTGTGGGTTGCGTGGATCTGTTGTAGTGCGTTGCTGTAGTTGGTATGGAATGGTCGCGTTGCCGGTAGGCAGTAGAATAGATATGAAATCTTCTGTATGGATTGCTAACGCGTTTTGTAATGGCTGTAAACCCGTTACTGGCGAACCCAAGTTATAAAAAGACGATGCGCCCCATGTTTCTGGATCGCCGGCATCTGAATACCAGACCCTATCTTTGTCTGCATTTGTGTTAGCACAAAACACACGGTTATCAAAAAATGCAACGTGTTCGGCTGTAGTAAACCGACTGTCCACATCCAACACATCCGCGTTGCCCGTCCCTGTCCATTTGATTGGAGGATTCACGCCATTGGTCAGAATAAGCGTGTCAAACGCGCGCACCCATTGAAACGTGTTATCATCCCCAGCTGTAATCGTGACAGACCCGGTTATATCTGTCCAACCGCTGTTGTAGTAATACATCTTGTCACCAGCCACAATAAACACATACTCTGTGCCGCTCGATGGCGCACGAAACTGCCCACAGGCTGTAAGTGTGGGTGTGCCGGCTATTGCACTGGCATTCTCATAGCTTTTGACACCCAACACCTTTTCAACCGATGCCGCTTGTGTCAGACGCGTGTTGAGCATATCGCGCAACCCGTTCGGCCCTATATCTTCAGCAGCCAAATCATACCGCACGCCCTGCGTCCACGGCCCGTATTTAATAGTCTCTGCAGCTATGGGCATTAGCCGGCCTCTACTACCAACGAGTTATCGGTGCGTACAATAAATGCGTATGGCTGATCAGATGCCGGATACCGACGATTGCCCTGTTGCGCCAGGTTCGCCTTCATCATCAGCCGCACTACGCGCGCCATCTCTGCAGCTTCGCGCTGCGCGCCTGACTCATCCCCCTTCTCTTCGTAATACAGCTTCGATGCACCGTAAACAAGCGCAGACTCAGCTATTTGTGGGAAACCCAGCGTGAGGAATGTTTTGTTGTCGTCTGATGCGCTCCATTCAGCTATGGCAATCTGGTATCTGACCCGGATCGTGACGTTCGTATCCGATGGCGTGTAATACAGTTCAATCGTGGGATACCCCGTAGTCGTATCAACGCCGCCTATAAATACTTTATATACGTTGCCGGTAAGACTTCGGTCTTCGTCCGACATATCGTATTCATCCGGCCCGACGATCTCTAACGGCCATTCGTCTGTTTCGTTGACAAACGACCACCATGCAGTGACCGCCCCGTCTACAGGTGTGTAAACGCGCGTTATAGAAGACGAATCAAACGTGGCCGTTACACCGCTTGTGCCGCCGGTAAGCGTTTCAGTTGCCGTGAATGTGCCGGACTCGCTATAGACATACAGCCGATTGTTGGTAGTGTCATGCGAATCCACAATGGCCGTCTTACCACTTGTCCCACCTGTGACCGTTTCGCCCACGGTAAACGTGCCACTGGCAGACGAAACAACAAACGTCAACGTAGTCTTGAACGTGGTCGTACGGTCTAACCACCACCACTTGAGCAGGTTTGATATTTCAACAGCTGTCAGATTTAGATATTTACGCGCGCGATTCTTAAACGACGTGTTGCCACTATCCAACCCTACGCGATCTAATACCAGGCTGATACCTTCGTCTAATGTCATTCATAGTCTACGATGTGGTTATGTTTACCCACGCGCCGCCCTTATACACCTGTAGCTGATCGTCTGTTGTGTTGTATATAATCCAGCCATTCGATGCCGTTAGCGCATTGCGTTCGGTTG
>Ga0070752_1002905_pt1 | contig 10792 bp, 10 predicted proteins | sample VirMetDEL_Aug_30_FD_77440 | JGI IMG/M metagenome (GOLD analysis project Ga0070752, IMG submission 77440) | Aqueous microbial communities from the Delaware River and Bay under freshwater to marine salinity gradient to study organic matter... | ecosystem: Environmental > Aquatic > Marine > Coastal... | reverse complement strand
TTTATAACAGCACAGAGGTGTTTAAGGTCGGGACAAACGGCGCAGTGACATCAGCTAATGACGTAACCGCATTTGGTACTATCTAATGGCTTTGCAAAGCAGTGGTGCGATATCTCTCAGCGAAATCCAAACGGAGATTGGTGGCTCTAATCCTATTGCTATATCTGAGTATTACTCAGCAGCAACCGGAGTGCCTGCCTCGGGCGAGATTGCCATTACTGACTTCTATGGTACGTCTGCCGCAACCGTCGCAATCGATAACGGCTCACTGTCTGATGCTAGAGTTGGCACTACATCGTCAGCGACATTTAGGTTAAATACCAACGGCACTATTACAGCGACAGGCAACCTCACAAGTTACAGTGATACAAACTGGTATGAGCCTACAACTAGCAGCATAGGTTCAGACTATAAAGTGCGAGTTACAGCCACGGGCGATACATCGTCACTAACTGGCACGCTTAACCAGTACACGACCATATCATCTGCGCAGTCATGGACGCTTACCACAAGCAGCATACAGCAGTCTGTGACCCTATCTGTAACGGTACAAGACGTTGCTACAAGCACGGTGCAAGACACGGCAACAATCACTATAACGGTAGACGGTGGTGTGTAATGGCTATTGAAGCAGTAGATATTCAGCCGGGCGTATTTCGCCACGGAACCGACCTAGAGGGCGCCGGCCGTTGGCGTGACGTAAACCTTGTCCGATGGCGCAGCGGCTCCCTAGGGCCAATAGGCGGCTGGCAGGAGCGCGTTAAGAGTGGCGCAACACTAGACAAGCCTGTTCGCGGCTCTCTTGGATGGGTTGATAACTCGTTCGACACAAAAATAGCCGCTGGGACGTACAACAAGCTTTTCCATATTTCACCGTCTGGAGTAGTGACGGACATTACCCCTGCTGGCTTTACGGCAGGCGCAGAGAACGCAGCCCTAAACATCGGGTTTGGCGGCGGTTTCTACGGCACTGACTACTACGGGACGCAGCGTATTTCTAGCGGCGTATATCAGGAGGCTACGACGTGGTCTCTCGACACATGGGGCGAGTACCTGGTCGCGTGTTCAGTAGATGACGGCAAGCTCTATGAGTGGCAGCTAAACACGAGTGTAGTGGCGGCGCAGATCAGCAACGCGCCGACGTCTAATTTGGGTCTTGTAACGACGGCTGAGAGATTTCTATTTGCTTTGGGGGCAGGCGGGAATCCGAGGAAGGTCCAGTGGTGCGATAAAGAAGATAACACCGCTTGGACCCCCTCGGCGACAAACGAGGCTGGCGACTTCGAGCTAAGCACAAACGGCGAGATTCTCAGCGGTCACAGGCTTAGAGGTAAGACCCTCATTCTGACGACCACAGACGCTCATACAGCGACGTACATCGGACCCCAGCTTGTGTTCCAGTTTGAGCGCGTAGGCACCTCCTGTGGCGTTATATCGCGTCATGCGTGCATCCCAAATGCAGAGGGCGCATTCTGGATGGGTCAGAAAGGCTTTTTCATGTATAACGGGTCATCAGTGCAGGAAATGCAGTGTGACGTCCTTGATTACGTGTTTAACGACATGAACACAGCACAGCGCTCTAAAGTGTTTGCAATGAATAACTCGCAGTTTGGCGAGGCTTGGTGGTTTTATCCGAGCGGTGGATCAAATGAGAACGACCGTTACGTGATTTATAACTACAAAGAGAATTACTGGAACATAGGAGAGCTGGCACGCACAAGCGGTTTCGATGCCGGCGTCTTTAGACAGCCTATTATGTTTTGTAATGGCGGTAATCACTACGATCACGAGATTGGATACTCACACGGCGGTGTGGCGCCTCATGCAGAGTCTGGTCCGGTTGTCTTTGGGTCTAGTGTGGTGAAGGTCAACGAAATCATCCCGGATGAGAAGACCCAAGGCGAGGCTACGCTAACCTTCAAGACCCGGTTCTATCCAAATGGCAGTGAGTCTACACACGGACCTTACACCATGAGCAACCCAACAAGCGCTCGCTTCTCAGGGCGGCAGCTACGGTTAAGGGTCAACGGTACGGAGTTTAATAACTGGCGCTTTGGCATACCACGATTGAACGTAATCCCTGGCGGTAATAGATGAGTTTAGCGCCTCCACCACTAGGCCCAGAATGGAAGAACTGGGGCGAGCGCCTTGTTGAGTACCTGAACCGAGTCAGGTCTAAGCTTGTTTTTAAACAGACAGGCGACAGCGCGACAGAAGACGGCATCATCTTGTATGACAACGTCAACCAGTACCCAGTGGTGTCTGTTGATGGCGAATACAGGCAAATCGTTCTATCGAACGGTCACGGTGATTTTTCACTATCTAGTGATTTTACCTATCCGGCATCAAATACTGAATATGCGATCACTTACTCTGGCTCATCTGATAACGCTGGCCTTACGCAAAACGGCTCTAGAATTATATTTCAAGAAGCAGGCTATTACTTAATAACATTCACGGCGCAAATTTATTCATCCGCAGCAAGCACAGTTAATTTTGTTTTTTGGCCGAAAGTTAATGGCGTCAATGTAGCTAACGGCTCAACAATTAGAGCAGCCCTGCACCAAAACTCCGCAACAACGGTGGTTACCCGTTCGGCTATTTTCTTTTTAAATGAAAACGACTACCTAGAAGCGTATACGGCAACCACTAACCATACAACTGGAAGTCTTAAAGGCTTTGCTGCGGGCAGTCTTGCGACAGAGTCTTTATGCCCCTCTACAACACTTACGATCATTAGAGTCCATAGGTGATATAATTGACAAATGTTGTAGAAGAATTAATTCGTTGTAAGCCTTGGCTAGAGGCAGCGTTAGAGCTATCAGGAGGCACGCACACACTAGACGACGTCGTGCAGGCGATTATAAAAGGTGAGATGCAGTTCTGGCCGGCGCCGAAAGGCTGCGCAGTAACGGAGATCGTCAACTACCCACGCAAGAAGGTGCTACACATTTTTCTTGCAGGTGGCGAGATGGAGCAAATAATCGACATGGATGATTCCGCTGTCGAGTTTGCAAAGATGAACGGATGCACAGGAATGAGCATCGCCGGTCGTAAGGGCTGGAAACGAGTTTTAAAAGATAAAGGTTACTTAGAAACCTTTACAGTTCTAGGAAAGGATATCTGATATGTCAGGTGGCGGAAAAGGCGGTAGCCAAAAAACGGAAGTCGAGATTCCAAGCTGGATACAAGGCCCGGCTTCTCGCAATTTGCAACGCGCTGAGCAGTTAGCGCAGGTCGGTTACATGCCTTATTACGGGCCTTCTGTAGCCGCCTTCACTCCCATGCAAACGCAGGCCATGCAGTCTACTGCAGACGCTGCTGCAGCCTTTGGTTTGGCCCCGCAGATGGACGTCACTGCAGGTATGCCAGAGGCGCAGGACTTTGGCGGCGTCCAAGGCTACGGTACTGGGCAGATGTTTGAGCAGGCATTATCAGAACTTGCTGCTAATCAGCCAGCACAAGCTGCATCGTTTAATCGATTATTTACTGGCCCACAGGCAGGCGGATTACTTGCGCCGACTGGGCCTATGGGTGGTTACTTGCCTATGCAGTTCGGCAATCCAGTGCTTGGCGGCGGCAGTTCGATGCCGTCACTTAGAGGAGGTCGCTCGTAATGATACCTAACAACACTATGGGCACCACCGGCGGCATCTACTCAGGCGGCATTGTTCCTCCACCACAAGGTGGCGCTCCAGCGCCAGGCGGCAAAGGAGGCGGTCAAGTAGCTCCAAACGTATTCCAGCAGGCACAGCAAGGCCAAACTGGGGCTATGCTAGGCACGGCCGCAGGCATGGGCTACCAGCCAGCACAAGTGCAAGCCGGGCAAATCGGACAAACCGATCTAAACCCGTACTTTAACCCGTTCGAGCAAACTGTAGTGCAGCAGTCGCTAGGAGACATTGAGCAAGCGCGTCAGATGCAAGCTAACCAACTAGCTTCGCAAGCTCAACGTGCAGGCGCATTTGGTGGTTCACGCTCAGCAATTCTAGAGTCGCAGGCTAACGAAGCGGCTATGCAGCAGGCGGCACGTACAGCGGCTAACCTACGCTTGGGTGGCTTCCAGAATGCACAGCAGATGGCCGGTCAGGACATAGCCAGTAGAATGAGCGCAGACCTAGCTAACCAAAGCGCAGGACTAGCTGGCGCCGGCCAAAGACTCGCAGCAGCAGGTCAGCTTGGTGGTCTAGCGCAGCAGGCGTTTGGCATGGGTCGTAACCTACAGCAAGACATGGCTCAGCAGGGCGCGTTACAGCAGATGCTTAACCAGCAGATATTCGATCAGGCGCGCGGTCAGTTTGAGGGCTACTCATCATTCCCAGAGCGCTCGCTAGGGTTCTTGGCTTCTGCGCTAGGTGCGGCGCCTGTGCCACAGACACAGACCACAACACGCACACCGGGCTTGTTCGATTACCTCTCATTAGCATTCGGAGGCTGAGATGGTCGCAACTGATCAGCAAAAGCAAAAAGATACCGGCCTACTTGATGAGCTACTGAAGCATCTTGCAGACAAGGATCGCTTAGGCAATGCAGCCAAAGGCTTGTCTGGTCAGCAAATGAACGCTCAGGTTATGCCGGTACAAATGGGTGGCGGTCTATTACAGCAACTCCCTATCCCACAGATGCAGTCCGGCGTAGGCATGATGGGCTATGAAGGCTCAGGAGAAAGTTCTGAAGAGCGAACAGCAAAATTTATTCAAGCAATGAAAGCAGCTTTAGGGATGGGCGCATGACACCAGAAGAGCGAAAAATGATGATGGACTTGGAGCGCATCCAGCAGATGCGCGCTCCCAATGCTCTGTTAGCAGCATCCATGACGCCAGAGGCTCAGGCAAGCCAAGAGAGTTTCATGGCGGCAAGAGGGCAGGCGATGCAGCCATCACAAGCTGTAGGCCCAGCGCCAGGTAGTCGTCCACCAAATCCTTTTGTTAGCGGGCTATCAAAACTAGGTCGTCGCGCTATGGATGCCCTGCAAGACCCTGCAGTACGCTCACGTTTAGCGGCTGGTCTGCAGTCTATGACGTTAAACCCTAACCAAGCATTCATCCAGAGCCAAATGCAGCGCGGGCAGAATATACAAGCACGACGCCAGCAGGCTGAGCAAGCTAACATGACCGCTGAATACTTTAGACAGCAGGGTCAGCCAGAGATCGCGTCACTTATTGAGAAGGTGCCTGGTATTGGGACTGAGGCTTTAAAGTCTTTATTCCGAGAGCCAGCGAAAGCTCCATCGATCCTGCAAGAGTACATGTTTGCGCGGTCGCAAAACCCAGAGCTTACTTATCAACAGTTCCTGCAAATGAAAGAATCAGGAACTACAGTAAACATCCCAGCGCCTGATGTTGCAGGTGAGGCTGCTATGAAGCAGCTTCCTGTTGCATTCAAAGAGGTTACAGACACCGGTGCTAATGCGCGTGCGCAGCTAAATTCAATAGGCCAGTTAGGACGCGCTTTGTCGGGTGTTGAGACGGGCGGCTTTGCAGAAACTAAAAAGAGCCTGCTTGGGCTAGCTGACAGACTCGGGGTCCAAGTAGACACCGCAGAGCTTGGTCGTCTTCAGGCTGTAGATGCTATCGCTAGTCAGTTAGTAGCTGCAGAGCTTCGACAGAACAAAGGTCCACAGACAGACTTTGACGCGAGATTTACGCAGACGTTCTTGCCGGGTCTTGGTCAGCAAAAGTCAGCTAACGACGCAATTATCAGCTATATGAACTCGCGTAACCTTCGAGACGCGCTGATAGGATCATACGCAAGCACTAACAGAAGCTTTGACGCAACCGACGTAAATGTAATGCGTAACGTCAATATTATGCGTCAGACAGTTGGTTCCGTTATCTACAAGGGCGATGATCCTGTAACGCTGGAAGAGTTTGTTGCTGCTAACAGGGCGGCGGGCAAGTCAGACTCCGAAATATTAATGGACTGGTACGCAGAGCATGACCCACGAGGCGCGGATGCTATGAGAGGTGCTCAGTAATGCCTAGCGTGTCAGAGATCATCGAGGAAAGAAAAAAGAAACCGCCAGTAGCGGCCGATTCTGTAGAGGTAGCCGGCGGTCGTTTAGTAGAGCGTGACGGCAAACAGTTTTTCGTATCTCCCGGTTACAGCACCTCTGATCCTGCAAAAATCGCTGAGATTGTTGCGCAAGCAAAACAAGGCCAGACAGCGCGGCAACTAGCCGAATCTGAAATTAGGCAGGAGATGGTTAGCACGCAGCCGTTCTCTGCTGCATCCGCAAAGGTTAGTCAAGGTATTCCTTATCTTGGTGAGTTCTTGCCCGAGGCTATTGGAACGGTTAGCCCGATAGGAAGAGAGCGCGTAGAGCGCCTACAAAGAGCCACAGAGGCAGAGTATCCCATTCTTAGCGCTGCAGGCCGCATGGGGTCGGCGGCAATGACCGGCCTTTTAGCGCCCGGCACAGTGCCTGCAACAATTACTGGAGCCTTAGGTCGAGGAGCGCTTTTTGGTGGCTCTGAGGCTGCTGTAAGCGGGTTTGGCGCGGCAGAAGGCGATGTCTTTGAAAGAGGCCGAGAAGCTATACCTACCGGCATTACTGGCGCAGTGCTTGGCGGCGGAATGGCTGGTCTCATAGGGATGTTTACAAAAGGCGCTACTAGCACTGCAGGGCTAGACGCAGCCGCTCGCAAAGTCGCAAGTGAGTTAGGAATATCAAAAGAGGCAGCGATGGTTATAGGCCAAACGCTGTCACGAGAAGGTAGCTCACTTGAAGATGCGCTACAAAACATACGACGTGCTGGCGATCAGGGCATGATTGCTGACGCAGACATTGCTACGGCAAAGCTGTTGGATGCTGTAATCGCATCAGGCGGCGAGGCGGCTACTGTCGGTCGAGGCGCTGTAACAGAGCGCGCTGCAGAGCAGTCTGAGCAACTTAGTGGCGCGATGACTCGAGCTTTGGGTGCAGAGCCTGTAGGAATGAGGACGGCAGCAGAGCAGGCAGCGGCACGGTATGCGCCAATGACTCGCTTATCGTATGCAGAGGCTTATGCTTCTCCTATCAATTACACAAGTCCTGCGGGTTTGGAAATCGAAGACTTGATTGGGCGAGTGCCAGCAGACGAGCTTCGCGCGGCATTTAAAGAAGCCAATGACGTCATGCAATTGCAAGGCATCCAAAACCAACAGATTAGAGCGACGATCAACGACGACGGCAGTATTGATTACGAAGAGATGCCAAACGTTATTCAGCTTGATTTCTTGAAGCGTGCCATGCAGAGAATCGCATATTCTGACCAGTACACAGACAAGTTTGGCCGGCCTACCGGAAAAGGTGCAGACTTAAACATAGTCGCAGGCAAATTACGTGACGCTTTGGGTCGTGCGGTGCCATCCTACGACCGTGCTGTGTCTATGGGCGGGAATGCTATACGAGAGCGTCAGGCAGGCGAGCTTGGCAATGTGTTGTTAAATGACAGGGTTAGCCGAGACGAGCTTACGGAGGCTGTTAGAGGGGCTTCAAAGACCGAGATGGACGCTATGCGTTTAGGCGTGCGCAACCAAATTGACGAAATTATGGCTAACGTCAAAACATCAATATCGGCCGGCGACCAGGGTGCGATTGAAGAGGCGCGCAAGTTACTGCGCCAGCTATCTAGCGGAGCCAACCGCCAGAAGTTGCAGATGATCCTAACGCCGCAGAGATACGGCCAGCTTAATACCAAGCTAAATGAGATCCGTGCAGCGCTAGAGTTACAGGCCAACGTAGCGCCTAACAGTGCGACAGCCATACGCCAGCAGATCATGAAGGATATCGAAGAAATTAGCGGTCTAGGCATGGTCGGTAGCGCTCTCCGTGGTGAGCCATTACAGGCAGGACAGAAGGTAATTCAGGCTCTTACAGGAATGACCGACGAGGCTATGGTGGCGCGCAGAAATGACATACTGACAGAGGTGGCACAGGCTTTAACAACTAAGCGCGGCCGAGATGCTGAGATTGCCTTGTCTTATGTTTCTGAGGCCATGCAAAAAGGTCAGATCACTGAGGCCAAAGCAAATTATGTAAATCAAGTTCTGCAGAGATCACTGGTGCCGGCAGGTGTTGAGATGAGCGAGCAGGTACGCGCAGGCATGGGGCCTTAATATGTTAAAACCAATGACAGACCTAGAGATCGAAGGCATCGCACGCGAAGCTGTTCAAGACGCTGTTGATTTCTGTGAGTCCGAGATTGCTGAGGACCGAATCAAGGCGCAAAGATACTTCGATGGCGAGGTCGATATTGGCGAGGAAGACGGTCGATCAAAGGTAGTATCGACAAAGGTAAGAGATACTATCCGGGCTATCAAGCCGTCTCTGATGCGTGTGTTTCTATCTACTGACAAGCCCGTTGAGTATGTTCCACGTGGAACAGAGGACGTGCAAGCTGCTGAGCAAGCTACAAAGTACATGCACTATCAATTTAGTGAGCTTAACGGATACCGGGTGCTTAACGATGCTTTTCATGATGCTTTGGTCAAGAAGTGTGGGGTTGTTAAAGTCTATTGGGACATGTATCAAGAGCAGGAAGTTTATGACTTCCAAGACCTCAACGACATGGAGTTCACCCTCCTTGTTAACGAGCCAGACGTCGAGGTCATCAAGCACACTGCCCGTACTTCTATCGAAGTCGATGAGTTCGGAATGGAAATGGAAACTCCTATCCATGACCTTAAGATTTCTCGCACGATTGAACGCGGCAAGATGTGCATTGAGAGCGTTCCCCCAGAAGAGTTTTTCATTGATCGTAACTCGCGCTCTATCGACGACTATTACTGTGTTGCTCATCGTACCGAGATGCGTGTTAGTGACCTGGTGGCTATGGGCTATGATTATGAGGAAGTACATGATCTGAGTGGCTTGCAGCACTCTGACACCTTCTCAGAAGTTGAAGAGTATGAGCGCCGTGGTTACGAGTCAGATTACTCTGACGAGGACGTACAAGACCCCTCAATGCGCCTAGTGGCAATTACTGAGGCGTACATGAAGATCGACGTGGAGGGCACTGGTGTTGCCCAGATGCACAAGGTCGTTCTTGGTGGTAACAAGTACAAGCTTTTAGATCACGAGCCATGCTCGCACTTACCTTTTGCTGTTTTTGAGGTAGACCCTGAGCCACATACATTTTATGGTCGGTCTGTTGCAGACCTAATTATCAACGATCAAGACGCTGCTACGGCTATGTTGCGCGGTGTTTTAGATAACGTAGCACTGACTAACAACCCACGCATTGAGATCGTAGACGGCGCGGTAAACATCGATGACTTGCTAAACAACGAAATCGGCGGTGTTATCCGGGTTAAGCAAGCAGGCGCAGTACAGCCACAGTCTATTCCGTTTGTCGCAGGTCAGACTCTCAGTGCTCTGCAATATTTTGATCAGCAGGTAGAAGACAAGACAGGCGTCACAAAATCCTCTACAGGGCTTTCTCCTGACAGCCTACAGTCAACTACTGCTACGGCCGTAAACGCTACTGTGCAGGCGCAGGCGGCTCAGATTGAGGTTATGTCGCGCAACCTAGCAGAAGGCGGAATGCGTCAGATGTTTAAGCTGATGCTGAAGTGCATGACGCAGAACGTCGATGAAGAGCAGATGATGCGCTTCCAAGGAAACAATTACGTACCTGTCGATCCCCGGTCGTGGAACAGCACAATGGACGTGTCTATCAATGTCGGCCTCGGCACGGGTAGAGAAGATCAGAAGGTCGCTGTACTCAATCAAGCTCTACAGACGCAGATTCAGATATTCCAAACCTACGGCCCGGGTAACGGCATGGTTTCTTTGACTAACATCAGAAATACCTTGTCCGACATTTTGGCTATCAATGGCATCCGAAACGCAGATCGATACTTTGCGCCAATGGACCCAATGATTGAGCAGCAGATGATGCAGCAACAGCAGCAGCAGCAGGCACAACAAGGTCAACAGAACGATCCGAACGCGGCGTACTTGCAGGCAGAGCAGATTAAAGCTCAAGCCAAGATGCAGACAGACCAGCTTAAATTGCAGTTAGAAGCGCAGAAGGCTATTGCTGAAGATGACCGAAAGCGCGACGAGATGGATCAAGACTTGTTGCTATCTGCGGCAGAGATTATCGGCAAGTACGGCACTGCGGTGGACGTAGAGCGTATTAAGCAGCTCCAGAACGAGCCACGCTACCCGCAGGCGCAGCCAGCACAGGCAGCAGTAGGTAGCACATTTTGAACATAAAAGATCGAGCAGCGCACGTTAAGCGCCTTCAACAAGACGAGGCATTTAACACGCTGGTAGACGAGATTAGAGAGGACGCAGCCAACGTCTTTCTAAACCCGCACTCCTCATGTGAGGACCGGGAAGAAGCGCATCACATAGTGAGAGCGTTAGCGAAGATCGAGGATCGCATGGCAGTCATCCTTACGGATGAGGCGATGTTCGACAAACAGCAAGAGCGAGGATCAGTACCGTGGATACGACTGACGAAATGACATTCGATGGCAGCATCGAATCGGCTATAAGCCAACTGATACAACCCGAGACCGAAGAGCAACCCGAAGAAGTCGCTGAGGCGCCTGAAGAGGACTACGAGGACGAGGAGCAGGAGGACTACGAGCCAGAACAGGATGACGAGGTAGAAGAGGACTACGACGAGGACGCTGAGGAAGCCGATCCAGAGGAGCCAGAAACCTTTACTGTCAAAGTTGACGGTATTGAGCAGAAGGTCACCCTAGAGGATCTCAAGCGAGGATACAGCGGTCAGCAATATGTCCAGCAGGGAATGCAGCAGGTTGCCGAGATGCGTAAGCAGTTCGAGCAGATTGC
>Ga0070752_1002897_pt1 | contig 10819 bp, 12 predicted proteins | sample VirMetDEL_Aug_30_FD_77440 | JGI IMG/M metagenome (GOLD analysis project Ga0070752, IMG submission 77440) | Aqueous microbial communities from the Delaware River and Bay under freshwater to marine salinity gradient to study organic matter... | ecosystem: Environmental > Aquatic > Marine > Coastal... | reverse complement strand
GGTCGCGTTTGGACCCCCCCTTCGACAGATCGACGCCGGTGCAAATGCAATGACCTCCCCACGCATCCCCACCCCCACACCCCCCGCCCCCTGTTAACGGAGATTTAACATGCCCCCGCAAAAAAATTTAGCGCAGCAAGAGAACCCCTTTGTCACGTTGATGCGCCGCTACCGCAACGACCCCGTGGCCTTCGCCGAGGAGGTTATCGGCATCACGCCTGACGAGTGGCAAGTTGAGCTGCTGGACGCCGTCGCCGCCCCCGCGATCAGGCGCATCAGCGTTCGCTCTGGCCACGGCGTCGGCAAGTCCACTGCGGTTGCCATGGCTGCGATCTGGCACGTCCTGATGCGCGTGCCGAGCAAGACGGTGGTCACGGCCCCCACGTCCGCGCAGCTGTTTGACGCGTGTTTCGCCGAGATGAAGAACGTGGCCAAGCGGCTCAAGCCCCCGTTCAACGACCTCCTCGAGGTCAAGTCTGACCGCATTGAGTTGAAAAGCAGCCCAGAAAGCACGTTTATTTCGGTGCGGACGTCGCGCGCCGAGCAGCCGGAGGCGCTGGCGGGCGTTCACAGCGAGAACGTGCTGCTGATTGCGGATGAGGCGTCGGGCGTGCCGAACGCGGTGTTCGAGGCCGCGTCCGGCTCGATGTCTGGCCACAATGCCACGACGGTGCTGACCGGCAACCCCACGCGTAACACGGGCTTCTTTTACGACACGCACAACAGGCTCAAGTCTGACTGGTATACGATGCACGTTTCCTGCGTCACCAGCCCCCGCGTCGCCGACGATTTCGTCGAGGACATGAAGAAGCGCTACGGCGAGGACAGCCCCGCGTATCATGTGCGCGTCCTTGGCAACTTTCCCCCGTCTGAAGAGGACACGGTTATTCCGGTGGCCTTGATTCAGCATGCCATGGCCAACACGATCAAGATCCACGAGGATACGGCCGCCGTGTGGGGCTTGGACGTGGCCCGGCAGGGCGGCGACAGCAGCGTGCTGGCGAAGAGGCAGGGGCCAGTGATCCACCCCGTCACGGTGTGGCGTAACCTCGACCTCATGCAGCTGACGGGCGCCGTGAAGGCGGAATACGACGCCATGCCGCCGTCTAAGCGCCCCAGCGAGATCATCGTGGACAGTAACGGCTTTGGCGCTGGCGTCTTGGACCGCCTGCGCGAGCTGGGCTTGCCGGCGCGCGGCTTGAACGTGTCGGAGCGCGCCATGGCGAAGGATACGTATTTGAACTTGCGCGCGGAGCTGTGGTTCAAGTGCAAGGCGTGGCTCGAGGGCATGGACGTGTCTTTGCCGCGTGACGACGCCCTGTGGGCCGAGCTGGCGGCGCCACGGTATTTCTTCACCAGCGCGGGGAAGCTGCAGGTGGAGAGTAAGGAGGCGATGAAGAAGCGCGGCGTCGCCTCGCCAGACCGCGCCGATGCGGTGTGCCTGACCTTGGCCAACGACCACACGACGATGGCATACGGCGTGTCGGCCAGCGGCGGATGGCAGAAGCCGCTGCGTCGTGGAATACGTGGGATTGTGTGAAAGTTTTGCGGCGCGAAAGTGGCCTTTGCCGCACCTGTTACGCCTTCACAGGCGTAAAACAGGGGTGCGGTAAAGTCAACCCCCTCTGTAGCGTGGTGCGGCGACTTTGTTTTACCGCACATGGCGTAGTGCGATATTTCGTGCTAAATTTGGCACAAGGTCGGCGCTTCCCACATCCGCTGGCCCAGAGCAGCGCTCCCCCGTGGCGTGTTTTCCTCCTCCCCGCGCCACGGGGTTTTGCATTACGGTGTTTTTACTGTATTATGTGCGTGAGTTATTTGGAGGCGACGCATGCCGTTGAAAAGTGGTTACGGTAAGAAGACCGTATCGGCGAACATCCGTTCCGAGATGAAGGCTGGCAAGCCGCAGAAGCAGGCCGTCGCCATCGCGCTGTCCAAGGCGGCCAAGTCAAAACGAAAGAAAGCGAAGAAGTGATGGCGAGATCAACCGCAGACAAGGCGAAGGCCGCGGTGAAGCGTGCGGGCGTTGCGGGCGTTAATAAGCCCAAGCGCACCCCGTCGCACCCGACCAAGAGCCACGTCGTGGTCGCGAAGAGCGGTGATCAGGTTAGGACGATACGCTTTGGCCAGCAGGGCGTGAAGGGCGCGGGATCTGCGCCCAAGACCGAAGCCGAGAAGAAGCGCCGCGCATCGTTTAAGGCGCGCCACGCGCAGAACATCGCCAAGGGCAAGATGTCGGCGGCATATTGGGCGAATAAGGAGAAGTGGTGATGGCGACGGCCGAGCAACTACGCCGGGCGCGTGAGCGCCAGAGCATCTTCAGCGGCATCTACGACGCCGCCCGCCAGAATGCGGCTGAGCTGCAGGCGCAGGGGCGCCGCCCAGTGTGGGGCGGTTTGCTGTCAAAGGAGCCTGTCCGCGGCACCGATACCGTGCGCTGGGAGGGCAACGTCGCCGGCTTGCTCGAGCCTATGGTCCGTGCGATTGACGCGCCTGTATCGGCCATGCGTGGGCTGCTGCCGCAGGAAGACATCCCCATGGAGGCCATGGGAACGGCTGGCTTGGCTGCTACAGGTGCGCTTGGCACTACGGCGAAAAGCGCGGCGACATACGATCCTAGCACTGTAAGAATTTTTGCCGGCGCAAACGCAAAAACTGCTGATTTAGACGCCCTTAAAAAGGCGCGTGCACTTTCAGCCAGACTAAGGTCGCCTCAAGAAATTTGGGATGAAACTGGATGGTTTAAGGGGGCTGACGGAAAATGGCGCTTTGAGATTGATGACAGTAAAGCGATTTTGCGCCAGAAAGCTGCTGACGCGCTTAACTACGGCGGTCCAGAGTATCAAACAAATTACTCTGGCGGCCTTTTGCACCAGCAGCTGCTTGGCGGCCATTACAGGGGGCAAGAATTGCCTGCGGCATATCCAAACATGTTTGGTGACATGGATTTTTCGCAGCGGCCAAGGCAAAGCGGTTCGTTTGATCTTGATACTGGGCAGATACGTGTTTCGTCACCTGACGCGAGTGAGGGATTGCCTGTTGCGCTTCACGAGCTGCAGCATGCCGTTCAGGCGCAAGAGGGCTTTGCGCCCGGCTCCAACCCTAGCTTTGAGTTAAATGAACTCTTAACTTCTCGCATGAATGAAACGCGCAGAATTTCAAATGAAATTGACAAGAAGCAAGCTGAACTTGGTTTGTCTGGATACAGGCCAAAGCACCCAGAACTTGAGCCGCTTTATGCAGAATATGATAGGGCTGTAAATCGAGCCATATCTGACGAAGAAGCCTACCAGCAATACATTAGAACTGCTGGCGAGGTGGAGGCAAACAATGTGATGAAGCGTCGAACAATGACCGCTGAGCAGCGCCGCGCCACGCCTCCTTGGGAGACGCAAGATTTCCCATATGATGAGCAAATTGTAAGGACGCGAGAAGCACGTCGCGGCCTATTGGACTGACAGGAGCCACAATAATGGCAGGCATACTCGACAAAATGGCGTTTTTCGATGCCATCCAGCGCGCAGAGAGCAGCGTCGACCCGTATACCACGAGCGAGACCAAGCCGCTGTCGCAGCTGCGCGGGAACAAGAAGGGCGCGATCGGGCCGATGCAGGTGAAGGCGCCCACGGCGGCCGACCCCGGCTACGGCGTGCCTAACATCTTCGAGATCGCCCGCGGCTTTGGCTTTGACGTCGCCAACGAGGACATCGACACCGCGCGCATGCTGCTGCAAGACCCCGAGGTCAACCGCGCCTTTGGCGAAGCGTATCTCGAGGGCATGCTCGGCAAGTTTGGCAACATGGACGAGGCCGCCGCTGCCTACAACTGGGGGCCGGGCGAGAAGGGCATGGGCGGCGGCGCCGCAGGCATGCCGCAGGAGACCCGCGAATACGTGTCGAAAGTGCGCCAGTTTTACAATCAGGCGACTGGGCAGACGATGCCTGTCAACATCAGCCCGCGCCCCAAAATGCGCCCCAAAGGACTGCTTGACCAATGAAAAACGAGATCAGCGATATGATTGAGGACATCGAGGAGCAGTTCCTCGACGTCATGGATGAGGACGAGCTGCAGGGCATCGTCGGCAAAGAGATCGACGACGCCATCGATTTCATCGACAACTGGATCTCGCCAGTGCGCGCCACGGCGACGCAATACTACCGCGGCGAGCCGTTTGGCGACGAAGAAGAGGGCCGCAGCCAAGTTGTCAGCATGGACGTGCGCGACACCGTGCAGGCGATCATGCCGTCGCTGATGCGCATCTTCCACGGCTCGGAGCGCACCGTCGAGTTTGCGCCCAACGGCCCCGAAGATGTGGCGGCCGCGGAGCAGGCCACGGCATACGTGAATTTCATTATGAACCGCGACAACGACGGCTTCTTGGTCACGCATTCGGCGTTCAAGGATGCGCTCGTTCGCAAGGTCGGCGTCATCAAGGCTTACTGGGACGACCAGACCAAGTTCGAGACGCATGACCTGTCCGGCATCGACGACGCCGGCTTGGCCGCGATTGCCGCTGACCCCGCCGCCGAGATCGAGGTGGTGGCGTCCGAGGCGATGGGCGAGCCGCAGATTGACCCGATGACTGGCCAACTGATCCCGCCGCCGATGGTCCACAGCATCCGCGTGACTTACGTGCATCCAGATGGCCGCGTGAAGATCGAGGCCGTGCCGCCAGAGGAGTTCCTGATCTCGCGCGAAGCCAAGTCGGTTGACGAGGCCGACTTTGTCGCGCACCGCCGTATTGTTACGGTATCCGAGCTGGTGGCGATGGGCTACGAATACGACGACGTGGCCGACTTGTCCTCGGCCCACGACGACATGAACACCAACGTGGAACGCTACACGCGGAACAGCGCGCTAACCAACGAGATGAACGAGCGCAACGACCCCGCGATGAAGAAGGTGCTTTACGTCGAGAGCTACATCCGCGTGGACTACGACAACGACGGCATCGCGGAGCTGCGCAAGATCTGCACCGCCGGCGACGGCAAAAAGATCCTCGCCAACGAGCCGTGCGCCGTGGCACCGTTTGCCACGTTCTGCCCCGATCCCGAGCCGCACGATTTCTTCGGCATGAGTGTCGCCGACACCGTGGCCGACATTCAGCGCATCAAATCTTCGATCATGCGCAACACACTGGACAGCTTGGCCATGTCGATCCACCCCCGCGTCGCTATCGTCGAGGGCATGGTTAATGTCGACGACGTGATGAACACCGAGACAGGCGCCATCATCCGCCAGCGCGCGGCGGGCCAAGTGCAGCCGATGACCATGCCTTTCGTTGGCCAGCAGGCATTTCCGGTGCTGCAATACATGGACGAGGTCAAAGAGGCCCGCACAGGCATCTCCAAGGCGTCTGCGGGCTTGGATGCTGGCGCACTACAGTCAAGCACCGCATCGGCCGTGCAGGCCACTGTGAGCGCCGCTCAGCAGCACATCGAGCTGATCGCGCGCATCTTTGCCGAGACCGGCATGAAGCGCCTGTATAAGCTGATCCTGCAGCTCGTGACGACGCATCAGGATCGCGAGCGCATGGTGCGCCTGTCGAACGCCTTTGTGCCGATCGACCCGCGCGTCTGGAACACCAACATGGACGTCGTGATCAACGTGGCGCTGGGCCGCGGCACCGATCAGGAGCGCATGATGATGCTGCGCCAGATCGGCGAGATGCAGAAAGAGGCCATGTCGACCATGGGTCAGCAGAACCCGCTGACCGACATGTCGAAGCTGGCGAACACGCTGAAGGCAATGACCGAGCTGGCTGGCTTCAAGGATGCGTCGCAATTCTGGAACGACCCAGCGCAGTTCCAGCCGCCGCCTGACGCTAACAAGCCGGACATCAACGAGCAGCTGATCCAAGTGCAGATCCAGCAGATCCAAGCCGACATCCAGAAGAAGGCGGCCGAGCTGCAACTTGAACTGCAGAAGGCGCAGATGATTGACGACCGCGAGCGCGACAAGCTGGAGGCCGACCTCTACGTCAAGGCGGAGGAGATGAAGGCCAAGTATGGCACGCAGCTCAACGTCGAGCAGATCCGCGCCAAGCTGGCCATCGACCGCGAGGTAATGAAGGCACAGGCTGACGTGATTAAGGAGGCTGCGCGTGAAAACTAAGCAGCAGGTAATTGACGACGGGGAGGCGGCAAAACGCCTCCTCGAGGACACAGATCTCAAGCGTTTCTTGGCTGAGATCGAGCAGGATTGCTGGGAGGAGTTCAAGGCTACGAACACCAGCGATAGTGGCGCCCGAGAGGCTGTCTACATGAAACTGCGCGGCGTTGAGCTGGTTCAGCAGGCGCTGCGTGCAATGGCAGATAATGCGGCCATTGAAAAACGAGGAAAATGACCGCATAATATAGAGGATTTGAGATGGCAGACGTCAACAACCCACAGGGGACTGACCTGTATAGCGCTCAATATGCAATCAGAGCAATGCTCGCACCCCAAGAGGACACTGCGGAAGCTACTGATGCGCTAGAGGCCGAAGGCGAAGAGATCGAAGACGATCAGGAGCCAGAGGTCGAAATGTCCGAAGCCGAAGAGGCCGAGGACGAACTCGATGACGAGTTGGACGAAGACGACGGCGACGAAGACCAATCCTTCGATCTGCTGTCGGCCACAGTTGAGGTCGATGGCGAAGAGATTACGGTTGAGGAGCTGAAGCGCGGCCACCTACGCCAGCGAGATTACACACGCAAAACTCAGGAACTCGCCGAGCTGCGCAAAGGCTTCGAGGCCGAGCAATCCGAGATTGAGCGTGAGCGTGCCCAATATGCTCAACTGTTGCCGGCCCTGCGCCAGCGCATTGAGATGGCGGCAGAGCAAGAACCCGACTGGGACACCCTGTATGACACAGACCCCCAGATGGCGGCGAGAGCAGAGCGCCAATGGCGAAAGCAGCAGGAGCAACGACAAGCCCAGCTGGAAGCCGTTGATGCTGAGCAACAGCGCCTCGCACAACTGCAACAGCAGCGAGCTGAGCAGATGCGGGTGCAATACGTTGAGCAGCAGCGCCAAGTGTTGCCTGAGTTGATCCCCGAGTGGCGTGATACGAAGGTGGCGCAGACAGAGGCCGGAAAGATCCGAGAATACCTGCTCAACGAGGGGTTCTCGGAGGATGACATTGCCGGCTTGACCAATGCAACTCTCGTCAAGGTAGCGAGGAAGGCCATGCTTTACGAAACCGGCAGCCAGAAGGCGTCAGACGCAAAAGCAAAGCCCAAGCCACCCAAGGCCAAGACCTTGAAGGCTGGATCTCGCGGCTCGCAAGCCAAGCCGAAATCGGCACGCACCCAAGCGCAACAGCAGTTGCAGAGAACTGGCCGTCTCAAGGATGCGGCGGCCGCAATCAAAACTCTCTTGTGAGGACACTTAAATGGCTATCGTAACCAACACCTTCACGTCGTTCTCGGCGAAAGGCATTCGCGAAGAACTGGCGAATGTCATCAACAACATCTCCCCCGAAGAGGTGCCGCTGCAGTCGAACATCGGCTCGAAAAACGTCAGCAACACCTACTTTGAATGGCAGACCGACGATCTGGCAGCCGTCAGCACCACCGCCGTCATCGACGGTGACGACGTTGCGTCGTTCGACGCCACCGCGGCAACCACCCGCGTAGGCAACTATGTGCAGATCCTTCGTCGCACGATGATCATCGCCGACAACTTGGCAGCACAAGATCTGGCCGGCCGCAACGACGAGGTCGCCTACCAGATCGCAAAGCGCGGCCGTGAGCTGAAGCGCGACTTGGAAGCAACTCTGTGCCTGAACAACGCCAAAGAGGCTGGCAACAGCTCCACCGCTCGTGAGACCGCAGGTCTGGGCGCGTGGATCGCGACCAACGACAACTTCGGCACTGGCGGCGCATCGCCCACCGGCGACGGCTCGGACGCTCGCACCGACGGCACCCAGCGTGATTTCACCGAAACCATGCTGAAGGCCGCCATGCAGGCTGCCTACACCTCGGGCGGCAACCCGTCGATCCTGATGGTTGGCCCGTTCAACAAGACCCAAGTTTCGGGTTTTGCTGGCATCGCAGCACAACGCTACATGGCACCGTCGGACGGTCCTACAACCATAATTGGTGCCGCGGACGTTTATTTAAGCGATTTCGGGACCTTAACGGTAGTCCCCAACAGGTTCCAGCGTGAGCGCGACGCGTTCCTGCTTGACCCCGAATACGCGGCGGTTGCCTACCTGCGTCCGATCCAGAAAGTGGATCTGGCGAAAACCGGCGACGCAACCAAAGCGATGATGCTGGTGGAAGCCGGCCTCGAGGTTGGCACCGAGAAGGCCCACGGCGGCATCTTCGACCTGACCACGTCGTAATGACGAGCGGGGCGGCTTCGGCCGCCCCAATCACTTTCGGAGGGGATTATGAAAAAACGCCTATTCAGCCACGACGCCCAGCAGGGCATCACGAAATACTGGCACGTCAAGGACAACGGGGAATACGTCATCGAGACGGTGCAAGAGGTCGAGAAGATCGCCGACGCAAACAAGCGCGCGGCCAACGACACGCCCGACAAGTGGGGCGATGTCAACAAGGTGGCATCTATCCCGCTTTCGGTGTATTATGAGCTGAAACGTCAGGGGATTGCCGACGATCCGGCCGCCATGAAGAAATGGCTGAACGACCCCGACAACAGAGTGTTTAGGACAAGGGCAGGTCGGCTGTGAGCATCACCACCTACACAGAGCTAAAGTCGGCCGTCGCTGACTTTCTCAACAGACAAGACCTTGCGTCGGCAATCCCGACGTTTATTTCGTTGGCGGAGAGCAGCTTCAACCGAGACATCCGCCACTGGCGTATGGATGTGCGCATCAGCATCACGCTTGACGCGCAGTTCGTCGACCTGCCATCCGGCTGGCTTGAGACCGTGAAGATCGTAAACGCGACTGGCGAGGGGCCGCAGGAGCTGGAGCTGATCCCGCTGGCTGAGATGGACGAGCGCCGCTTTGCGTCGAATAACACTGCCGGCGCACCGCGCTTCTACGCTATCAACGGCGGTAAGATTGAGCTGTATCCGACGCCGTCCGAGGCGTTCACGGCCAGCATCACATACGTGCAGAAGCCGACGGCGCTGTCTACATCTAACGCCTCAAATTGGCTGCTTGAGAACTTCCCAGACGTGTATCTGTATGGCTCTCTGGCGCACTCTGCGCCTTACCTGCAGGAAGATAGTCGCCTCGGCGTGTGGGCCGCCCTGTATCAGCAGGCGCTGTCTGCGATCAATCTTGATAGCGACAGAGCCAAATATAGCGGCACAGGGCTTCGCATGAAGTTGCGCGCCTTTTAATGCAAACGCGCTTAGGATATAATGGCGCAAACTAGAGGACACGACAATGAGCAACCCATTCCGCGGCATCGGTGAAAACCTGCTTGGTTTTCCGGCAGACATGGTCCCCGTGACGCCAAACGACAGCGCTGATAACTTGGGAACAGATCCAGCCAACGGCAAGAGCAACATTGCTATGGGCCTGTATATCGAGACCGGCGGCGACATCGTGATAACGACCCTGCGCGGCAACGACAGGACGGTATCTGTTGCGTCTAATTTTGTTTTAACCTGCGGCGTCAAGCGCGTTAAGGCCACAGGCACCACTGCCAGCGGCATCTTTGCACTGGTGACATAATGCTTCAACGCAGCCTCGGGATACAGATACAACGCAGCTTTCGCCGATACAGGTCGGCGGTTTATAGCTGGATCTTGACGGCTGGGCTTTGGGATGACCTTGGCTTCTGGCGCGACACTGCATATTGGAATGACGGAGAATAACGATGGCAACTATTTCCAACGGCGAGAGCGGCAGCAGCGTCCGCACCAAACTGAATGAGATCATCAATAAGGTTGAGGGTGTCACCTCAATCAACAACGACGTCAAGCTGGGCGATGGCAGCAAAGCCATCTTCGGTGCTGGGTCTGACCTTCAGATTTACCATGATGGGGATAACAGCTATGTGAAAGATGCTGGCACTGGTTATTTAAATTTGCTTGGAACTGGTAGTGTTGTAGTTGGGCATCCGTCTAGTGGCGATGTATATCTAAATGCTAATTACGGTGGTGATGTTGAACTTTTCTTTAACAACAGCAAAAAGTTAGAAACCACCGCCACAGGCGTAGACGTCACGGGGAGAGCAGTAGTAGACGGACTTACTTCCTCTGCGTCTGTCATAAGCACTAGCAACTCTAACAGCCTTGGCGGCACAACATTTACCAGTGCGATTTCTGGGACATCAGCGGGTTTTTCTGCAAGCATTACTGCTTCTGGTAACTCTAATAGTTTTGGGGACACAACTATTAATGGCACTATCACCAGCGATGGTCTGACTGTGGCTAAAGGTTCGGAGGGAACATATGCAAGCCTTTCTGGAGATAATGCCGCTGGTGGGAGAGGGTTGGATTTTACGTCATCAACAAATGTATCATCTGTTGGCGCTAAACACACAGTAAATGCAAAGTCTGGGGCGGGTGCTATTGCATTAGCTACAGCCAGCACAGACCGTATGATGATTGACTACAACGGCGACGTTTCCTTCTACGAGGACACAGGCACCACGGCAAAAATGGTGTGGGACGCTTCTGCGGAAATGCTTACGACAAGTAAGCTGACTGTGGATGACGACAATGCAACAATAACAATCAAATCCTTTCAGCCTAAACTAATACTTGATGACGATAGTGCTGTTGGGGTTGGCTCAGATAAACTAATCATACAAAGTGCTTCCGCTCAATCCGCAGGTGATTATGAGTTTGTCATCAACAATGACCAGACGTCCTCCACAGATCAAGTAGCTATAAAAATTAGCGGTAACGG
>Ga0070752_1002896_pt1 | contig 10820 bp, 1 predicted proteins | sample VirMetDEL_Aug_30_FD_77440 | JGI IMG/M metagenome (GOLD analysis project Ga0070752, IMG submission 77440) | Aqueous microbial communities from the Delaware River and Bay under freshwater to marine salinity gradient to study organic matter... | ecosystem: Environmental > Aquatic > Marine > Coastal ... | reverse complement strand
GAGAACGTTGTGTCTTTGGCAAGGAACATTGGGTACGTTCCTAAGTCAAGGAAGTCTGCTGTTGCTAATATCTCTTTCTCTGTTAATGCATCAGATACGGATGCCGTAACGCTCACACTGAAAGCGGGTATCGTTGCAATCACGAATAAGCAGTTCAATAACACTGCTTATGTCTTTTCCATCATCGATGACATCACAGTTCCAGTCGATTCAACTGGTGTTGCTTTCTTCAACAACATCAATATATATGAAGGAACTTATATCACACAGAACTGGACAGTCAGTTCCCGCAATCCAGACCAAAGATATTATTTGACCAACAGTGGTATTGACACATCACAATTGAAAGTGGTGGTTCGTGAGTCAGAACAGTCCACTGTAAGTCGCACATATCAACAATTCAACTCGTTGGTGGGTGTGACCCCTACGAGCACAATCTATTACCTTCAGGAGTCTCCTGGGGAACGCTACGAGCTGTTATTTGGTGACAACGTATTCGGTTTATCTCTGCAGGAACCAAACTATGTTGTTGCAAGTTACATCACTTGTAACGGTGCTGCTGCAAATGGTATCTCTAACTTCTCCTATGCTGGTCGTCTGGTTGATCATAACGGAAGAGTTGTAACCAAAGGTGTTTCACTTGTTTCGACTAACTCTCCTGCTCAGGGAGGAGCAGCAATCGAGAGTTCGGACTCTGTAAGAAAGTATGCTCCACAGATCTATGCATCACAAAACAGAGCAGTGACCGCTGCAGACTATGAGGCACTTGTTCCTCAGGTTTATCCTGAAGCAGAATCAGTTTCTGCCTTTGGTGGCGAAGAACTGAATCCACCAGCTTTTGGTAAGGTTTTCATCAGTATCAAACCTTATAATGGCGTGTATCTCTCGAGTGACATTAAACAAAATCTCCAAAGACAACTTAGAAAATATTCAGTTGCTGGTATCGTTACTGAGATTGTTGATCTTAAGTATCTCTTCATTGAGTCCGATAGTCGTGTTTACTATAACAGCAATCTTGTTTCTTCTGGAGCACAAGTCAAGAGTGTTGTAAGTCAGAATCTTGTTAACTATGCCGACTCTTCACAGTTGAATAAGTTCGGTGCAAGATTTAAGTATTCCAAGTATCAGAACGTAATTGACAACAGCCACGAAGCAATAACTTCAAACATCACAAATGTTGTAATGAGAAGGGATTTGGGAGTACAACTCAATACGTTTGCTGAGTATGAAATTTGCTATGGTAACCGCTTCCACATCAAGAATCACGGACATTCTGCCGTATCGTCAAGTAGGATTATTGGTTATAACATCAAATCCTCTGGTTTTAAAGTAAGCGGAATTAGTGATACCGTTTATTTTGGAGATTCTCCAAACGCAGATCAGAAAACTGGAAGTGTGTTCCTTTTCAAACTAAAGTCACCAACTGAACCAGTTATTGTTAAGAGAGGTATTGGGTCGATTGATTATGTTAAAGGCGAAATCAAACTGAATCCAATTAAAATTCTGTCAACTGTTCTAACTAAAGGACAACCAGTTATTGAAATTTCTGCATCGCCGTACTCGAATGATGTAATTGGTCTTCAAGATTTGTATCTTCAACTGGATATGACAAAAATGAACATCACTACCATCATTGATGGTATTGATTCTGGTGATGATGTCTCTGGAAGTAACTACATCGTTTCATCCAGTTACACCAATGGTAGTTTGGTGAGAGGACCCGTACAACTTGAGACCACAACCACCACAACTTGAGACCACAATCACCACAACTGAGACTGCTACCACTGCAGCAACAACTACAATCACAAGGTCTGGGTCCACAACGACCTATTAAAAACCATAGTAAATAATAACACAAGAACCATTTAAGTAAGAAATGGCAGCAAATAGAATTAAGATTCAGGATATCATTGCAAGTCAACTTCCCACATATGTTAGGGAAGATTTTCCGCTGCTTGGTGATTTCTTACAACAGTATTATCTTTCTCAAGAAATTGAGGGAGCGACTTATGATCTAGTCCAAAATCTGGATCAATACGTTAAAGTTGATGAGCTGTTCCAACTCACCACCGAGACGGTTCTTGCTTCTAATGTCAGATATACTGACAGAACAATTACTGCTGATGTTTCTGGCAACTTTACCTACGGTTTCCCCGAAACAAATGGTCTGATCAAGATTGATGATGAAATCATCTTCTATGATTATAAGACGGACAGCACGTTTGAGGGGTGTACAAGGGGTTTTAGTGGGGTTACAAGTTATACTGAGGGTGATTCTCCCGATCAGTTAGTATTTCAGGAAACTGAAGCGGGTGTTCATACTGCTGGCGCTACAATTTACAATTTGAACATCCTCTTTCTGCAGGAGTTCTTTAAAAAGATTAAGTTTCAATTTGCTCCAGGGTTCACAGAAAGAGATCTTTACTCTGGATTGGATCAAAGAAACTTTGTTTTTGGTCTGGACAGTTTTTACAACTCAAAAGGAACAGACGAATCTTTCAAGATTCTTTTTCAGGCACTCTATGGCGTAAATGTTGACGTTATTCGTCCAAGTGAATTCCTTCTTCGTCCTTCAAATGCTGATTATAAAGTAACTTTTGACTTTGTTGTTGAGAGAATTCAGGGAAATCCACTGAATTTGAAAAATCTTACTCTATTTCAGAAGTCAACTGGAGCAAGAGGTTCCGTAACTGATGTAATTCCCATTCATTATGATCAAGGTCAGTACTATCAAATTAGCGTTGACACCGGGTATGACAGAGATATTGATGTTCAAGGCACCATTTTTGGTGAATTTAAGGTAGGTCCTAAGACAAAACTGCTAAACACTGTCGGAGCAGGCACCACAATTTTGGATGTTGACTCAACATTGAGTTTTCCAGAGTCTGGATCTCTTGTTTCGACAGATTTGGATGATAATATCATCAATCTTACCTATTCTGGGAAAACAAATAACCAATTTTTAGGCGTTTCTGGTGTTAATTATCAGATTAACGACAAAACTGACATTCGTCTTGATGATTATTCTTATGCTTACATTGGAAATAATCAAAATGATGAAATTCGAGTAAGAATTGCGTCTTCTCTTCGTGAATTTGTCACAGATTCACCAACTTATGGTTTTGAACCCGGAGATATTGCCAAAATTCAGTCTTTGGGGTATCTTTCTCAGAATGAAACTGCCAAAAATTGGTTATACAATGTCAAAACCAAGTGGGATGTTCAAGATATTCAAATCAATGACATTACTGAAGTCACATATCGTATTTCAACCTACGATCCTCAGTTTTTCAAACCAGGATATAGTTTTATTTTAAGAAATAAGATCACAGGTGTTGAAGTTACTGGTCTGGTTACTAGAACTGTTTCTCCAAACTCATTTTTTGCCAGAATTTCTGAAATTGTTAATACTTCTCTTCCATATGAAATTGAGAACCAAATCCTGACCGGTAATTCTACCGAATATCCAGTTTTCAACCAATATTTGGCAAATGTTCAAAACATTTACTCTAAGTTTAATGGTGATGCTCTAGTTGCATCAAATTCTCTTGCGAGATATTCAAACATTGAGACAAATCCATATAGTAGGACCAAAACGTTTAATGGTCTTTTTCGTTTCACCACTGTTATTAATCTCCCCAAGCACGGTTTTTATAACGGACAAGCACTTTATTATTCACCAGGAATCATTAAGACCACAACTACAACACCTGATGGTGTTGAGATCGTAACTGAAAGCGAAAGTGCTTTTGATGGCGTTGCTGCTGGTGTTTACTACGTCAACAGGATTGATTCTGATAATATCAACTTGGCAAGAAGCAAATCTGACCTTTTTGAGGGTCGTTACATTACCTTAGACGGTGATGTTGAAAATAACACCCTTACATATTATCCTTACTTCTCGCTAAATGTTACTCCACAATCCATTTATAGAGAGATCACCACTCCAAAAAAAGATAGTGGTAACTATGTAACGGAATCAGGATACACTGGAATTCTGATCAATGGTGTTGAAATTCGAAACTATAAATCCACAGAAAGTATCAGATATGGAGAAATCCAGAGAATTGATGTTGCTAGTGGTGGTGATGGTTATGATATTATCAATCCCCCTGTCCTTCACATCTCAGACAGAATAGGAGTTGGAGCAACAGGAACCTGTTCTGTTACTGGTTCTTTGGAGCAGATTCAAATCGTCGATTCTGGATTTGATTATCAAGGAACACCGACTGTAACCATTCTTGGCGGAAATGGAAAAGGCGCTGTTGCCAGAGCAAATATGACTCCTGTTCCACACGAAGTGGAATTTATTTCCTCTGGACCATTCAGAACCCTCAATCTGACCAATAACACAATTGGTTTTTCTACCTATCACAAATTTAGAGACTATGAATCTGTAGTTTATGATTCTAGACAACAGACCGGAGTTGGTGGACTTTCTACTGGTTCAATCTACTTTGTAAATGTTGTCGATACAACCACGGTAAAACTTCATACCACAGCATCAGATGCAAACCTTGGTATCAATACGGTGTCTTTGACATCTGTAGGAAATGGTATTCAAGCAATAAGGTCCACCTCTTATAAGAGAATTGTTTCTAACATTATCATTTCCGATCCCGGATCTGGTTATTCTAACAATGAAAGAAATATTCCACGAACAGTCGGAATCCAAACTTCTCTAAATCAGTTCAATATTCCAAATCACGGATATAAGTCAAAAGAGATTATCAAGTTTACCCCAACAGGTAATGGAGTTCTTGGTCTTTCTTCCACAAAAGAATATTATGTCAATAAGGTCAACGATGACAGTTTCACTCTAAGTGAAGTTGGTGTTGGATCGACCGCTGTTGATTATTTCTACAATAATCAGATTTTGGTCGACGTTCTAACGGAAGGAAGTGGTTCATTCAACTATAGACCAATCACAGTTAGTGTTGAAGGTGTAACAGGAGTATCGACTAGAACAGATCAAGATTTCAGTTGTGTAGTGCAACCGATCTTTAGAGGTCAAATCACACATATCGATGTCAGCAATACTGGTGTTGGATATGGTTCCTCCGAAATCATCAACTTTGATAGACAACCAGATATTACCTTTGTTCGTGGTCAGGATGCTACCGTTACTCCTGTTATTAGCAATGGTCAAATTATTGAGGTAATTATCAATAGCCAAGGTTATGGATATAATTCTCCTCCAAATCTAATTATTACCAGTGACACTGGAAATTACGCTGCGCTGACGCCAATTACTAACAGTGAAGGTAAATTGGTAGATGTTAAGGTGATTAAAGGAGGTATTGGATATTCACCCGAAACTACGTTTATCACAGTGGTTCCAGCTGGTCAGGAAGCAAGGGCGAGTGCCAAAATTAGAAACTGGACTCTCAACCTCTTCAGGGAATTGCTTCCTAATGTTAATGATGATGATGGTTATATTCTGCCCAACATCAATTCTAGTTCTCTGCAATATGCGCACCTTTATGCGCCAAGAGCACTGCGACAGTCCGTTTATGGTGTCGTAGGTAATGATTTTGACAATACAGCATATGGAACAGCAGATCTAAACACTCTAAACGGATCTGAAATTGATAGCACCATCCACTCACCAATCATTGGTTGGGCATATGATGGTAACCCAATTTATGGTCCATATGGATTCTCCAATCCCAACGGATCTGGCGCAGTCCGCAGGATGACATCCGGTTATAGTGCATCTGTCCGAGGAAACTCATTAACAATTCCTTTGGGCAATACTCCTCCACTTTCACTGTGGCCCACAGGTTTCTTTGTTGAGGATTATATTTTCACAGGAGGTGGAGACCTCGATCAACACAATGGAAGATATTGCGTCACCCCCGATTATCCCGAAGGAACATATGCTTACTTTGTAACAATCAATTCCACTGTTGATTCATCGGGACCTTTTAGTGGATTTAGAGCACCAGTTTTCCCATATGTTATTGGAAATTCCTTCCACTCAAGACCAAACCTTTTCAACTTCAAGAGTATCTCAAATCAAGTTGATTATGATGTTGAGGGTGATGGATGGTTTAGGGAAACATCTTCCTATAATATAAACAAAGAGAAGAGTGGTTATGATTATATTTTCGATTCCTCAAAGATTGTAACTCAATATGCTGAAATTACCTCAGCATCAACTGGTTCAATTGAAAGTGTTGATATTGTCAGTGGTGGGTCAAACTATAGGATTAATGATCCCATTACCGTGGACATTAGTGATAGTCTAGGCGAAAGACCAGACATCAGAGTTTCGTCCGTTTCAGGTAAGAAAATTGACACTGTAAGTGTTGCGACCACAGAGTTTTTCGGTGTTGAGTTTATTCCAACAAATTCAATTCAAAAAAATAGTTTCATTGGATTTATGGACGCTCCACATAATTTCCTAAATGAAGATATTATCAACATCAGCGGCCTTTCGACTTATTATGAAGGTTTCGGAGGAAGTTATAGCGTTGGTATCAGAAGTGATAACTTTGTTCTGTCACTGGGTGTCCAAACCACAGGTGTTACTGGAATCGTTACTTACTTCTATGTCTCTGGTGCATTTGGTAACTCACACATCAGAGAAAATGACATTCTGACAATTGATCAGGAGAAAGTTAAAGTTCTGAATATTGATGCCAGAACTGGAAGACTGAGGGTTCGTCGTGAGGAAGAAGGAACCACTGCTGCTGGTTATGCTTATACCAGTGGTGGAGTTCTTTATGAAGATCCCAGAAAGTTCTATGTTAATGTTGGTCTTATTAAGACAGATAAACAATTCAATCTGAACAAAGAGATTTATTTTGATCCTTCCGAATCAGTCGCAATTGGAACTGTTACGGGAACTGGTCTTGGAAGTACCATCACCTTTGGCAATCCTGGTGTTGGAAGAACTAATATTTTCATCCCGCCACAACAGGTTTATCTTCCTAACCACAAACTGCGTATTAATGATAAAGTTTATTATGCAACCAACGGTGGAACAAGTATTCAGATCTGGAATGGAATTTCTGGAACCGATTATACAAGTCTGACTGACTTTTCACCACTTTATGCTGTTCCTTTCAATGAAAACTTTGTTGGATTTGGAACCAACAGAATCGGTCTAAGTTCGACTGGTGGTTATGTCGGTGTTGGAGCCGATGCTGGTTTGGTGTATTTTACCTCTGTTGGTGTTGGTGACACACACAGTTTCACCACAGACTTGAATAACATCATTTCTGGAAAGATATCCAAGAACATTGTTACTGTCTCAACAGCAACAACACACTCCCTTCAGAAAAATGACACTGTGACGGTCAATATTCTACCGATCACAACGAGGACAGTTGTTGTTAAGTACGATCAATACAATCGTCGTATTGTGTTTGATCCACAAGACTTTGTTGCTGGCGATATTGACACAACTTTTGATACCATCACGTTTGCGAACAATCCATTTCAATTTGGTGATAAAGTAATTCATACATCAACTTCACCGACTGGTGGTTTGGTGGATGAAGGAATCTATTATGTTATTCCTTTTGAGACAAATAAGATTAGATTGGTTTCTGAAAAGTTTGAACTATCTTCTGCTGATCCCAAATTCATTAACCTGACAAATGCTTCTGCTGGAACACTTTCCAAGATCAACCCAGCAGTAAGAGCAAACAGAGATAACACAATTAGGTTTGATGTATCTGATCCTTCTCTGTCATTCAGCGTAAATGGAATTACTTATCCTGCTTACAAACTTCAATTTTTCATTGATTCCGACTATTCTCAGGTATTCTTTGCGACTGATGGCGGTTCTGATCTTTTGGTAACTAGAGGTGGCAGACCTGGTATTGATTCCGATGCTTATGTTCAATTGGTAATCAATCGTAAAGTTCCCAATGCACTGTTCTACAAGTTTGAACTTGATAACATCTCAATCATCACGGAACAGAAGAAGGAGTTGATCATCGATGATGATGTACCCAACTATACTCAGATCAATCTTGTTCCAACTGCCTATGATGGGCCCCACATCGTCACTGGAATTGGTTCCACAACCTTTACATATAATATCCCAAACACCCCAGAGACTTCTATCTTTAATTTTGACAATTCGCAACCATCATACGAAACATCATCTAAGACAGAGAAAGGATCAATTACTAAATTCCAAATCAATGGACCTGGTTATGGATATAGAAGTATCCCTGGATTCACTTCAGTAAGAAGTGCAGAAGGTACAGGTGCTATTGTTGAGCTTCAGAGTAAAAACATTGGAGTCATTTTAAACAATAAACTGAATGAAATTGGATTCGACTATCCTTCCGACAAAACTGTTAGAGTTGTTGCCAATCTCCCAGAACTTACAACTGTTGAGTCTTTGACATCGTTTGAGAGGATTGGTATTGCTTCTCAAGGTAGAAATTATGTTGTTGCTCCAAACTTGGTGGTGTTGGATGGTCTGACAGGTGAAATTGTTCAAGGTTTGGATCTTTTCTACCATCTGGGAGATGATGAAGTTACTATTCTTTCCAATGCCACTGGAATGAATAATATTCCACCAAGAATTATTCCAATCAATAACCCCAATGGAATTGGTCTTGGAACTGCATCTTATGACGCTTCAACTAAAACAGCAAAAGTTTATCTGAGCAGAAGTTTTAGTACTGGTCAAGAGTCCCAGTTCCCATTCGATGTTGGAACTAAGTTGATGATTGAAAACATCAGCGTTGGTGTTGGTTCTACTGGAAGTGGTTATAACTCTTCTGATTATGGATACACTTTCTTTGAGATCACAAATTATGATCTGAATGTTGGCGGAAGAGGTGCTTACATTGAATACAGTTTGGATGGAATTATTCCAGACGGGAAAGTCGCAGGAAATGTTGACGCAAGAAATTCTTATGGTAGAGCAATTGATGTTGATGATCTTGCCATTTACAACTCAGTCCTCAAGACAAACGATTACTTGATCGGTGAAAACTTTATCACTGATTCGGGTAAGCGTGGAACTGTTGAAAGATGGGATCCAAAAACCGAAAAACTTGTTATTAGTGCCAACGAAGAAATCAACATTGGTGAAAAGATTATTGGTAGATCTTCTGATACTCAATCAATTGTTAGAAGTAAGGTCAACTTTAATTCTGAAATCACCATTGGTGCTGGAGCAACTGTTAATGATGGTTGGCAAACCAATTCTGGTTTCTTAAATGATAATCTCCAGAAGTTGCCAAACAATGAGTATTATCAGAATTTCTCCTATTCACTGAACTCGACCATTCCTTATCAAACTTGGAGTGATCCCGTAAGTGCGTTGGATCACACTGCTGGATTTGCTAAGTTTGCTGATTTGGATATTATTTCCAAGGAAGAACAAAGTAGTGCAATTGTTCAGACATTTGCTGCTGGGGTTGATCTGGTTGTTGATATTGTTGGCGAAGCAAGTCTGAATTGTGAGTATGATTGGGATTTGGTTACAGAGGAAACTGTTTTTGTTAGTAACGAAGTTATCTCTAAGGAAATTATCTTTGAGACCAGATATCTTAGAGATTATAACAACTCAATTGGAAACAGAGTCCTGAGCGTAGATGATGTCAGTGGAGAGTTCAATAGTAACGAAAGAACAACTCCTTATGCTCCAGTTGCCAGTTATGAAGACAATGATGTCTTCAATAAAATCTTCACTTATGTGAAAGATGTAAAGTTTACGGAAGAAAGGCAGTTCTCTGTTGTAAGTGCTATTCAAAAGTCAGGCGTTGGTTATCTTCAGGAATATGCAACGATTGAGAATTTGGCTGAACTTGGTTCCTTTAGCATACTTGATACCTTTGCTGGTTGGGATCTTATCTTCTATCCACTTCAATTTGAATATAACAACTATGATGTGTCATCAGTTTCGATGTCCATCGTTGATAATCTTGGAACAGAAGACACTCGAAACTTTGGTGATATTGTCTTGGTGTCCAGTGCTACCACAACTGCTGCAGCATCGGCAACAAGTACACTTGTCTCAATCTCTTCGACTTATAGAAGTGCAAAAGTTTGTGTTCTAATTGAAGTTCCAGAGAGTGATTACACCGGAAATGAGTTTAATCTCGTTCACGATGGAACCAACGTATCGATGGTTGCTTATGGTGATATGAAGTCCAATGAAGAGACATTCTACAGCGGAATTGGAACTTTCAATTCATATCTGAGTGGTGGCAATATTATTGTAGACTTCACACCTGATTCTGCAATCACAGAAACAGTTAATACTTTCTCCTCTGTTGTTGCTATTGCTGACAGCACTTCTAGTGGAACAACCGACATTGAGACTCTGGAATCTGCCAGAGTTAGAACATACTATAAAGAAATTCCAGCAGAAACAAGTCCCTATGCTGTAACTGTTGCTTCTTATGATGCTCCATATGCATCAGCATATTATCTTGTCGGAATTGAGGATCTGACAAACAACAATTATGAACTTGTTGAAGTTGGTGTTCTCAATAATGATGATGGTGAAGTCTTTGTCACATTTGGAAATGTATTAACTGGTGGAACTGGCATTGGAACAATTGGTGTCGCTCAAACTACTGGAACAGAAGTTGATCTGACATTTACTCCAAATGCAAATACAGAAGTTCAGGTAAGAACTTATGGAATGCAATTGCAGGTCTTTGATAGAAATGAACAACCACAGGATATTAACATCGGATCAATCAAAATCCATAGTGATTCTGGAACATATACTGGAACAAAACTAGACCTGAAAACTTCATTCGATATGAAGCACAATGGTCTTCACATCTTTAGAAGATCCTTCCTTGGAAATGATCCTTCAATTGCAAATACTT